>Ga0116226_10006782_pt1 | contig 10307 bp, 9 predicted proteins | sample S1TSphfallax_FD_89692 | JGI IMG/M metagenome (GOLD analysis project Ga0116226, IMG submission 89692) | Host-associated microbial communities from peat moss isolated from Minnesota, USA - S1T2_Fa - Sphagnum fallax MG | ecosystem: Host-associated > Plants > Peat moss > Unclassified | place: USA...
AAGCGCAGCAGTGCTGCGTCGATTTCAGCGGCAGCAGGACCGGCCAGCGCCCCCGCTGCCTCCGGCGGCGGCGGCGAATTCGGGTTCCGCCTGGCCGAGCGCCAGCTTATGACGGCGGACTGCGCGCTCATCATCGCCGGCCGCTCCGCCGCCCGCTGTGAACGGACGATCATTTCTCTGAAACATCTTCATCCGACCTCTTACGTCGAAAGTTTTGTGGCCGACCGTGAGACCGTTACGGCGGCCGAGCTGCGCCAGCTCGATGCTTCATCGTCGTTGATTCGGCCGGCCCTTTTCAGTTCAGTACGCGAATGCTTGCGGAAGCAATGATCGACTCATCCGCGGGGCGGTGTGCTGCGCTGGTCTGCTGAGCCTGGATCAGATCGAACGCGAGTTCTCCGGGCTCAAAATCGCCACCAAAGTGACGTCCTGTCAGCCTGTTCGTTGCCGTCACCAAGCGTGAAGCGGCAATGCCTCTCTGAGCTGACGCTCCGCTAGAGACTTGATGCTATCTCTTCTGGTTTTGATGGGTCTCTTGAGGCGCAGCATTATTGCGGCCGGGACCGGCGCCTGCATCATGTCTGACCATGGCAGCGCGGTTTGAGATCGGCTGCTAAGAGTTCGACGTCATGGCTGGGCGCCAGAAATCCATGCAATGTGGATCAAGGGGCTGTCGCTGCCGACTGAAAATATCCATGCCGGCTGCCGAGTAAATGCTGCCTGCTCATCCAGGTGGAGAGGCTGTGGATCAATTTTCCGGGAACGTTCCGATTACCGGCGCGCACAGTCCTGCCGTTCCGCTGTCAAACATATCGCCGACCGAGACGTCTTCACCACAAGCTTCGTTGTGGGTAACAAGTTTCTGCTGCGATATGAAAATACCGCAAGCGCGAACCGGTGTCATTCCGCGAGTCAGATCATGATGCGATTCGGCGTTGACAGACGGCCCGGGACGGCGTTACGAAGCAAATACGAAAAAATAATCTTGTACGCGTTCAGTCGTCATTGAGCTTTTAAACGGCGTTTGCGCTCGCAACGCAGACTTTGGGAAATAGGTTCTTGAAATGTTTGGTTTTTTAAGGTCGGTCGCCTGGCGCGGCCTCGTGCCATCTTCTTGTAAACGTCCCACGTAACGAAAACATTTCGGGAGGGATCGAATTGGCCAACACACCGTGCCTGGGCGGAGCGCCCGTGAGTTTTCTGGACTCCAACGGCATCCAATACGCCATCCCGCTGGCGTGGATCGTCTTCCCGCCCGCGCCGGCCCTGGCGGACCCAACCAGCTGGCCCGGCTGGTCCGGTAGCGCCGCCGCCCAAAAATCCAACATCACCAACTGGGTCGGAACCCTGGGGACCGAGGGCCTGCTAGCCCTCGGCGCGGCCCCGCCAAACCCGCCCGCCTTCACCGTCACCGCGGTCACCCCCGGCTCAACCGGCAATGACATCTCGCTTACCGTCAACGCGGTGTACACAAACAACACCATGGATGTCACCGTAACGGTCCTGCAGACCTATCCGGGCCTGACATGGACCGGCACTGGCCCCAACCTCATTCAGACCGTCCTGGGCATCGCGACAGTGACGGGCACGCAGCCGGGTCTTGCCGTCGTGGGCAATAATTTAACGGCGTTGCCCGACCCGAGCGCTCCCGCCAGTTTCAGCCTGTCCGGCGGCAGTTACGAGTTCGCGCCAAGCACCTTCGGCGCCGGCTCGCTGCTGCCCAGCAATGACCCAACCAATTCCGATGCCGGCACAATCACCGCCGCCGTCTCCGCCGTCGACAGCACGGCCGAGACGTTCACGCTCACACTGGGCTGGACGAAAAAAGGTCAGGGCCTGACCCTAAGCTCCATCGCGGCGGAGTTTGCCTATGTCGTCACCATCACGGTCCCGGCCGGCAGCACGGCGCTACCCGCCGCCGGCACCGCCATCTACCTGGCGGGTGGCACGGATGCCGACTCCCTGCCCGCCACTGCCGCCACCGCCACCGTCATTTCCGGCTAAGCCACCAAATTTAGTAACGGGAGCATTCTGATGCCGGTCACCCCCACCTATCCCGGTTTGTATATCGAGGAACTGCCGTTTAACACCCACACCGTCCAGCCCGCGCCGACCTCCATCGCCGCCTTCATCGGCTACGTGAATCCCTGGTACACGAACTCCCCCGCCGGGGCCGGCTTCGGCACCGCCACCGCGCTCTATAGTTTCTCCGACTACGAAACGAATTTCGGCGGCATGTTCTCCTCCGGCCTGGTCGACGCAGCACTCCCCCGCGCGGTCTTCCAGTTCTTCGCCAATGGCGGCGCACAGGCCTACGTCGTCGGGCTGGAGCCAAAGCTCTACGACTCCAATGACCATCTTATCGTGGGCGCGGAGGACTTCATCTCCGCCACCACCGCCATCGCCTTCACCGCTAGCGTGACCGCCAGCCTGTCCGGCCAAGGCTTCACCTTCACCGCGAAACAATTCGCCGACCAGGTGCCAATGGGCGTGATCATCAGCAATGTCCGCCCCGGCATCACAGCCGCCTATGACACGTTCGACGTCGCACTGACCTACGGTAGCACCATCGAAACCTACCGCGGCGTCACCATCGGCGCCTCCGCTTTGGCGGCGCCATCCAAATCCCTCGCCACCGTCATCAACCGACAGTCCACCCTGGCCAGCGTGGCGCCCGCCACCGGCGGCTACGGCACCGCGCTCCCGGCCCCAGTCGCCGGCGCGCCCAATTTCACCGCCACGCCCTTCACCTGCCCGGCTTTGGCCTCCGCGGCGAGCGGAACCGGGGCGCTCGCCACCTACGCCACCAGCTTCCTCGCCGCCGATTTCATCCTCGAGCTGCAGGCCAACACCTCGCTCGACCAGGTCGAAATCTTCAACCTGCTCCTCATCCCCGGCGTCGCCGATAACAGCGTCCAAAGCGCCGCCCTCGCCTTTGCCGAATCCAAGCTCGCCTTCGCGATCCTCGACCCGCCGCAGACCGCTCTGCTCACCTCCCAGCCCTCCGGCCTCACCATCGACGCCTTCGCCTCCAGCATGCCGCGCGGCCAGAACGGCGCCATCTATTTCCCCTGGCTCACCACGACCGACCTGGTCACCGGCAAAGCCATCCAAATGGCCCCCAGCGGCTTCGTCGCCGGCATCTACGCCAGCACGGACACCAGCCGCGGCGTCTGGAAAGCCCCCGCCGGCCTCGCCACCGCCATCCTCAACACCGCCGGCCCCGTCCCCGGCGGCGTCGTGACGGACGCCCAGCACGGCGAACTGAACGGCGTCCAAGCCGTCAACTGCCTGCGCAGCTTCGCCGCCATCGGCACGGTGGTCTTCGGCGCCCGCACGCTGGTCGGCGCGGACCTCAACACCGCCTACGCGCAGTCCAAATACGTCCCCGTCCGGCGGATGACACTGTTTCTGGAACAAACCCTGCTCGCCAATCTGCGATGGGTGGTGTTCGAGCCGAACGACACCCCGCTCTGGACCGCCATCACCATCTCGATCGAGGCCTTCCTGCTCAGCATCTGGAACCAAGGCGGCCTCCAGGGCTCCTCGCCCGCGCAGGCCTTCCAGGTCAAATGCGATTCCAGCACCACCACGCCCGCCGACCAGGCCAACGGCATCGTCAACATCGTGGTCGCCTTCGCGCCGCTCAAACCAGCCGAATTCGTCATCATCAAAATCGCCCAGCTCGCCGACCAAGCCAGCAGCTAACGGAGCTTTCCCATGGCCATTTTCCCCGCCAACATGACCCGGTACGACCCGTACAAGACCTATCGCTTCCTGGTCTATTTCGGCTCCTCCACCACCCCCGTCGCCGCCGTCTCCAAGGTCGGCATGCTCAAACGCTCCGCGGACGTCATCGACTACAAGGAAGGCGGCAACGCCATCATCCGCAAGGGCCTCGGCAGGACCAAATATGAGGCGATCACGCTCGAACGCGGCCTGACGCAGGACACCGCCTTCCAGCAATGGGCCGATTACGCCCAGATCCTCTCCAGCGGCGCGCCCTCGACCTCACTCAAAAATCTGCGTCAGAACATTCTCATCACGCTCCTAAACGAGGCCGCGCAGCCGGTCATCCGCTACAAGGTGTACCGCGCCTGGGTCTCCGAATACCAAGCGATGCCGGACCTGGACGCCGGCGCCAATGCCGTCGCCATCGAGCACATCAAGCTCGAGAACGAGGGCTGGGAGCGTGATTCGTCGCTGCAGGAGCCAACCGAGATCTGATGTTGTCCCTCCCCGTCAGCGGCATTCGCGTCCAGCTGCGGCCGCCGACCGGCGGGGACGAGCTGGCCGTGGCCGAAGGCCCGCGCGACGCCATCGCCGCCGCGCTGGGACTGATAGAGCTTTTGGCCCAACGGCAAGACGGCGAGCCGGCGGACTGGCCGGCGCTGCCGGTCACCGACTTCGAATGTCTGCTCCTGCACCTGCGCGAAATGGTCTTCGGCGGCGAAATTTCGGCACGAATCTTGTGCACGGATTGCCGCGAGCGTGTGGAAATTTCATTCCGCATCACCGATTATCTGGCCCGCGTCCGAACGACAATGCCACCTGGAGTAACGCCGTCGTCCGAGCCCGGATGGTTTCAAATCGAGCACCAAAAATTCCGCGCCCCGCGCGTGGCGGATGTGGTGGCGACCCAGGGCGCGCCGCGGCCGGGGGTGGCGCTACGGGCGCTGTGCGTGGCGGGTGAGGGGCCCGCAGCCAACCGCCGGGTCGAAGCCGCGCTAGCCCGCATCGCGCCGCCGGTCACGGGTGAGGTTGGCGGCGCCTGCCCAGGCTGCGGCGCGAAACTTTCCGCCTTGTTCGACGTGGCGGCCTTCGTCGTAACGGAATTCCGCCGCCTTGCGGATGGCGTCTACGCCCATGTGCACCTGCTGGCACGCGAATATGGCTGGGCGGAGGCGGCGATTCTGGCGCTGCCGGCGGCCAGGCGCCGGCACTACGCCGGGCTGGCGCGGGAATCCCGCGCCGCGCCGGTGTATTAGAATGGCGCGCGGTTATTTCAACCAGGTCGCCGCTCCCCGCCGGCCGGCGCTGCCGGTCCTGACCCCCGCGAAAACCAGTTTTGACCCCGCGCCGGCGTTGGTGGAGACCGGCGTCACATCGTTCCGCCCCCCACCCGCGCCACCCGCCAGCACCCCACCCGCGGCAGCCAGCCCGGCACCGCTCCCAGGACCGCTAGTGTCAGCCCCAGACATCCAAGCGCCCGCCACCGAAGCCAAACTCCCGACAACAACCCTCCAGCCGCCCAGCTCCGTGCCAGCCAGCCTCGCCGCGGACCCCTTCGCGCCCCAGCTGCCGTCCCCGCCGCCGCTGCCACCCACGGCGCGCCAACAGGCCACCCCATCCGCGCCATCGCCGCCCCGCGCCGCACCACCACGCCTCTCCACCCAGCCCCCTTCCTTCGACCCGCAGCCGCCCGCACCGCCGCTGAGCATGCCCGATCCGCCACCACCACCGGCGCCGTCCGCCGCCCTCCCAAGCTTTCACGAACCCGCTCCGCCTCATACGGCGCCGCTATCGCAACCGCAGCCAGCGGACGCGCCTCTTCTGCCCAACCCGGCGCCAGTCTCTCCCCTGGCGCAACGTCCAGCCCCCGCGCTGGAGTTTTCCCCATCACCACATCAGCTCGCGCCCCCACCACCAGCCTCCCCGCCACCCGCGCCAAACATCCATATCGGCGTCATCGAGGTCCGCGCCGCCGCCCCACCGCCCCCGCCGCCGCCACCCGCGCCGCCGCCCCGCGCCCGCGCCGCCGCCGCCCCCGCCACCGGTCTCGCAAAAAATTTCGGCTGGCGCTACGGCATCGGCCAGAGCTGACCATGGTCTGGACCACCCCCGACCTCTCAGACATCACCAGCATGCTGGTCGAGCAACTCCAGTCCGCCGTCACCAGCTGGTCCCAATGGAAAACCAATGGCGGCCCGGTCCTCCACTATAGCGTCAACGTCACCGGCAACAGCCCAGACGACATGCGGACCGACAAGGAATATGACTGCCTGCTGAACCTCTATCTCCTACACGTCGGCCAGGACCCGTTCTTCCGCAACACGCCCATTTTCGGCACCGCCGCCATGACGAACAATCAGCAGCCGCTCAGCCTCAATCTCTCCTACCTGCTAACCGCCTACGCCAAGGACCACGCCGATCGTGAACAGCAAATGATGGGCGTGGCGCTCTCCTGTTTCCACGAAAACCCCATCCACACCCCCGTCACCGGAGAATACCTCACCGTCTCCCTAGGGCCAGACACGCTCCCGGAAATGAGCGCGCTTTGGCAGTCCTTCACCGTCGCCTACCGCCTCTCCACCATCTACCGCGTCGCCGTGGTATTTCTGCAGCCTTCGGCGTCCCCCGGCACGCCCGCGCTCACCCCCACCACCGTCAACATCACCGTCGAATCCCCACCAATCCTACCGCAGCTCATCGCCCCGCCGGACTCCGCGGTGTTCACGCTGGCCGCCGGCGGCGTCACACAGTTCGGCATCACCATCCAGGCCGCCGCCGGCGGCGCCGGCGCCGGCCAGACGGTCACGGTCACCGGCGTGGGCCTGGGCCCACCTTTCGCCACCGAAATCTTCCTCGGCGTCATGACCGGCGCGGTCCTCACCACTTTCAACATCACCGGCTGGCTCACCGGCCCGATCGCGTCCACCGGGTTCACAGTCAAACTCCCCGCCACCTACGCCCCCAACCTGTCCGCCATGCCGCCGCCTCCAGCCGTACCGCCGGTCCCGCCGCCCGGCGCCTACCTCCTCAGCGTCGGCAGCTCATCCCCGCCTTTCGCCAGCAACGTCATCCCGCTCGCCATAGCGCCAATCTTCACCAACATCACCACCCCACCAATCCTGCACCCATCCGGCGGCACCTACACCGTCACCGGCGCCGGCTTCACAGCTGGCGTGACGGATGTGTTCGTTGGAGGAATCTTGCTCCCCGAGGCGCAGGTAACGGTGGATCCTGCCGGCACCAAGATCACCTTCACCCTCACCGCCGTCCAGCCCCCCGGCCAGCTAACCGTGCGCGTCAACGGCATCGCCGCCCCACCAACCTGGCAGGTCGCGGCATGAGCACCGCCGCCCGCATCCTCACCGCCATCCGCCTGCACGCCCGCCGCCACGCCCTCTGGATGGAACAAAAATTCGCCCATGGCCGCACCAGCCCGGACCAGGGCCTCGCCATCACCGCCGGCGAGGTGTCCTGGATTTTGGCGGAGCCCCTCGCCGCCGCCGCGGCCTTCCAAGACTTCCTCGCCGACCCCGAAATCGCCGCCCTCGCCGGCCCCATCCGTGAGGCCGAGCTGGCCCTCGCCGCCGACCCCGTCTGGCACCAGCTCACCACCCATTTCGCCCTCTCACCCGCCGAGCAAAAACTGCTCGCCCTCGCCAGCGCGGAGGCGCTGGACCCCGATTTCGGCCGCGTCATCGCCTATCTGAACGACGACGCCCGCCAGACCAAAGCCACACCTTGGCTCGCCGCGCGCCTAGCCGACAACCCCGAGCCCGCCGCCGGCCTGGACTCGCTACGAAACTGGCGCCTCGCCGTCGCGTTGGAAGGCCACACGCCCGGCCTGCCCGCAACGCCCTACCAGCTCGACGCCGCCGTCCTCTCCTGCATCCTCACCGGCGAATGGGCGGACCCCGCGCTGGACCGCATCGCCTCACTGCCAGACCCCGGCCCGGAAGCCGCGATGCCGGTCATCCACCCCGCCGCCCTAGCCGCCATGACCGAACCTGGCCGCAAACCGGCATTCGACCTGGCTGGTGGCGAGGGGAGCGGCCGCCGCGTCCTCGCCACCCAGTTCGCCAGCGCCACCGGCCGCCGGCTCGCGTTGGTGGACGCCGCCGCCCTCGCCGCCGCGCCCGCCCCGCCGGACCTCGCAATCGCCTGTCTGCGCATGGCGCGCGCCACCGGCGCCATCCTCCTCATCCGCCACGCCGAATCCATGCCCAAACTCCCCGTGCATCTCAGCGAGGGCGTGGACATCATCCGCGCCGTCGCACCCGACGCGGTCACCCGCCCAGACGCGCTGGTGCTCCGCCTGCCACCGCCGGACGCCGCCGCCCGCACCGCCATCTGGCGCCATCACGCCCGCACCACGCCACCCCCCCTCATCGTCACCACCCAGCGTCTCTCTCCCAGCGAAATCGCCCTCGTCGCCGCCGCCCCCACCGGCGTCGAAGCCGTCCGCGCCGCCCTCCGCCGCAGCGCCCCCCCAGAAGGCGGCGTCCTCAGCCTTCTGCCTTGCCCGTATGACTGGGAAGACCTCATCCTGCCCCCCGAACTGCGCGGCCAGCTGCAGGAATTCGCCGCCCAAATCCGCCTGCGGTGGGAAGTCTACGAGGAATGGGGCTTCGGCCGCCTCGCGCATCTCGGCGCCGGCATCGCCGCCCTGTTCGCTGGCCCCAGCGGCACCGGCAAAACCATGGCCGCCCAAGTCCTCGCCCGCGCCCTCGAGCTTGACCTCTACCGCGTCGATCTCGCCGGCGTCGTCAACAAATACATCGGCGAAACCGAAAAACGCCTGCGCGACGTCTTCGCCTTCGGCGAACGCGCCGGCGCCATGCTGTTCTTCGACGAAGCGGACGCCCTCTTCGGCAGCCGCACCGAGGTCAAGGATTCCCACGACCGCTTCGCCAACATCGAAATCGACTACCTCCTCCAGCGCATCGAGCGCTTCGACGGCATCGCGATCCTCGCGACCAACCGCAAGAGCGACCTCGACACCGCCTTCCTGCGCCGCCTGCGCTTCGTCGTGGACTTCGTGCCCCCCGGCCCAGCCGAACGCCTGGCGATCTGGCGGCTCGCCCTACCCACGGCAACACCAGCCGGCGAACCGCTGGCCGAGGCGATCGACTGGCACATGCTGGCCGACCGCATCACCCTCACCGGCGCGGACATCAAGGCCGCCGCCCTCAGCGCCGCCTTCCTCGCCCGCGCCGAGGGCAACCGAATCGCCATGCGCCACGTGCTGGCCGCGGTGCAGAGGGAACTGGGGAAGCGCGGCCAAACCATGCGCCTGCGCCCCGCCGAGGTAACCAGCACATGACCGAATGCCCCGCGCCAAACATCAAAATCGACCGCCTCGCCCTCGACCTGCCAGGCTTCAACCCGGCGGACGCCGGCATGTTGGCATTACTCATCGCCCGCCACCTGGCCCAGGCCGGCAACACCGCAAGCGACATCTCCATCCCCCGCCTCAACATCATCCTCGCAACGCCGGACACCGATCTGGACATCCTCGCCCGCCGCATCGCCGGCGCCGTCCTGCGGCGGGCATAAAAATGTCCGGCAGCAAATACCTCCGCGGCGCCTTCGTCTCCTTCACCGAAACCTTTCCGTTGCCAATTCCAAACGTCATCATTTTTCAATACAATCCAGAAACAATGACCCATACCTGGACGCCCGCCGCCACCGGCGGCGCGCCCAGCACCACACCCCACCCCGCCAGCCCCGCCGGCGGCACCGGCGCGCAGCCCGCCGATGGCGCCAGCAACCCGCTCGCCGTCACCGGCCCCCCGGGCGAGGCCTTCTCCTTCACCCTGATGCTGGACGGCAACGACCAGATCGCCGACGGCAACCCCGTCTCCGCCGGCCTCGCCACCGCCAGCGGGGTTTACACAAGGCTCGCGGCGCTCGAAATGCTGCTCTTCCCGACCGACAATTCCGGCGGCGGACTCATCGGCTCGATTTCCTCCGCGCTCGGCATTACCGGCGGCAGCTCTGGCCCCTCGACCCCCATCCCCGCCGCCCAGCTCCCCACCGTCCTGTTCATCTGGGGCCCCGGCCGCATTCTCCCGGTGAAGGTCACCACCCTCACCACCACCGAAAAACTCTACGACAACATCCTGCTCAACCCGACCCATGCGGAAGTCTCGGTCGGCCTGAAAGTTCTCACACCGCAGGAACTGCAATATGTCGATGGCCCGCTCGGCACACTCGCCAACGCCGCCTACACGATTGCCAAAACACTGAGAGAGGCGCTGGCACTCGCCAATCTCGCCAATGGCGTTGGTGACATCATCGGCATGTTGCCGGTCTAGCAGGGAGCCAAGAAAATGTTCGCAAAAAACAGCCGCTACATCAGCCAGACCATCTACCTCGCCACCACCGCCACCGGCGCGCAGGTCCCCGCAACCACACTCCCGCTGCCACCCCTCAGCAGCGCGCTGGCCGGCTTCTACCAGCGCAAGATCAACGACCGCCTAGACCTCGTCGCCGCCAGCTACCTCTCCGACCCCACCTGGTTTTGGAAATTGTGCAACGCCAATAGCACCATGGTGCCGGACGCGCTCGCCGCCCGC
>Ga0116226_10006783_pt1 | contig 10305 bp, 8 predicted proteins | sample S1TSphfallax_FD_89692 | JGI IMG/M metagenome (GOLD analysis project Ga0116226, IMG submission 89692) | Host-associated microbial communities from peat moss isolated from Minnesota, USA - S1T2_Fa - Sphagnum fallax MG | ecosystem: Host-associated > Plants > Peat moss > Unclassified | place: USA...
AGCCCAAGGAATCAAACACAGCAGCCACTACCAATACTAGAAGCTACTGCCTCAAATGCATCAGCCCTTTTACCACTTCCTGATAGCAATATCTCCATCCCTAATACTCGCAATCTGCGAACAAGTTCTGCAAATATTCCCGATCGCGGTAACTCTGCGACACAGTTTGGTATCCGTTATCGCGTAATTGTTCCACTCTTCACTGATAGGGATAAAGATTTAGTGCGATCGCTTGCTCCTGGTGCGTTTCCCACAGTTTGGCAAGGTCAAAGAGTTATGCAAGCAGGAGTATTTAGCAGTGAATATAACGCTAAAGAAATGCTCAAAACACTCTCTAGCAACGGTTTAAGAGCCATTATGGAGCCATTGAATTAATGAGTGCTGAGTTAGAAGACACGATTAATCGGGTGTGTACAAAAGTTAGGAGTTATCGTAAATTAAAGGGTTTAAGACCCCAACCAAAACACGTAGCGCCAGTTTCAGTACTTCGACAAGCTCAGTAACCATAGGGGTTTAAATCCCCGTCTGAAAATGTCTTGAATTTTGAATTTTGAATTTTGAATTTTGAATTGTTAATCTCGTTGTCCCCTTTCTCCCTTTTCCTCCCATCCCTATCCGGGTTTATGATCCAAACGAGTTGCTTGCTCTAGGGCGGCTTTTTCTTTGGCTCGGCGGACATAGGGTTGCAATTGGGAGCGATCGCACGCTGTGATAATACTTAGATTTTCCAAAGTAATTCCCCGCATTAACATTTCTACACGCCAGGTTTGTTGTGCCTGAGCAATCGCTGGCGTTTGTCCTTGGGGAGTTAACAATCCCTCACTCCATACTTGCCACCGTGTCTCAAGCTCTGATTCTGACATGGGTTTACCTGTTTCGTTCAGAAACATAGCTGTTTGAGAATCTTTACGACTTTTCAGCCATTTGATTAAGGGATTATTAGTAAAAGAGCCGTAGCGTTTGCCCAAAATCCACTGATTCACAGGTACTTGACGGATCAATCCGGGGATTGTGATTTGCAAGAAGTGCCCTTGAGGATCGTAGATTTGGTGCGATCTCTCTAAGCGAATTATTTCCGTGGCAGATAATCCAGCCCCAAATAACACATAAGCCAAGGCATGATCTCGGATTCCCAGTTTCCTAGCTTGTTGCAAAATTCCGTGAACTAAACTAGCTGGTAAATCAGCTACTTCTGTAGTAATGAAGTTTCCTTGCAAAGAGTTTGTTGCTGATTCTGCTGAAGATGACATGGCTCCATGTAAAAACAACTCCACCAAATTTTCCAGAAAATCATCCCGATCCTCCCAAAGTTCGTGAAATTCGCTGGTGAACTCAATTACGGCATATCCCAAGATCATCCCATTCAGCAAACTGGCTAATTTTTCTGCGGGTAAATAGGTATTTAGGTGTCCTTGCTGGATTACAGTAGCTAAATACTGAGCTACATAGCGGTTTGCCTCTGTTACTCCCCTGCCTAGTGCGCGGCGATTTTCTGCCGGGAATTGGTCGGCTTCACCAACCACAGACCGGACGAACTCTGGCACCCGTTCTAATGCGTGTAAGCTATCACTTGCATAATCTTTAAGAGCCTGGTAAACATTGCCAGGAGGCGTTGCCCGCCGCACCAGCGACTCACCTAAATCCTTGAAGGCTGCGGACTCTTCCAGCACTGCTAAAAGCAGTCCGTGCTTATTGCCAAAATTCCGAAATAGCGTCACTTCGTTGACTTCGGCTTTTTCAGCAATTTGGCGGGTTGTGGTAGCGCTAACTCCCTGAGCAGAAAACAACTCAAGTGCAGCTTGAATCAGGCGTTGACGAGTGGAAATGAGTTGAGACGACATAGAAAAATGCAAGTGGCACTTGCAGGGGTATCAGAGTTCTGCTAGCATAACAAATGTAAGTGATACTTGCTTTACTCTACTGTAACGAATTAGTATACAGAGCGGGTAGATCCCTTGTGGGATGGCATCCGAGAAAAAGCAAATTGCTTCATCATCCATCAACAGGAATTTTTATGACCGCAAATTTTGGGGCGATCGCCCCTGAGAGAGGCAACTCACCTCGACTCAGTTGGACAAATGTAGTATTTTTTACTACATTTCATGCCTTAGCACTTCTGGCTCCTTGGTTTTTCTCCTGGCCAGCATTAGGTTTGCTAGTGTTTCTCCATTGGTTATTCGGGAGCATTGGTATCTGCTTGGGATATCATAGATTACTGAGCCATAAAAGTTTCCAAGTCCCCAAGTGGTTAGAGTATGCGATCGCCCTTATTGGAGCGCTGGCTTTGCAAGGTGGGCCAATTTTTTGGGTAGGTGGACACCGCCAGCATCACGCCCACACAGAAGATATTGACCTAGACCCCTACTCTGCCCAAAGAGGATTTTGGTGGAGCCATATATTGTGGATTTTCTACCCGCGTCCAGAATTTTTTGACTATGAAACCTATAAAAAATATGCCCCTGATTTAGCAAGACAACCCTTTTATTGCTGGCTGGATCGCTACTTCTTGGTGTTGCAAATACCCTTCGGGCTGCTGCTATATGCTTTAGGAGGATGGTCTTTTGTGTTCTATGGAGTGTTTGTCAGGTGTGTCTTGCTTTGGCACTCAACCTGGTTTGTCAACTCAGCATCACACCTGTGGGGTTATCGCACCTTTGATGCTAATGATGGCGCTCGTAATCTTTGGTGGGTATCCCTTGTCACCTATGGAGAAGGATGGCACAACAACCATCATACTTATCCCCACATGGCGAAATCTGGATTGTCTTGGTGGGAGATTGATGTTACTTGGTGGAGCATCCTAGTTTTGCAGACTTTGGGTTTAGCCAAAAAAGTTGTTTCACGTCCCCCTCAAGGTGCAACTCACGGCTAAATTGCGACTAAATTATCATGAACTTGTTAAGCCGATTGTTTCCCGCAGTCGGCTTACTAATTTTTATCAATAGTATTTCACGGTAAAATCTAACGGTTTAAATCACCGCAATATATCAAGTGTGAAAACTGACAGCATCTTTTATCGCCTTTTTCAAGAACTTCCTGGGATATTTTTTGAATTAATTGGTAATTCACCCCAAACCGCAGAGGATTATAAATTCTCCTCAATTGAAATTAAGCAAACTGCATTTCGTATAGATGGTGTTTTTCTCCCAATCGAAGGAGAATCAAATCCGATTTACTTTGTTGAAGTTCAGTTTCAAACTGATACAGAAATTTATTCACGCCTAATTTCCGAAATTTGTTTATACTTACGTCAAAATAAACCTAGAAACTCTTGGCGAGGAGTCGTTATCTATCCGAATCGGAGTTTAGATACAGCAGATATCAACAATTACAGCGAATTTTTCACTAGCAATCGCATCAGTCGTATTTATCTTAATGAATTAGGTGAAATTGGATCACTGCCAGTTGGAATTGCTACCATGAAGTTAGTTATCGATGAAGAGGATACAGCAATTACATCTGCTAGGCAGTTAATAAACAGAACCCAGCAAGAAATTAACATTGAACCACAACGGCGGCAGTTACTAGAATTGATAGAGACAATTTTGGTTTACAAGTTTCCAACGATGAGTCGAGAGGAGATTGAAGGTATGTTTGGGTTAAGTGATTTGAAACAAACACGAGTTTATCAAGAAGGCAAGGAAGAAGGAGCGCTGAAAGAAAAGTTTAGAATGATACCTTTGTTGTTGAGATTAGGATTGAGTTATGAAGAAACAGCGAAAGAGTTAGGTTTGAGTTTAGAAGAGGTTCAGCAAGAAATGCAAAAACAACCTCTAAGTGAGGATACGTAACCGACAATTAGCACTGCTCACAGATACCTCTCAATATTTTTGTTATTTTACATTCCCATAAGTTTTAATTTTTTGTATGATTTCGCTCTCCCCCATTCTCCAAGCTAGACTTTCTCAACCCCTGAAAATTGGCACGTTTGAGGTAAAAAGTCGGGTTCTCCAGTCACCTCTATCTGGAGTAACGGATATGGTATTTCGCCGTCTGGTGCGGCGCTATGCGCCAGATTCGATGATGTATACCGAAATGGTGAATGCTACGGGATTGCATTATGTCAAGCAGTTACCCAAAATCATGGAAGTAGATCCCAATGAACGCCCAATTAGCGTTCAGCTATTTGATTGCTGTCCCGATTTTTTGGCAGAAGCAGCAATCAAGGCAGTTGCCGAAGGTGCTGATACTGTTGATATTAATATGGGTTGTCCGGTAAATAAAATCACTAAAAATGGTGGCGGTTCTTCGTTGTTGCGCCAACCAGAAGTAGCAGAAGCAATTGTCCGAGAGGTGGTAAAAGCTGTTGATGTCCCTGTAACAGTTAAAACCCGTATTGGCTGGAATGACAACGAAATTACTATTCTTGACTTTGCCAAGCGGATGGAAGATGCTGGGGCAAAAATGATCACAGTCCACGGACGCACCCGCGCCCAAGGATACAATGGTAATGCCCGTTGGGAATGGATTACTCGTGTGAAAGAAGTGCTTTCTATCCCAGTAATTGGGAATGGAGATATTTTCTCAGTTGAAGCGGCGGTGAAATGTTTAGAACAAACTGGTGCTGATGGTGTGATGTGTTCCCGTGGGACTTTGGGTTATCCATTTTTGGTGGGAGAAATTGATCACTTCCTGAAAACTGGGGAGATATTACCGACACCTACCCCGATTCAGCGTTTGGAATGTGCGAGAGATCATTTACAAGCCTTATGGGAATATAAAGGCGATCGCGGTGTGCGTCAAGCCCGTAAGCACATGACTTGGTATGCTAAGGGTTTCGTAGGTGCTGCCGAACTCCGAGGACAGCTAAGTTTGGTTGAAAAGGTAGATCAAGGTTTGTCAATGATTGACCAAGCAATTGAAAAATTGGCTAATGGTTATGAGTTAGAAGAAGAAGCACACGGTAGTTTGGTGATGCTTTAAAAAGCATCTATTAATACTGCTTAGTTCTTAACCGAAAAGTATTGGTCTAAATGCCCCGCTATCCATGTACAGCACTTTTCTATATTTGCTCCGTATGCCAGCCACCGACGCATCGAACAGCGGCATACGCTGATTATGATTCTTCTCTTCTGCTTCAAGCCTTAGTGTAATTCTCGATTACTTTGGCTAAGTCTGGCACTGCTTCTTCTACGTGCTTTTTGGCTGAACCGCGAAGTTTTTCATAGGTTCCTCGCACGATTTGGCGCTTGGCGTTCTTGACTCTAGCATCGGTGACACCGAGTAGCGCGTCTGCCGTATGAGAGCGATTTGCACTCAGGTATTCAATTGGATCTCCTTTCTCTACACCTTCACTCCAGATGGGATCAAGTGCCGTGAAGCACTGTGGTAGTATCTGCTCAACAACGTAGGGTATATACCCTGGCTTGACTCCCTTCAGGGCGGCGAAGGCAGTTTTCAAAGCGATGCCGCTCATACCTGACTTGGATGCAAGCTGTCCTTCTATCATGTTGCAACAGTCATCTATGATCATAGCTTTTTTGGTCGGGTTCAAAAGTCCTTCGCTAAGTCCCATTTTATTTTTCCTTATCTAAGTACTTAATTTCTATTCGACTAATTGTTTTCGCAAGCAGGAAATTACAGAAAATGGTATCAGAGTTAGAGGATGTTATGGACATCACCGAACAAGGCAAAATTAAGGCTTTGCCCATAAGGCAATATGCTTGAGTTAAAGCTTGCTCCTCCCTAAGCCTCCTGAAAAAGGAGGAAATTGCAAGCCTTGTGTCTACACGGTAGAGTTGGGAGAAGGAAAACTAGAGGGTTTTTAAAGAGGGTGAATGACAAAAGTCAGGTTATCCCATCCTTTTGAGACCTGAGTTGTGTCTGTGGCTGACTTGAGCCAACAGGCAAAGCTTCATGTCCAGATTCCGAAGTTCCGTTAGGATAATCTGGAGGGTTTGAGCCTCCCCGCTTCCGAGAGAATATAGCCTGAGCTATGCTCTTAACCAAAATATACAGAATTGGCACTAAGAACAAACTCAAGAACGTTGAAAGCATCAGCCCTCCAAAGAGCGCTGTTCCTAAAGACCAACGGCTACTGGCTCCAGCCCCTTGAGAGATCACCAAGGGTAAAAATCCTAACAGCGCTGCAAAGGAAGTCATTAAGATCGGTCGCAGACGTTCTTGACCCGCTTTCACTGCCGCCCGCGTGTAGCTCATGCCGTGCTCATGCTGTTGATTGGCAAATTCCACGACTAAAATCGCGTTCTTTGCGGCTAGACCAATCAAAGTCACCAGACCTACCTGGCAATAGATATCATCCACCACCTTGGGGAAGAGACTACCTGCCATGAAAATATTGGAACGTAGCCAAATCGCCGTCATCGCTCCCAAGACTGCCAGAGGAACTGTCAGCAAAATAATGATCGGGTCAACGTAGCTTTCATACTGAGCCGCCAGCACCAGAAAGACAATAACGAAGGCGAAGGCAAAAATCAAGCCCGTAGATCCCCCAGATGTCTTTTCTTGGAGATAAGTCCCTGTCCACTCATAACCAAACCCTTGAGGTAATATCTCTGCTGCTAGTTTCTCCATCGCTTGAATCGCTTGTCCAGAACTTGCGCCGGGAGCAGGAGCGCCCTGAACTTTGATTGATCTGTACAAGTTATAATGGGAAATGGTTTTTGGCCCCACAAAGGGAGTAATTTTCACCAGATTGCTCAACGGAATCATCGCCCCACTTGCAGAGCGAACATACAACTTGCCAATATCATCTGGATTAGAACGGAAAACCCCATCTGCTTGGACATATACTCGATACTGTCGCTGTCCTTGCACAAAGTCATTCACATATTGCGACCCTAAGTAAGTTTGCAATGTCCCAAAGATGTTGTTGAGTTCAACGTTGAGAGCTTTGGCTTGGTTGCGGTCTACTTGGATGTCAAACTGAGGAGTGTCTGCGGTGAACTGAGTGAAGACTCGTTGTAAAACGGGGTTTTTATTTGCTGCCCCAATGAATTTTTGAGCAGTATCAAGCAGGGTTTGAATCGGCGCACTTCCAGTTTTATCTTGAATGATAAACTCAAAACCACCCGTACTACTTAACCCTCTAACCGGCGGAGCATTCACCGCGATCGCTCTAGCATCTGTAATTGTAGAGAGCTTTTTGTTCATCCTCTGAAGTATTCCATAGACAGACTGAGATTCTTCAGTTCTCTCTTTCCAGGGTTTCAGGTTAGCAAAGGCAATGCCTAAATTAGAAGCATTACCATCGAAACCAAAGCCACTAATCATAAAACTAGCTTGAACTTCGGGAAGCGATGTTACTTCTTTAACAACTCGATCCATAACAGATTCGGTGTATTTCAAAGAAACCCCGTCAGGCCCCTGGACAATTACAAAGAAATAACCCTGATCTTCCTCTGGGATAAATCCAGTTGGCACTGCTTTGTACATCAAAACCGTTGCGACTAAACCAGTGATGAAAACCCCAAATACAATGGGCTTTATATGGGTGAGGTAGCTAACAAACCCGACATATCGGCGCGTAAACCAGCTAAATCCCCGATTAAACAGCGCAAAAAACCACCCCAAAGGGCCCCACGCAGTCTGAGCCGGGCGCATGAGGATGGCGGCCATACTCGGAGAGAAAGTTAAAGCATTGAAGGTCGAAATGGCAATAGAGCAAGCAACGGTTAAACCAAATTGTTTGTAGACAATCCCAGTAGTACCCGGAATGAATGTAACTGGAATGAATACCGCCATGAGAACAAGTGAAGTCGCAATGACTGCCCCTGTCAACTCTTTCATAGCTTCCATCGCCGCCTGCAAGGGAGGCCTACCCTGCTCCAGTTTGACTGCAACTGCCTCCACCACAATAATGGCATCATCGACAACGAGACCGATCGCGAGGACGAAACCAAATAAGGTCAGTGTATTAATCTGAAATCCTAAAACTAACAGAGCCGCACACGTCCCAATCAGGGAAACGGGGATCGCAACAGTGGGAATGATTGTGGTCCGCCAGTCTTGCAAAAAGACAAAAATTACCAAGACCACCAAGATAATCGCTTCAACCAGAGTCTGTAGAACTTCTTCTAAAGAAATTTCTACAAATGGAGTGGTATCAAATGCCACGTGTCCTTTTAGTCCAGGTGGAAAACTCTTCTCTAGTGTTCTGATCTTGTCTTCAACAGCATGGGCAACGTCCAGAGCATTACTACCGGGAAGTTGATATATCCCCAAACCCACGGCTGCCTTGGGAGCACTTCCTGGGATTGTGAATTTGGCATCAGCAAGATAGCTCTCTGCTCCTAGTTCAACTCGACCAACATCTCTGACTTTAACGAGGGTGCTATTAATGGTGCTGGTGCTATTAGTAGTGCTATTAGTAGTGCTATTAGTGCCACCTTGAGTCACCTTCAGCACCATATCCTCAAATTCAGCCGCATTTTTAAATCGACTGGTTGCCCGTAAAGCAAATTCAAAACTTTGATTATCTGGTGCTGGTTCCTGACCAATCGTCCCTGCACCCACCTGAATATTTTGTTCTTGCAGGGCAGTTGTCACATCTTGAGGAGTTAGTTGATGTTGGGCAAGCTTGTTGGGATCAAGCCAAAGACGCATAGCATATTTGCGTTCCCCAAAAATGGTAGCTTGTCCCACACCAGGAAGCCGTTTGATCTCATCGAGAATATACAGATCGACATAGTTACTGATAAAAAGGTTGTCATACTCATTATTCTCTGAGTAAAACCCGTAGACCAGAAGGAGACTGCTTGATGCTGTTTGAACGGTCACACCTGTTCGTTGAACTGCATCTGGCAGTTGAGGCGAAGCAAGTGTTTCTTTATTTTGAACGTTTACTTGAGCAATATCGCTATTGACATCAGTTGGGAAGGAGACAGTTATATTACTGGAACCATCATTACCCGTATTAGAAGATATATAAGATACATCTTTAACACCATTAATTTGTCGCTCAATAATGTTGGTGACAGTGCTTTCTGTTGTTTGAGCATCTGCACCAATATTGGTGGAGCTAACGGTGATTTGCACCGGAGCGAGGTCTGGTAGCTGAGAAATGGGAAGGATCGGAATACAGATGCTTCCCAGCAGTAAAATGATGAACGTACAGACCGTAGTCAGGACTGGACGTTTGATGAAGGTATTGACAAACATAAATCCAGGAACAGTTGAATACTGATTATGGACACAGTAGCTTTTTATTAATATAAGAATTTATTTAGGATTAGTGTAGGCGATCGCGCAAAATTGGGGATAAGGGGTAATGGGGATTGGGGACTTTTAAGAAGCAAAGGAGAGGGAGGCAGCGCAAACGCATCTAAATTACTATTAATTACAACCAAGGTTAAGAACCAACCAAAAAATCAGCATTTCTCGTTTCGTTTAGTTTCCAAGACTCAAAGCGATGTCTACGAGGGGCTGTGACGCTCCAAGACTCGCTAATGCTTTGCTATCGGTGACGCTCAAGCTGTGTCAATAAGCAGCTATTGACTAATTCTGGGGGTTTAAGTTGCATAGCAACTAACAAGCGGCAAGTTTTATGGCGGGGTCTAAGAGTGCAAAGTGACGCTCTGTTAGCGCTAAATCCCCGTTACAAAACTTAATTACGAGCTCCTAGCAGGCGACGGTGTACACACAAGTCTTATAACATTTCCCCACAGGCTTTTGATCCCCCCCAATCAAAGAATTTTTGTAGTAAGTTTTAGTCAGGATTTTTAGCTTAATTGAGGCAACAATTAATCAAATCCTAAAAAACAAAAACGCTTATGGTATCAAAACGATGACGGCTCACCATAAGCAATATAATAATGTTGATGTAGATAAAACTAAGGAAGATTGTAGTAATCGCACTTTTCGTAACTCCTGTGTCTATTAAATGTCAAAGAGATATCTGATGAGCAATGGAGTTTTAATTTAACGTTTCTTTAAGAAGACGAAACCAAGCGAATCTCCACAAATGGAGTTGATACCTGACCTATCCAGAAACTTTCTTCTGACTTAGTATCTGTATTTATGGAGCTATGTCTTGTTACAACTTCCTTTGTATTTCTGTACGTAAATCGAACATAATATGTCCCTAGCCTAAGAGGTTCAGAAATCCACTGGAAGCCATTTTGAGCAAGTATACTAAGTCCAAACTGGTTATCTTTCAGCCAAAAAATAGTAATGTCTTGAAAGAAAGTGAGAGATTCTCCTGGCATGGCTAAGGGAAAATCAGATTCCAATGACCCTTCAGGTCTCAATACTGCTCGGTTAAGAAAAAATAGGGGGCTATATAAAGAAAATATTGTTCTCGTGTATCACACGAGAACAATAACCAGATTAAACGTCTCTATCAAG
>Ga0116226_10006784_pt1 | contig 10305 bp, 6 predicted proteins | sample S1TSphfallax_FD_89692 | JGI IMG/M metagenome (GOLD analysis project Ga0116226, IMG submission 89692) | Host-associated microbial communities from peat moss isolated from Minnesota, USA - S1T2_Fa - Sphagnum fallax MG | ecosystem: Host-associated > Plants > Peat moss > Unclassified | place: USA...
ATAATGAAAAAAAACCCTACTTGAAAAGAATGAGGTGTGTCTTCTTTCTCCAAACTTCAAACTTGCATCCAAATAAACAAAAATACAAAAGTGAAAAAGAAACACTTTATTTTTATTATACAAAATAATAATAATAATAATAAAAGAAAACACATAAAAATAAAAATAAAAAAGATAAAAGTTTTTAAAAAACACTAAAACATGAACCAAACATTGTTGAAATAACACACCTGTGCATTAGGCATGGGGTTCAAACTAGTGTTGTAAATGTGTCATTGGTTTGGTTTCGAGGTAGCCTGGCTTGAGTTTTGATGCACATGCATTGCAAGCCCCAAAACATAGAGTCCACGGAAACATGGCAAGTTTTGCAGGCTATGTTTCAGATCCACATGGTCCATGTGCCTCTCTCATCCAAATCCCATCCATGCTGAAATGGACTTGTAAGCCCACTATCCTACTTTATACTTTTTCTCACATTGACATTGTCACCATGTATTTTTCCTCGAACTCAAATATGTCATCATTTTCATCATCGCTTCCCCATTGTAGATTTTCATTAGGGTTTCAGCAGTGCTTCAAGCTCATGGTGGCACCCAACCTTTGCCTCTATACTCCCCTTACTTTCTTTCATTTTTCTTTTTGAAGTTGCAACATTGTGATGTATGTATAATCCTAGAAACCTATATGTAGCATGTCTTGTTGTTCTACCTATTGAGAATTTTTGATGTTTGCTAGTTCACAATGGTTTTTATTTTTATTTTTGGGAATTAACACTTGTGCCAAAGCTTGCAAAATTGCACACCAAATATTTGCTTGCAAAAAGGTTGTTTTGTTTCTTTTTATTGTGTTTTTTTTCTTGTGTTCTTTGTTTGGGTTTAAGCTATCTCATTGTTGTTTTAAAAAAACTTTTGCAAGGCCTATAATGGGTTCATATATAAACTCAATTTTTAATACATTACTTTAGGTGTTTTGCTTTAGGTTACCAATAGTTCTGAAAAATCAATATAAACATTGTTATGCGTCATGTTTTTGACTTAATCTTCTTGAGCCAAGGTTTGTAGTCCCATATTGGTTCACAATACATCATGTTTGAAGTTTTGATGTAACGTTTTGACATAATAGTTTAGGCAATTATAGTTCAAATGCAAAAAATTAAAAAGATTATAAAAATGTTGAAATTATCATGTACAAATTATTTTTTATGATAGGCATCAAAATAGAATGCTATAGATTGCTAGTTTCAATTTTTAGTTTCCAATTTATACTTGCCTATATGTTTTAACATTATATGTTACATTACTTAAATCTAACTATGTAACATAATTAAGTAATACATGTTACAAAATAGTTTGAACATATTTGCATCTTTCTTGAAAGCACATGTTTTGGTTGGGTTAGTAAGTTTCAAAGTTACATTTTTCTATTTTATTTTCTGTACACATGTTTTGAATAAAATATATGTTCTATTTTCGGGTTGCATGATGATTTGGAAATAATCTTTTAGAAATTGTGTGGTCAATGTTTCCAATACATGTGTTTTTAAGTAGTTTTATGTAGTTTTTTTGTTATGTTTTTTATTTAGATCATCAAAAGCAAGCTTAATCGGAATGACCCTAAATGTTCAACCAAAGGCAAATGGATGTCTTTTTTTTCTTTCTGAAATAATTACCAAGTTTTTCAAACTTTCTTATTGTAAGTTCAAACCACGAACAATTCATCCATTGTTTCTTCACCAACTTTCTATTGCATGTGTCTTTGAAATTTTTATTCCAAAAGCTACAATGTTCGTTATTTCAATCAATCCAAATCCCTTCATAATTAAAAGTCCTTTCACAAATGGAAGTTCATTGCTGAATGTGTTATCACATTCATTCACATTCAATGATTACCATACTTAGGGTGGTTATTACTTCTATATTTTAGGACCTACTTGAGATTAAAGGATTTTAAAAAAAAATCTATGAAATAATGACATATTTTAAACATATTTTAAGTATATTAAAATATATATTAAGTATATTGTGAACCTTGCTTCACCACAATCATTTCCCAAGGTCCATTTATTGGTTATTCCTTCGAGTTTTTTAAATTTAAAATAGGTAAAAAATTGCATTTAAGAAAGTTTTAGCCCATATAAGCTTCACAAGCCAATCAAAACTTATAAATTTCAACTTGATTAAATTGTGTGGATCTAACGTTTGAGAAGATGCATCATACTCACCATCCTAGTAATAAATTAAGTTGGAAATCTAGTTAAGTTGTTCACAAAACAAAGGTACATCATTTTCTTAGTGTTGTTAGTAGGTGGAAGTGGGTAATGCCACTAGTACAAATTCCCAAATCTATGGCTCACTCTATGACTGGAAATCTAGTCATAGAGAACATTTATCATTAAAGGCCTCAAAGTCATTATACACAAGTTGTTTAGGACAAGTAGTCATATATTGTTTGGCATGGCACATTTCATCCCCTAGTCATAAAGGACAATTCTTTAATCATAATGGACAAAAGGTGCCATGTAGATGGGCCCACAAAACACGTTAGCACAAATGTCCATCCTATGTGGCTTGTTTAATTGTTTTTGTGGGGTCCACAATATGATTCAGCATCCTATGTGTCAACAAAATTAATGATTACAATATGACTATCTATACTTCTCAAATTATGAAACGTGGTCAATAAGGATTAATCCATTTGTACATATCTAATATGTTAAATTTAATTGAACATGATCCTATAGCTAAAGTAGTTAATGACTGCAATAGGACTATAATTTCTTGTCATTCTATTTGATGTGGTTTCCCAAAATTGGGACACATGAATATATCCTAATCAACCACGTGTAGTAACTACATTGAACCAAGTGGTTATATTTTGGGCGTTGACATCAAAGTTGAGTTCAAAAATAATCAAACATTAAGCGAATGTAAAGTGAATTATTGTTTAACAATGATTTTTTATTTCGATGTGGCAAAATGGTGGGTTGACATGTGTACATAATGCAATATGTGAATAGTCATTTAAAAATGATTTAAAGTAGTGGCGTATGTAATTATTATTATATTGTAATGATATAACTGTCATTATGTAGTCATTTTGTTTCATGTTGAATTGAACTTTGTTAGTCATTTGAAATTCATTGATTACTTATTAATAATTTGCAAGATTGCTAAATCAATGATTGGGTAAAATATCCATAGTCATTGTTTAGCTTTCTATCAATTCAAAAATAATTACAAATATGAATCATACATGTTATGAGTCATATAAATGTAATCCTAGAGTAATTATAAAACACTAGTGGAAAAACTAACTATTTTCTCCATTGAAATGTAAGCCATTTCATACCATTAAAATTCAATTGTCAAATGTAGCCCCAACTCCAAATACATGACACAAACCAACTAGGCAATGGGGAGAAGTTAAACAATATAGGAAACAAGTGATCCAATTCAAATATATTATATTACAAGTTCTAGAAAAAAAATCTCATAGTTTTTTTTTTTTTCAAAAGAACAAAGTGACAAACATTACATATGAATGCCATAAGTTCAAAATCATAGATCAACCTAGAGAACTTTGATGTACTTCTAGTTCCACAATGCTCAAACACCTACCACATCTTGCATGAAAGCTTGGTCATCAACTTCATGTGGGTGCATAAGTGGATGGTCATCCACATGAGCCTCTTCAACATCAAAATTCAAGAATATTTGCACCATGAAACTTGTCCTCCCCTTAACAACTGCTGATTTTGCCGAATGCAACTTTTTGCCTTGAGTTTTTTGGATTCAACAACATTACATGATGTCTAATTAGAAACTACATTCATTACTACAAAATGTGGGTGCAGTTCACGAGACTAGTGAATTCACTACTTTCCAACTAATCCATGCTTATTAAAACCGATGAATTCACTCAAAATCTAGTGAAATCACTTGGCGTACAAAAACACATTTTGTTGTAATGATTCCACCCAACAAGCTAAAGCATTATCATTGGTTTCTTAATGGCATTGCAACTAGAACACAAGTAAAACCACATGTGAAAATTAAGAAAATGCCAACCACAATGAAAACAAAGGCAACAGAAAATAATATGCATTTACTTGTTGTGGAAATGTTTTTTCTTTATTGCTTCTTACAAGTGTAATCACTCTCTTTTGTAGTTCCTTCCCAACCATCTATGGATGCAATATTTTTAATTAAGATTATCACATTAATGAACATCTCACATGGTATCTAAACATTTGTAAAATTGAAAGAATGTTAGTTAACACCACATGAAAGTGGGTATCATACATGTCCCATGTTTTGACCAATAAAGGCTTCACCCACATTCAATTTGGAAAGAGATTTAATCTTGAAAAGTTTTTTTGTTGGAGATGTTCTAGGTTTTAGAACAACCCAATCCACAACCTCCACACTTGTAGGTGTTACTATTCATTCTTCATTGGAGTGTTTTTCACCACCTTCTCTATTGGTGGTACTATGGTAACATGCGGTGGTGATTTTGCTAGATCCATAGATTGGAATGTAGTCTTTGTGAAGGATTGGGATTGTGACCTTTCATTGCCACTCCTTACCATTGATGTCTCTTGTGGCTCCATAGTTTTTTCAACCACTATCTCCTTTGCACTCACAAGAAGTACCACTTGAGGTTGTTGTTTAGTTGCAAGTTGAGGTTCCAATTGAAAATTCTTAGTATTCTCCCTCTACCTTCCTAAAAAGGTAGAAAACATACTTTTAATATCATTGAAAGCTTGGGTCTGAACTTGTTGACAATCCAACATAGAAGCAACTTTGGCATCCAACCCATTTTGCCTAGCTTCCATTGTTGTCATTCGAGATGACAATCTTGCTTATTACACATAATGGATCCCATTGCAAGATTACATTAATTTGTTATAACTATATACATTTACATAAAGATATAATAACAATGCATCTACAAGATGATGACACAATGGGTTCAATTTTGTGTACCTTGATATGCAGCACCAAACGAAGACACATGAAAAAATGTAATAATATAGAATAAGTAGACCCAACTACTTTTGGCACAACTGTCATAAACAAATTGGTAGTATGTAGGTTTTGTATATGTATTTCTACATTTTTAGTACATTGGAAACTCTATGGAAAACATCTCAAGAAATTTGTGGAAACATTATGAGGATTGGAAAACATGCAAAAGTTTCCAAGACTAGAGACTTTGAGGATTTTAGGGTTGGTATGAAAAACATTGGGAAAAACAAGAGGATTGGATAGTCTAGAAATTCAAAACTAATTCTACTTATCAGAAATTTTGGAAAAGATTTGAGGATTGGAAATGTAGATTGAACGTATGATGGTAGACACCAAACAAATTTGGGAAAGATTATGAGGATTACAAACTATGAAATGTTTTGGAGGGAAATGTTGATGCAAAATTGGGAAAATTTCTAAAAACATGGAACTTTGGAAGTTCATGAAAAGATCTTGCAAAATTTAGATCATTGGAATATGTGGAAATTATAGAAAATGTTGCATCATTTATTAATACTTCATATTTTGATTATTTATAAAATTATTATCTAATAATTCATAATTAATAAAATTGGCTAATTATTTATTATTTTAATCTTTCATTTTTTCATTTCTGAACTATTAATTAATAGTGTATAACTATTATGTTAGTTGGTTATAATTTAAATATTAATTACTGATGATTTAATATTTTCTTTATTTAGTAAATTATTTAATTATTTAAGTAAATTTTGTAACTAATAAGTTAGTTAATTACTTATTATTTAGATACTAATTATGCATTGGTTAATATTTTAATTATTTATTTTTAAATTTAAAAATATTGAAAAAACTTATAAATAATAATTTTGTTATTTTTTATTATTTGAGTCATTTACTTTTTTAATATGAATTATGAATTAATAATTCACTAGTAGAATTTATGGGTTTTGCAATTAAAATTTAATTGCATGCGACACATGCAACTACAAATTCATGTAGTTGCTTAAGATAAGTCGCATGTGACATTTAATTGCATGTGACACTACATATACAACATGTATATACGATATTAATATACGTGTTCGTCCATACAATCCAATCCAAATGTAGTTGCACCTTATGTGTAACTTTCCTTGCAGTGTAGTGCAACTAATCAAAGTATGACATGTGTTTAAAAATTGGACAACTTCCTTGTGGACATGTCTCACTTTTTTATTTTTTTGTGTGTCCATATTAAAAAATCATTGGATTAATCTTAATCATAAAAGTTTTTACCACTAGGATGATGACACATGACACACCATGGAATGCCCATTGACCACTTGACATGTGACAATTAAAGCACACCTTTTTTTTATTTTTATATATTAATTAATGAAATTTAAGTCATTGAATTTAAGGTTAATAAGATGTTAACACATAGTGTTTAGGTAGGTAGGTAGTTATTACATCCCACTAGTAAGTAGGTTGAAAAGTAGTTAGGCTTAGGCTATATAGGTAGGTTTATAATAATCTGATTTTATTTTTAGGTTTAATCATTTAATTAAGGTCAAGTTTTTTTTTTCCATTCATACCTAATGGCACTTGGTCTTTTATTATTACCAGACACCTACTTATATACTGTCCAAAATTAGATTAGAAGCCAAAAAACATGGGATAAAAAATTCCATTGCAAATTTCATGAACTAATTTAGTTGCACATTATATGTAACTACTACATTAGGGTAAATGGTAGACCAACCTGGGGAGGGTTTTGTTTCTTCTAGTGTCCAAACAAAAATTGAAGTCATCATTGAAAACATGTAAAGCTTTATTAAAAAACACATCGTGGATTAGGGAAATGTACAAAGGAGTAAAATAAAGAAAAAGGGAGAAGTGACATGATGTCAAGTTGGCTCAAAGTAGCTGTGAAAATCTCTCCATATCCATAACCCACCACTTGTGGAAGGTTGACCATATTAATATGTCAAAAACCAATAGCTTGTAATAGATCAATTGTGGTGGTGGGAGGTGTGTCTTGAAGGGGTGGAAGTCGAAAAGTAGTTTAGCTTACAACTATTGCCCAACTTAAAATGGAAGACACTTGCATCCTTTGTAATGTGATCGAAACTTTTTGACAAAGAAAAATGACCAAGGTAGAAAGATGAGGGCCTTTTGTCCCCTTCAAGCTCCAAATGGCATTGGCACAGTTGTGTAAAAACACATCGACATTTTGTCTAAGTAACCAAATAGCTCAATTGTTAAGGGGAGGAATTGATCAATGGGGTGTTGGTTGTGATAGCTACTTTTTTAAACTTGAGTTGCATTGGAGGTGACAAATCGTTGAATTGCACAAGATCAAGGAAGTAAATCCGGTCGTGTTGGGTTGACAATGATAATGTTGGTTAAGGTGCGAATGCCATCTTTGGTAAACACAATGTCAACTCATCAACAATGTGGTTGAAGGAAGTGCATGTAATTGTTCTTGTCCCATGTGGAAACCAGCATCTCGCATAATGGTGGTAAAGGTGTCATGAATTGTAATGCATTTGTTGCCATGAACACAAGGTAAGAGGTAGATACCCATAGGGTCCATGGGATGTGTGCACACACATCAAAGGATACTTACAATTAAAGGGTGGGGTAGTCCAAATCACGTACGAAGTGTTGTGCAAAAAACTAGGAAAGATAATCGAAAGGTTGGGAAGATTGGTCAAGCTATAAATTATGCGCCTACCCCTGGGTCAAAACAAGATAAAATTTAGGCATGATGGGCTTTAGATGAAAGCATGTTGGAAAAGGTATGATGGTGCAAACGTTCCAAAATGAAATCTTGAAGTTGAACCATTTGTTATTCAATGAGTTGTTCAAATGGAAGAAGACACACACGGGTTGGGGGTGGTAAAAGATCACATGTCACCTTGAGGTGTTGTTGGAAAGGAAATTTGTTATTGTTGACTTGAACTAAGGCTTCAAGAAGTAAAAAATGTTGATCAACCATAAACTAAGTAGCTATGACTAAAGTGACAAGGGCCTAATTCCATAAATAGGTTGTTGGGGCAATGGTGGATGTCGATATGAACTTGACGCCACCAAAGGTTATTGGGAGGGAGGTTTGTTTATGAACTAAAGTTCTTTCTAGGCTATCAAAGGATCCTGGACCCAAAAGGTGTCCAAACATTTTATGGAAGGAGGAATCAAAAGAAATAAATGACTCTATGAAGGAAGAAGATGGAGGTGCACATCATAAAAGATATGATGGGCGTTGCACAAAACAACAAATTAAAATTCCACGGGCCACATGAACATCCCCATTTTAGGGAGAAGGTCCACATGTCAAACATCTTCTTGTAAGGCATCTTTGATGAAGGATGATGTGAAAATTAAGGTGCCCAATGGAACCCCCAAGACTCTACTTCCTTCGAATGGGGTGGTAAACTAGGATAGGGTGCTAAAGTCTAGTGGCAAGCCAAAAGGTGACCATGCAAGACGTTTTTAAGGTTGGATAGAACCTATTACACGGAGTTTGGTTTGGAAATGTTCATAGGCAAATGATACAATTGAAAGGGGACCTATGATATGAATGTCATTTACAATAGATGGAAATAAACAAAAGGGGAAATGAATAGTTGTAAAATGTAATGCCCTAAAATGTGCTAAAGTGAATAATGCCCCCCCAAAGGATCACCTTGATGAATCCCCATGGCAAATGGAATGACTATGACATCACTTTCACAATTACAAAAATTGTAAAACAAAGGACACTTGAATGCATAGAATGGACAAACAAAGGGGATGAGTTATATGATGTCCCATTTGTTGCATGAAGTTCTTGAAATATGACCCTTCTTGACACTAAATTGAAAGCGTTTGCCACGTTAGTTAAAGAACAACCCAATTGGGGTGAAGGTCCAAGGTGCACCTAATGCCATGGATATTACTTCATGACCACCCTTAATTACACTTCCAAATTAATGTGGGGGAAAATGTGTTGCAAAAGCTTCGTGGAATTGAAGACATAAAAGGCGACTTGTGAATCGATACAATGATTCCCCCATTGCAATGGGACAAACTCCATTTGAAGGCTTCATCATGGTTCAAAAGTAGGTTGCTCCAAGGATGTGTGCAATTTTGGGTGGAATGTGACCTTATGTAGTATGAAAGCAAAGTTAGAACAATTAAAGGATTCCACTTATTGAATATTTAGGGTGAAAATAAACCCAAAGGTGCTCAAAAACCATCCTAGAAGGACCACTTACCAATAAATATGACATGTGTTGGAATGCTAACTTGAAGGAATTAGAAGAAAACTTGAGGTCCTAGTCTGGCTCATAGTCTTCTAAGAAAAACAAGAAGTAGCCATTTGATTCAAGGTGTAATGCGGTTAGAGCTGAGGTGGTGTTGGAGGAGGTGGGTGTGAGAGTAAATGGTGCCAAAACGCGAACTACCTGAAAGTATTCCCCTACATAACCAAGGGTTAAACTATGGAGCAAACATTTGTGAGTTGGAGGATCATGTTGGGGAAAAAGGATTAAGTTCAAATTTGTTGACAAAGCTTCAGCTCGCAAAAAAAATTCTTGCAAGTTTTCCATGTCACATGTTAGAAAACATTTGAATCAAATTTGCATTTCCCTATGCCATATTGCCCCACCACAAGGGGGCAAAGTGAAACACCATTGGGGTAACAAGAGGAGCAAATGCAAAGCTGCCACATTGCACGAGTCCTATGCTAACTTATCTAATGGAAAATGAAATGCCATTTGTACATCACACCATAAAATGGTGGGGATGTAATTATACAAACAAGGACAACAAAGGCTTAAGTGAAAGGACCTAATGACATCCAATGTTGAAACCCAAGTCTAAACCGATGTAAGTGGAATGGGAATAAGAGAAGGTATTGGGCTAAAATGATCACAAAGGTTTGGATTGCATGAATTATATGTCTAACAAGAATGTTGATGACAAACTAACCTTGAACTAAAAAATTGGCGCCCACAAGTGGGGCACAAAACTTTAGGTGGAGGTTAAGGCCATGTTGAAAAAATGGGGGTAGGTTGGGGGTTATGATCATGGCCAACTATAGGGACCAATAAAATGGGAGGGGGACAATGTTTTAGTTGTGCATGATTGAGGGGGTTTGGGAAAAGGTAAAGTTGGAACCCCACATTCACATGAAAGGTTGGGAACTAATAGGGGACACTAGTAGGTGGTGTATAGTTGTTAAAATTGGTGGGGTAACTAGTGGGTGGTTTGTGGTTTGCATGGGGGATGGGGTGGAAGATAAGTCGGTGGTGGCACATGATGGGCGAATGGG
>Ga0116226_10006785_pt1 | contig 10305 bp, 11 predicted proteins | sample S1TSphfallax_FD_89692 | JGI IMG/M metagenome (GOLD analysis project Ga0116226, IMG submission 89692) | Host-associated microbial communities from peat moss isolated from Minnesota, USA - S1T2_Fa - Sphagnum fallax MG | ecosystem: Host-associated > Plants > Peat moss > Unclassified | place: USA...
GGCACCGGTGCCCCGGTCTGGCCTCACCGCGGTGATCGCCCAGGGCAATATTTCCGAGGCCGACCATCGCGATCATGGCCGAGATCCCATCTGGGCGAATGGCGTATTCGACGGTTATCTGGCGCTCACCCGCAAGGGCGTGGCGGAGGCGGTGCGGGCCGATCCCGCCGTGCGCGCGATCGTGGTGTGGCCGGAGACGGCAAGCCCCTTTGCGCTCGCCCAGGATGCCGGTGCGCGGCGGGCGGTGGCGGAGGCGGCGGGCACCGCGCTGATCACCATCGCCGGCACGGAGCGCTTCGAATCCGCGAGCGTGGCGCATAACAGCCTGGTGGCAGTGGCGCCCGATGGCAGCCTGGCCGGCGTCTACGACAAGGCCCATCTGGTGCCTTACGGGGAGTATTTCCCCTCCTACGCGCATTTCATGCTCGGCGAGCAGGGTTTTACGCCCGGGCCAGGGATCCGCACGCTGCATCTGGCGGGGCTTCCGGCGATCGGGCCGCTGATCTGCTACGAGGTGGTTTTCCCCGCGCAGGTTGTAGACGAGGCCGACCGGCCATCGCTGCTGGTGAACATCACCAATGATGCGTGGTTCGGCGACTCGGCGGGGCCGCGACAGCACCTGGCGGCCGCGCGCCTGCGCAGCGTGGAGGAGGGTCTGCCGATGGTGCGCGCCGCCAACACCGGCATTTCCGCGGTGATCGACCCGTTCGGGCGGTTAAACGCGCGGCTGGGGCTCGATCGGCGGGGGGTTCTGGTGGCGCCGATCCCCGGGCCGTTGCCGCCGACTCCAGCCGCGCGACTCGGTCTTCTCGCTCCGTTCATCCTTTCCCTGCTTTGCTGTGGTTTGGGCTTGTTATGGCGGTCCCCCGACCGGGCCGTCCATAATTAGTGCAAAAAATTGGAATACCATTCTGAAAAGCGAAAACTTTATTGACAATTTGTAGTTGCATGGATAGATGCCCACGCAGCCAGATGGTCTGGTCAGGGTAGTGAGAGAGCTGTCTGGATGTCCCGTAACGCAACTGCATTCGAAGGTTCAGCTAGCGAAGCCGGCGAAAGCCGCCCAAGTCCGATCGACGTTCATGTCGGGTCCCGTATCCGCCTGCGCCGCACCCTGATGGGCATGAGCCAGGAGCGGTTGGGCGAAGCGCTGGGGCTGACGTTCCAGCAGGTGCAGAAATACGAGCGCGGCGTAAACCGTGTCGGCGCCTCGCGGCTTTATGATCTGTCGCGCGTGCTCGATGTGCCGATCAGCTTCTTTTTCGACGATATGCCCGATTCAACCGGCAACGGGCTTGGCAACAGCAATGTTGCGGGCTTTGCCGAGCGGGCCGAGTTCGGTGGGCTCGCCGACGACCCGCTGGCGAAGCGGGAAACGCTGGAGCTGGTGCGCGCCTATTACCGGATTACCGATCCCTCGGTGCGCAAACGCGTGTTCGAGCTGATTAAATCGATGGGGCCTGGCGACGTCGCTGGGTGAAGGCAAGCACTTCTTTTTTGAAAAAAAGAAGCAAAAAACTTTTAATTCTTTGAGCTTTCTGTCGTTACAGATTCGACTAAATAATTAAAAGTTTTTGGGTTCTTTATTTCAAAAAAGAACTTTTTCCTCAAGCCGGCGCCCTCAACTGTGGGTTGTCGAACACCGGATTCTTGGCTCGGTAGAGCGCCTCCGCCAGCGCCGCCGCAAGGTCGCGCTTCTCCGGTTCGCCGAGCGAAGCCGCAACCTCCACATGCTGCCCGTGGGCCGTGAGATAAAGCCCCGGCACCCTGCCCGGCCGCTCCATCAACGTCACGTTCAGCCAGCCGCCCGGCAGCAATCGTTCGCTCGCGTGGCCGGATTTATCGGTGCGCAGAATGCGTAGCCCCGCGCCGGAAAGCTGCAGCACCTCGCTCTCGCGCGCAGAAATATGGTGCATGCGCAGCAGAACCATGGCGAGCAGAATTTCCGCCCCGTTGAAGCCCGCAATCGGCCACGCGCCGAGATACCAGAACAACGTGGTCGTGCAAAAACTCACGCTACAGGTGAACACGATCACCCGCCGGATGCCGGCCGCCGAAAGGCTGCGATGCGGGGTGACTTCGGCCTGGAACAGGATCGGATCGGCCGGCATGGGAAGGGCGGGCATTCCCCGGATCAGGTCAGCTTCTCGATGGCGGCAGCAAGGCGCAAATCGCGCTCCGACAGGCCGCCGGCATCGTGGGTGGAAAGGGTGATCACCACGCGATTATACACATTCTCCCATTCCGGATGATGGTCCTGCGTTTCCGCCAGCAAGGCAACCCGCGACATGAAGGCCCAGGCCTGGCTGAAATCGGCGAATTTGAACGATTTGCGGATTGCATCGCGATCCGGCAGCAGCGCCCAGCCGGGGGCTGCGTGCGGCAGGGTCTCGCGTTGCGCTTGGGTGAGCTTTGCCGGCATGGTGAAATCTCCATCCTTGTAAAAGGCATTATCCGCCATGCCGGTCTATACAACGCCCCCGGACGAAGAGGATATTTTGCAACTGGCCGAAGCGGCGCTGGAAGCGCTGCCGCCGAGCCTCTCGCGGCATGTGAAGGGGGTGGCGATCCTGGTCGAGGACCTCGCGGATGACGAGACGCTGGAAGGCCTGGGGCTGGATAACCCCTGGGAACTCACGGGGCTGTATCGTGGCGTACCGCTAACGCAACGCAGCGTGTCGGACCCGGTTCAGTTTCCCGATGCGATCGTGCTGTTCCGCGACGCGATCCTGGTGGAATGGGTCGATACCGGCGAGGATCTGTCGCGGCTGGTTTCGAGCGTTCTGGTGCACGAGATCGCGCATCATTTTGGGTATAGCGATGCGGATATAGAGCGGATCGAGGCGGATTTGCGAGGGGGGTAGAAAAGGGTGGGAAGCACTTCTTTTTTGAAAAAAAGAAGCAAAAAACTTTTGAGTCCTTGGTGGTCTGCGCTCGCGCAGCCCACCCTACTTCAGGATTATTTCTACGCGGCGGTTCTGGGGCTCGCGGACGCCTTGGGCCGTGGGGACGAGGGGGTTGCTTTCGCCAAAACCGTGGATGGTGATTTCGCCACGGTTCACGCCGTCCTTCACCAGTTCGGCTTCCACGGCCTCAGCGCGGCGCACCGAAAGTTTCTGGTTATAGGCTTGCGTGCCCGAAAGATCGGTATAGCCGTTCACCTCGATCCGCGTGGTCTGCACGTGCGTTGAAGCAGCGGCCGCTTCGGCGACGATCTGGCGGGCGCGGGCCGTCAGGTCCGCACGATCCCAATCGAAAAACACCAGATAGGTGCGCGATGGTTCAGGCGCCGGGGCGGCCGGCGGCGGCGGGGCCGCAGCACTTGGCGGTGGCGGTGGCGCCGGCGGAAACAGCTCGTAGCGGATGCCCAGCATGGCCGAATGGTTGTTGTCGCTGGTGATATCCACATTGCCGTGGGCGGTGCCGAACGATTTCGGACCAAACGCACCCTGCGTGCCGATCGAGGCACCGCTGAACTGCCCGTTCCCCAGCAGGCTGAGAAAACGATATTCGGCGGTGATCGAAAGGCCAGGCAAAAAGCCGATCGGGAAGGCAAGGCCGAAAATGCCCTGATAGGCGAGGTCGCCGCGCGTACCGTCCGCCGTGAAGGCATAGGGAACAGTGGTGCCGATCTCCTGGATATGGTCCCAGCGCGCAAAGCTGTAACCGAAGCCGCCGCCGAAGTACGGATAGATCCAGTCGGCGCGCACATCCATGTCGAACAGGGCGTTCACCATGCCGCCGATATTCGTCTGCTCACCGCCGGCCCGGGTGGGGAACGGCGTGCCGAGATACTGGCGCAACCCGTTATAACGCCAGTCGCCTTCCAGTTCGATGCGAAAGCCGTTGCCGAAACCATAGCCGATGGCGCCGACACCGGCGGCGCCCCCGGTATCGTAGCGGAACTTGCCGGCGGGAAAATTATCGTCCAGCCGCAGATGCTCGTCCTGCAGCAGATTGCCGCCGCCGCCGATGCTCACATAGGGGCCGGTGACGGGCTGGGCCATGGCACGCGGGGCGCCGAAGGCGGCAGCCAGGACGAGGCCGAAAAGCTGCGGGGAACGAAGCTTCAAAGCGCATCTCCAAAGGCGCAGGGGGAAGAATGTTCTTTTCTGAAGAAAAGAACCAAAAGACTCTTACGTCCTGCAACGGCTGCACGATACGGGACCTGGCCGGCATCGTGGAAGCGGTGGGGAACGTAAAAGTTTTTTGCTTCTTTTTTTCAAAAAAGAAGGCCTTGCTTACTTAATACGCAGTGGGGAGGGCAAGCGTGCCCTCCCCGTTCGGCCTATCGGCCTTTTACTTCAGGATGATTTCCACACGGCGGTTCTGCGGCTCACGTACGCCAGGGGCTGTCGGCACCAGCGGGTTGCTCTCGCCATACCCATGGATGCTGATCTCGCCGGCGCTCACGCCATCCCGCACCAGCTCGGCTTCCACGCTCTGCGCGCGGCGAACCGAAAGCTTCTGGTTATAGGCGGCGGTGCCGGAAAGATCGGTGTAGCCGTTCACCTCGATGCGCGTCGTCTGCACGTGGGTGGACGCCTGCGCGGCCTCGGCCACGATCTGGCGCGCGCGGCCGGTAAGGTCCGAACGATCCCAATCGAAGAACACGAGGTAAGTGCGCGAGGGCACGGGGGCCGGTGCGGGCGGCGGCGGTGCGGCGACCGGCGGCGGGGCCGGCGGGGCGGGCGTGAACAGCGCATAGCGCAGGCCAACCAGGCCCGCATAGTTCATCGTATCGTTGGTCTTGAAATCGATACGCGTGGCAACGCCCGGCGCGAAGAACTGGCCGTGATAGGTCTCGTCCTCGGGGATCGCGGAAACGCGGCCCTCGAACGTAAGCGCAAGGCCCGGAACCTGCGCGATGCTGTACGCAACGCCGAGGATGCCCTGGGCCGCAAAATTGCCCTGCGTGCCGGTCTCGCGGATGAAGATCGGCGCATTGGCGGTGCCGCCATAGCCATAGGCGCGGCCGTTCTGGAACTGCACCTGATCGTAGCCGGCGCCGACGCCGACATACGGAGAAAGCCCCGGCAGGCCATAGGGCGTGAGATCGAAATCGTACAGAACGTTCACGTAACCTTCGTACTGATCCTCGTTGCCGGCTGCGGCCAGGCCACCGAAGCTTTTCAGATTGTTCTGGCGGTAATCGCCCTGCAACTCGATACGGATGCCGTTGCCGAGGCCATAGCCCACGGCGGCGGAACCGAGGAAGTCGGTTTTGGAGGTGATGTGGCCGTTCGTTCCGGTGCCATAGCTGTAGGCGCCCAGTTCGGGTACGGCGACGGTGCGCAGATTCTGGTCCTGGATGTAGTTCGCACCGCCGCCGAGGCTGATATAGGGGCCGGTAACTGGCTGCGCGAGAGCGGCGGCAGGCGCCGCAAACATCGTGGCAACCAGAAGCGCATTCCTGAGCTTCATTGTAACAAATCTCCTGTTCACTTCATGGGCCCCCGCGCCGCGACAAGTGCTGCGGTGGCATCCGGGGCCAGCAACGCGGCATCTAGCCCGGCAGATTGCAGGATACGAGCGCGGGGGGGCATGAACAACGGGGGCTGTGGCAATAGTGTCACAGTATTTCCAGGGCCTAACATACAATTCAGGTGCTTCACCAAAGCGTGACTTTTACAATCCTCGCCAATCACATCTGCAATGGTCGCCTCGAAAGTTGCTGAGTGTTACATTTGCACGGCGGAATACTTGGCCTAAGCCTTTGATCGGAGACATTTCGTTAATGGACGGAAACAGAGCGACATTGCTGGCGACGCGATCCATGCCGCCCCGCGTGCAGGCCCGAGCCGAGACCGCCTTTGATCTGCGCATGCCTGGGCAGCATACGCCGCGCGACTGGTTGCGCTCGGCCGTTCCGCAGGCCGATGCCCTTCTCTGCACCCCCGGCACGCGCATCGATCGCGCGCTGATCGAAGCGATGCCAAAGCGGTTGCGGGTGATCGGCACCTTCAGCGTGGGCTACGACCATATCGATGTAGCGGCCGCGCGGGCGCGCCACATTGCCGTCGTGAACACGCCCGGCGTGCTCAGCCAGGCCACGGCCGAATTCACCATGGCGCTGATCCTGGCGGCCGCACGCCGGATGGGCGAGGCGGAGCGGCTTCTGCGCGGCGGGCGGTGGGGCGGCTGGACGCCCGCGGATTTCCTGGGATTGCAGGTGTCTGGCAAGCGGCTGGGCATTTTCGGGATGGGGCGGATCGGGCAATGCCTGGCCCGGATCGCCCGCGCCGGTTTCGGGATGGAGGTGCATTACCTGAACCGCACGCGCCTGGCCCCGGCCGATGAGCAGGGCGCGCTGTTTCATGCCGACGAGGCCTCGTTCCTGGCGGCAAGCCAAATCCTGTGCCTGATGGCGCCCGGGGGTGCGGCAACGCAGGGCTGGCTGAACGCGGCCCGCCTTGCCGCCCTGCCCCCGCGCTGCATTGTGGTCAACACCGCCCGCGGCACCCTGGTGAACGATGCGGCCCTGGCGGCAGCCCTGACCTCGGGCCACGTAGCAGCCGCGGGGCTCGACGTATTTCCCCACGAGCCCGAAGTGCCCGCAATCTATTACGGCATCGAGCAGGTAGTACTGATGCCGCACATCGCGAGTGCCACGGAGGAAACCCGCGATGCCATGGGCATGCTGGTTCTGGACGGAATAGAAGCCGTACTCGCGGGACGAACGCCGGAAAATCTGGTGGTTGCGTAGCCCCCGTTGCCCCGTCGCCGGGTGCCATGCGCTTTGCACGGAATTGAACGACAACCCTTGAATTCCCAGTTGGTCTGGCACTGCTCCGTTCACTCACCCGATTGCCCTGGAAGGGCGCGTGCCTGCGATATTCCATGCCGGCAAGGCCTCGATCCCTGCGGCAAGCCAAATACTGTGCCTGATGGCACCCGGGGGTGCGGCAACGCTGGGGTGGCTGAAAGCGGCCCGGGCTGGACGTATTTCCCCCGAGCCCCAAATGCCCGCAGCTTACCCCGGCATCGAGCAGGTAGTCTCGATCCCAGTCCCGAGACGCAAATTTCTGCTTGACGACGGCGCGGGCAGGAAATGAGTGCGCACTTGCAACCAAAAACATGCACCCATAAGATGGATCGAATTCGCAACAATAAGGCGGTGCCATGCTGTGGGGCAAGGAGTTGCGGAAGTCCGGCTCCTCGGACTCGGATTGGGCGCCTGCCCTTTCCAGACCGCCTCCGCAGGTAACGGGCTTCGCCGAAGCGGTGGCCCGCGTAGCAGCCAGGATTACCAACTCCGCGGGCGGGCTGGCGCCACCGCCGCCCCAGCGTCCGGATAAGCCTTCCTCCACCCAGGCCGTCTTCCCCAGCGAAGGCCCCCACGGCCACCGCGAGCGCATGCGGGACCGGCTACTGGAACGCGGGCCTGACGGGCTTGCGGACTATGAGCTGATCGAGATGCTGCTTTTTTTCGCCCAGCCCAAGGGCGACACCAAACCGATCGCAAAGCGCCTCATCAACCGGTTCGGCAGTTTCGGAAATGTGCTCGCCGCGCCCTCCCGCGTGCTCGAGGAGGTGCCCGGCATAGGCCGCCACAGTGTTGCCGCGCTGAAACTCGTGCACGCCGCGGCGGTGCGTCTGGCGCGCTCGGAGGTGATGGATCGTCCTGTGCTTGGAAACTGGGACGCGCTCATGGACTACCTCAACATCGTCCTGGCGCGGGAGCGCATCGAGCAATTCCGTGTTCTGTTTCTGGATAACAAGAACCGTTTGATTGCGGACGAGGCCCAGGCCCGCGGCACGGTGAACCACACGCCGGTTTATCCGCGCGAGGTGGTGAAGCGCGCGTTGGAGCTGCATTCCGCGGCGATCATCCTGACCCACAACCATCCCAGCGGCGACCCTACGCCGTCCACCGACGACATCGTCATGACGCAGCAGATCATCGACGCCGCAAGATTGCTATCGATCGCCGTGCACGACCATGTAATCGTTGGAAACGGTATCTGGCTGAGCTTTAGGAAAGAGGGATTGCTTTGATGCTGGTCCGGAAAGCGTCGGGGCAAAGCATGTTCTTTTCTGAAGAAAAGAACCAAAAGACTTTTAATTCCTCCGCCAGCGGAAATATCCAGGCCCTGGCCGGCAACGTGCAACCCGCGCAGAAATAAAAGTTTTTTGCTTCTTTTTTTCAAAAAAGAAGTGCTTCCTTACTTCCCGAGCAATGCCTGCGCGCAAGCATCCAAAATCGCATCCTCATCCAGCCCATATTCCCGATACAAATCCGGAATATCGCCGCTCTGCCCAAACCGGTCCACGCCCAGCGGCACCACCCGCTGCCCACCCACCGATCCAAGCCACGCCAGCGCAGCAGGGTGGCCATCGAGGATCGTCACAATGGCCGAGCCCGCCGCCATCGGCGCCAGCAACGTTTCGATGTGGCTGCTGGCCGCCGTCCCGCCGCGCCGCGCGCGCTGCGCGGCGAGCCACCCCGCATAAAGCCGGTCCGGGCTCGTGATCGCCAGCAGCCCCGCGTTCGGCACATCCTCGCGCAGCACCTCCAACGCCGCTTCGGCCTCCGCCGCCAGCGGCCCCTGGTAGGCGAGCGCGATCGGCGCCCCCTCCCCCGGCGGCACCACCCAGTGGCCGCCGGCAATCACCGCCGCCTCGTCCAGTTTTCGCGCTTTATGCGCCAGCGCGCGCGTGGAAAGCCGCAGCCACACGGCCGAGCCATCCGGCGCCTGCATATGCGCAAGCGCCCAGCGCAGCATCACCGCCAGCTCGTCCACATAGGCCGGCTCATAACTCGCCAGCCGATCCGCTGCGATCCCTATCAGCGGGGTATTCACGCTCTGATGCTGCCCGCCCTCCGGCGCCAGGCTCAGCCCCGAAGGGGTGGAAACCAGCAGAAAACGCGCATCCTGGTAGCACGCGTAAATCAACGCATCGAGGCCGCGATTGACGAACGGATCGTACACCGTGCCGATCGGCAGCAGGCGCGCGCCGTTCAGCGCATGGCTCAACCCCGCAGCACCCAGCAGCAGAAAAAGATTCTGTTCGGCAATCCCGAGCTCGATATGCTGGCCTGCGGGGCTCATGCCCCAGCGCTGCATGCTCGCCACCTTGGTATCGCGAAACACGTCGTTGCGCGTATGCCGATCGAACAGGCCACGACGGTTCACCCAGGGCCCCAGGCTCGTGGAAACCGTCACGTCCGGGCTCGTGGTCAGCATGCGCGCGGCGGCCTCCTTCCAAGGCCCTTCGGCGCGCCCGATCTCGCCCAGAATTTCGCCAAATCCGGTTTGCGTGGAAAGCGTGCGCCCCGCGAGTTGCCGAGCGGGACCGTGGCCGGCAGCGGAATGGCGGGGGTTGCGAACACCCTTCCCCCGGGCGTGAGCTTTTCCGCGAACGGGCACGCATCGATAAAATCGCGCAACAGATCGGCGGGCAGGCCCAAGCCTTCGAACGCATCCCATTCATGGCCTGGCCGCACATGCATGGCCGCGCGAAAAACCTCCATCTGCTCGCGCGTCATCAGGCCGGAATGATTATCCTTGTGCCCGGCAAACGGCAGCCCCATCCCCTTGATGGTGTAGGCGATGAAGCAGGTCGGCCGGTCGCCCTCGGCTTCCGCGGCGGAAAGCGCCTCCAGGATCGTTTCGATGTCGTGGCCACCCAGATTGGTCATCAGCGCCGCAAGTTCGTCATCGGTCAGCGGATCGATGATCGCACGCAGCGCCGCCGAGCGCCCGAGATCGGCCAGCAGCGCCGTGCGCCACGCCTCGCCGCCCTGGAAGGTGAGCGAGGCATAGAGGCTGTTCGGGCAATCATCGATCCAGCCGCGCAACGCCTCGCCGCCGGGCCGGGCAAACGCCGCTTCCTGCAGCTTGCCGTGTTTTATGCGAACGACGTTCCAGCCCATGTCGCCGAACAGGCCTTCGAACCGGCCGAACAGGCGGTCCTGCACCACGGAATCCAGGCTCTGGCGATTGTAATCCACAATCCACCACACATTGCGCACATCGTGCTTCCAGCCCTCCAGCAGGGCTTCGTAAATATTCCCCTCGTCCAGTTCCGCATCGCCGGCGATCGCGATGTGGCGGCCTGGCCGCACGCCTTCCGGCAAGAAATCATGCAGCCGGGCGTAATCCTGGATCAGCGCGGCAAAGCTGGTGGCAGCCACGCCGAGGCCCACCGAGCCGGTGGAAAAATCGATCTCCGGCCCATCCTTCACCCGGCTCGGATAGGCCTGCGCGCCGCCGAAGCGCCGCAGGTTGGCCATCTTCTCCACCGTCTGCCGCCCGAACAGGTAGTTGGCGGCGTGAAAGACCGGGCTTGCATGCGGTTTTA
>Ga0116226_10006786_pt1 | contig 10304 bp, 14 predicted proteins | sample S1TSphfallax_FD_89692 | JGI IMG/M metagenome (GOLD analysis project Ga0116226, IMG submission 89692) | Host-associated microbial communities from peat moss isolated from Minnesota, USA - S1T2_Fa - Sphagnum fallax MG | ecosystem: Host-associated > Plants > Peat moss > Unclassified | place: USA...
AACTCGGCACTGGGCACGAGAAATAGCTCAACCATACAGGCTTCAGGACGGACCAGAATTACTTTCGACCTCACAAAGAACAAATAGTCAAAAGGCGAACATCTTTTGGAAGCTTGTACTCAGTTCCACCTAAGCTTTTATTATGCCATGCCTGCGGGCAAGATCGCACATTCACTTGGGTCGATAACCATGTACATAGACCTTTAGGGACATTTTGCCACCATTTTGATGGCATCCAAACCAACTATAAGACAAAAGAAAGATGTTTAGTCCAGATCATGTCTTTGTGGCCTCCAGTACGCCAAAGTTGCTCTTCCTTAGAATGTTATGAATGGATTGTTCTGAAATTACTAGTCAGCTTCAACACATGGATCTGTGGCTTTGGTTTTGCTCGATTAAGGGGGAAAAGAAGAATCCAGAAGTTAGGGCAGTTCAAGGTTCCATTATATCTTGGTGCAATAATCTATCATCTCAGGAATTGATTATATGAACTGTCCATGTGGTTGCATATGATTTGATTATTGAATATCAATGATTCAAAGGTCTCTCTTTGTCACCCCTGAAGGGAGAGGATTCAATAAACAACTAAGCAATCAAGAGATAAGTGGAAAAACCATTGTGAAGAATTCAAAGTTTCACCCTTGATGATCACATAATCAACATTTTGAATCAATGATTATTTGAACAAGAAAATCAAACGTTGAACCCACATATTATTATTCGCTATGAATGTTTAGAATTTTTCATGGAAGTTCTTTGGAGAAGTACATCAAAGGTTCCAAACTTTCAATATATTGGGAATTTAACTACATGATTAATTGCACTTTCATAATTGTCTTCCATTTTGCAATATAATTTCTCTATTTTGTATGGTTCAGTACATTAAATGGAAGTACCAATGTTAGAATTGTTATTAATCAAAATCAAAATCTACTTTCTCTATGTGAACCACTTCCACTTCAATACACATTTTTCACATTTGCTTAAAATATTTCAACATGGTTCCCAAATGGTATCTGTATTTTTTCCCTTGAGACTAAACTCAATACATGAATTTTTTGGTTTACACAAATGTTGGGAAGTTCCTTCAATGCCAATTTAAATATGATAATTACTAATTCAAAACCAAATGATTTTTTTTTTGTTAGAACCAAAACTAGAACCAAAACCAAAACAGTCTCCAAATTATAGAATCCAAATCCAAATTGGACAAGTCTTTGAAATCAGAATTGGAAGTGGGATAAAATAAGCATTAAATTGGACCCAAAACAAAGAATCATCCCTCAACAAACTTATCTATGCTATCATGACTATATGTGTGTTAGATATAGCATATAATGTGCTATGGTAGCGAGTAGTGCATATTTAGGATTTCTAGGGTTTAGGGTTAGAGGAGATTGGTTTTTTTGGTATGACCCACCCTCATGTTGTGAATGGGGGTATAGCGTGAAAAAAGGTTCAAAGAACGTAGTTCTTTGAGTTGAACCTAGAATGTTGGGAGTAATTGGAGTTAATGGAGCTCCGAGCTATGGTGTCGCGTTAGCATCAGCCTGGATTTTTCGAGTGGAGTGGGTTTAGCTTAACTGTATGTGTTTGCATCATGAGTTTTATGATAATAGATCTTTCTTGTGACATTTTCACTCAAAGAACTCTTAGCAGATTAGTGGGATTAATGGGATTCAGGGAAGATCAGTGGTATCTTATGACAGTTTTGAGAGTAACTAAACCGTGAGGGTTTTGTGATCTCGCTTTCTGGTTGTGTGGCCAAATTGGGAGTGGGTGGTGTGGAAAGGAGTGCCTCAGTGAGAGCTTTCCAACTCACCAAAGAACGTTGGATTTCATCGAGCGGATTAAAAGTTATGATCGTTTGAAATTGTTGGTGTGCATTCGACGGTTTTTGGTTTGTGTTCGACGGTTTTTGGTGATAGTTTTCCAGCGACGTCAAGTTTTTAGATAAGTAAAAATTTCCTTGAAAAAAGTTATTGAAATACTACCTTTGTTTCTCCTTGATGAGGTTGGAAGTTGTGACCAGTAGACCATAGGAGGCTTCTTGTGGTGATGACAGGTCAGGTTGCCTATACCCATAGATTACAAGATATATTTTAGGGTTAATGCGGGCATGAAGTTGACGATATTTGGTGGTGATTTAGTTTGGGTACCGGGTTTGGTGACCAGTGGGTCATCACAGAGCAGTTTAGTGGTCTTGTGGGGGACCATGGTGGAGTTACACGTAGTGGGTTGAGGTATTGGCTACCTTCACCCACATCATCAGTTGTTGATGAGGACGAGGTTATCGTGGATAACAAGTCTTCCATATTACCGTCTAGTATTATGGCCCCATTCATTTGGGATATGGACGAGGGTTCTAAAGCCATGAAGGGCCCAACATTATTCGGGTGTAGTGGGCACCATCGAGTTGGAGGACTTCATTCAAGAGTTTGATTATTGATGTGATATGCAGATGTTACGTAACGCCAAATTGTTCTCACCCTTCTTGACATGGAAGGGATTGTTTCAGCACTTTGAGGGTCTTTTGATGGATGATTATCATGAGTTTTGTAGAGATCATGCTGTTGAGATTGAGGCGTGGAAGCAACATTGGACTCCATCCTATGTGTCTATTACTCACATTGGTGTTGCTAGTGGTGGTACTACTACACCATCTATTCCTAGTATAAGCACACAGGTTGTCCCCCACCTCCGTTTAACCCAGTCACGAAGTTCTTCTTAAGGCTGAAGAAGATCTATCAGGGATGAAGACGGAGAAGTTGAGGAGTCTTTACAAGTTTGAGCAAAAGACTAGTGAGAGTTTTTGCAAGGCATACATTCATATGCAACGATTGATTCTAGTTACTCAAGGGGTGACAGAAGCTCATGTAGTCCAATTTTGGTATGGGATTCTAGACAAGGAGCTGTGATGGAGAGTACGTGATGTAACTCTCATGAACGACGATTCTCCCACATTGGCCCATGTGTTCACTTTGTCTGAAAAGATAGAGCTTAACATGGTGGGGGAAAGGGTGGTGACATCTAGATTCAATAGGGATACAACTACTACTTCTCGTGGATAATAGTCCACCTCAAAGCCTTGTAGTGGTGGTGGTGGGAGTCGTGGAGGTCAGGGACGACCTTAATCAAGTTTCGGAGGGACGGGTGCACAGAAACCATTACCTTGATTCGTTGGTTAGCAACAGGGACAATCTTGTTGGACATGTGGTGGTGCTCATATTTGGAGGGATTGTCCACAGGAGAGTGGTGGAAGGATTTTGGCTGATGGATCTCAACCAACATAGGTTCAATGTGATAATTGTGGTCGGGTCGGCCATCCTTGTGAGCGTTGTTTTAACCTTTACCCATAGTTGAGATCAAGTCATGGTGGAGGTCGTGGTCAAGCAATTCAAAGAGGTCGTGGTGGTAAAGGTACACCAACGGTTGGGGTACCTCCCGTGGCCACTCCTCTCCCTACGACAGAGGCAATTATGGCTGCTAGGATTGAATAATTGGAGCAAAGGTTTATTACCATGGTAAGTCTTCAACATTGATCACATTTAGCAGGCAAGGCTTCCACATCTTATGGGGGAGATGATCTTTTTTATATGGCTAGTGTAGCACAGATTGAGGCATTCGTTGCAGTGATAAGAGGCATCACTCAAGCTTCGGAGCCACATGGGGAAACTGTGGAGTTGGATCCACAGAAGGTTGAAGCTAGTAAATAGGCCAGGCTTCCCCAGTCATTCTTATTGTCTAAAGTGGTTAGGACTCTTTCCATGTTCCTACACCACCTATCGAACCGACAATGGGGCCAACGACATCAACATCACGTGTAGTGGACACGGATGTATCATCAAGTGGAGTGTCATGGATGGCGACTTTAGTGTTAACTTTTGTATTTTGGTTAGCAACCACGTTGTGTGAACATGGGAGTGTTGCTACTACGAATGTCGAGGTGTGTGAAGGTGTTGATGTCGGGCAACTTGTGACAGGGGATGTTGCTATGGAACAAACTGTGATATCAGGTGTGGATAGTCCTTGGAAGGCGGCGGCGACCAAGATGGATGCATTCCTAGTTCGACCAGCCATTGATCGTGAGAGACTTACACCTAGTGTATGTATGTTGGACAACCGGAATGGTATTTCTGGTTAATGAGTCTTATGAGCCAGGTGTATAAACCAAATCGGGTTTTGTTGGATTCTAATGCCCGACCTTTGATGTTGGGGAAAGGAGCATGTATTGATTTGGGTATTCGGAGGTCAAAGCTTGAGCCATGCCACATTCCAAATTCAAACATCACTTGGTGGAGCTAATGATAGGTCTTAATTCATGACACGTGAAAGATTGTAGGTGTAGATGAAATCAGATCATGTCACTGATAGCTCTAGTTTGGGAATGATTACTGTTGTTACACTAGCTAAGTCATATGATGTACTAATTGGAGGTGTTGTGTTGTATTCGATGGATTTTTCAGATGGATTATTGGATGGAGACAGTGGCTTATTGACTTGGTTAGCAGTCCGAGGATGGACATATGAGCTAGGTGCCTATGAGATTTATTTCTGGGGTTCAACCAGGAGGGTTTCCCCCAGAGGTGTTGGCATCAATAGCTGGTTTTAATGGATTGGTCACTTGGTTAGGTGACTTGTTGGAAAACAACATTTCAGCCATTGACACTTTGGTTTGCGAGGATATAGAAGACGTTTTTAGTTTTGTTGCAGTAGTGTCCTCTTCATTGGATATTCCACTTTAGTGTTCGAGTGGGGTGTTACAACAAGATGCCGATCGTTTGGTATCATAAACTTGGCATGAAGCTTTTGTGCTTGTGGAGGAGGAAGAGGTTCCACAACGAACTCCTATTTCAGGTCCTATTGGGTTGTCTCCATTGGATATTACACCCATTGTGTGGGAGTATCCTTCCAAGGGTATTTGCATGTTAAATCTACTTGGTGGGGTTAGCACCAGTTTGGCAACAATGTTTCAAGCGGGTATTCCAGTTCGGAAGTACCTTTATGTGGAGAAAAATCAGACCGCGAAGAAGGTTTCATCACGCCATCTTTGTCACAACCCTAGCTGTTGCAATTGTAACCTTGGGCTCGCGTTCAAGGCAAGGGTTTCCAAGGTTGCGGGCCAAGAGGGAAACTCGAGAAGCATGCCGCATGCTCCCAAGAGTGCAAGAGAGTGTGAGGGAATAGACCCTCACACTCCCAAGGGAACTCCCATTTTGGGAGTTGGAATCCCGATGAACTCTCAAATGTTTAAAGAGCGATTTTAGGGGTCAAAACCTAATGGATTGAAAAATTCTTTATATCATTGGAAAGCTATTGAAACGTAGATGTCTAAATAGGCTTGCATGACCCATTTGGACATTTGAAACATAAGTTATGGCCAAAAGAAGGGCCGGGAGTCAAATTGGTAATTTGGCTCTCGACCATTAAAAGTTAGGAATCGACTCAATTTCCTTGCACGCAGGTTACAACTTCGTTTCAGAGAAGGGCTACAACTTTTCTTCAGACCTGATCTTAATCCGAGGTTTGCACACGAAGTTATGGGTCCCCCAAAGTCACAAAAGTCCCGGTTGTGGGAATTTCGGGACTCTCACTTGGGAGTCCTGGGATAAAATGCCATTTGGATGCGGGCCTCGTAAAGAGACACAAAGTATACCTTAAGGGGGAAGGTGGTGACTTCTCCCAAGTCCGGGCCGTGGAGTTTTGTGAATTCGAGTTGCCCATGGTTCATTTTTTGATGTTGTGGGACATGTGAGGGTCTTTAGTACACTTGATTTTCAAGCAGGGTATCATTAGTTGTTAATTCGAGAGGAAGACAAGGTCAAGATTGCATTTTGGGGCGTCAACTTTCACAACAAGGATTGTTTATATTAGTGGAAGTTCTTACCCTTTGGGTTGAAGAACGTGCTTGCTGAGTTTCAACGTGTGATGGATAGGATCTTAATAGGATTGGATTTTGTCTGGTGTTATATCGATGATATTGTGGTGTATAGTGATACCATGGAAGTGTAAGTTTTTCCAGGAGAGTGTGGAGTATCTAGGTCATGTGATCTATCCAAGTGGTTTGGGAGTGCAACAAATCAAGGTGGAGGCTATTCCACATATTCCGCATTTCACGGATGTGAGTAGGGTCCGCGCTTTCATGGGATTGGTGAATTACTACCGCATGTATGTCAAAGGTTTTAGTGTGATAGCAAAGCCTTTGAACATGTTGTTGAAGTTGGGTCAGGAGTGGCAGTGGGGTGATGAGCAGGAGTGAGCTTTTGTGGAGCTCAAGGCTAGGTTAGTTGCGACTCCCATCTTGAAGAGACCTATTAGGGGGCGTCCATTCCAGCTACACACTAATTGGAGTATGTTGGGACTTGGAATGGTGTTGACACAATGTGATGATGAAAGGAAGGAGTTTGTGGTGGCCTATGCGAGGCATTCGAACAATGCAACGAAGTCATGCTATAGTTCATACAAAGGAGAGTGTTTGGTAGTGGTGTGGGCTGTTGGACATTTTAGGTGTTACTTGTTTGGCACACAATTTACCCTTGTCACTAATCACTAGCCACTCAAGTGGTTGATGGAATCCGATAAGCTTACAGGAAAGCTTGCACTATGGGTTCTTATGACTTCCAAGTGGTGCATAAACCTAGAGTTGTAAACCTTGATGCCAATGGGTTGAATTAGAACCCATGCACTAGTTAGGAGGATGATATTGGAGCTACCTGGCATGGCGAGGTTGATGAGGAGATGGTGCCAGGTTGGCATGCATCTGCCTTTTTGTGCTTGTTGGGTGTGGACTCTAGTATGGAGGGCCACGTGACATCTTACTCTAGTCAAAGGGTAGATGGTTAGTTTTCAGATCCCAAGGTTGGGGATGGTAGCATTAGTCACCATGATGTTCATGATGATACATTGGTGTTGGAGTTTTTACGGACTAGTATGGTGCTAGGCATGGTGAGTGCCAAGGAAAGAGACCGTGTTCTCCAATGAACTAGGAGGTATCATTTGGAAGGGACACATATACTTTGAATGTGGGAGGATGGTAGGGTGCAGATTGTACCACATCCAGCCCAGAGAAGGCATATTGTGCGGCATGCCCATGAGGAGTTGGGGCATTTTGGAGTAAAATGGACATATAGTTTGTTTCTAAGTTAGTATTGGTGGCATGGTATGCACACCAATGTGTAATGATTGGTGTCATGTTGCATGGTTTGTGATAAGGTGAGGGCATCGTTCAATGCCCCTACACCACAATACACCCCTTGCCTATTGTGAGGTTGGGTTATCACTGGAGTTTGGACTTTGCATAACCTTTACCATTGATGGTATAGCACAACAAATATGTGTTGGTGATGGTGGAGCACTTCTCCAAGTAGATTGAGTTGGGTTCCATCCCTCGACAAATCCAATCAAGGAATAGCGTATGCATTCCTTGATAGGGTGCTTAGTCATTTTGGTGCACCAGCTGAGGTGTTGACTGATTAGGGTATGGAGTTTTAGGGTGAGTTTTAAGTCTTTTGTGACAAGGTGTTGATTGATCACCGAACCACGTCTCGAGATCATCTAGAAGTAGATGGTTTAATTGAGTGTGTGGTATAGATGGTGAAGAGGGTATTACGCAAGTATGGCCTACAGAAGGGCCACCTAGGGGATTAGGGTATTCAGTCACCATGGTTGGCCATGGGATATTGATTTAGTCATTAGGCATCCTTAGTTTCCTTCTCACCTTATTTTCTATTGTATGGCCGAGATCCAAACTTGCCAACAACAATTTGTTGTGAATCTAGTGAGGTGGTGAACCTTGATGACTCAAAAACGTGGTTGAAGGTGTGTTTTCAACGTGTAGAGCTCTTTCGAAGAGTTATGCCAATAGCGTTTGAAAACCTTGCCATTGCTCAACACATGGATACATTACGATATGCAACTATCTAGGGTGGAGGTTATCGACCATCAATTTGTAGGTTCCATTTGGGGGGCTATGTCTATTTGCAGCAGATTACACCAATGACATTGGATGTAATGGCAGGCCGCATTATCTTACGAGTGCGAGAGGTGTTAGCTTTTGGAGTTATCATGTTGGAAGGTTGTGATGGTGTTGTTTAGAAAGACCATGTGCATAATTGTGCACCATGTCACCTCCCAATGTGGATGGTACAATTGACCCAAGTTTGGCAGTGATATGGGCCGGCTTGAGGTGTATGTTGTGTGAGTCTAAAGGTGGAGCAGCCCATATGTTAGTGTGTGATAAATGTTTTAGGGGTTGGCACATGGTGTGCATGACTTTACCTATGGATGTTGTTCCTGCTGGATGGTGGGTTTGTCTTCGTTGTACTTTGGAGGGGTAGATGACTTGATTTTCACATGGTATGGATTGCATATGAACAATTAACGATGGGGCAACATAGCACCCAACCTTCTGATTCGTGCACCTACAAAGGTGTATAGCATGTAGAAGATGTATAGGGCTACCTGGAAGTTAGAAAGACCTAACCACTAGCTAGGGGAGCGAGTTGTGGTACACGGGTATTTGGGTATGTTCTCGTCCATGTTATGTGTTTATGTGTGTATGTGAGTATGGTATGTCAACGATATATGTTGTATGACAATATGTATTCGCAGGACAATGCCTCCACAACTTAGATAAAACTTTAATCATGTCCTATAAGGCTTAACCACACTTCCCGACAATTGATTATGAACTACCAAAATCAATTGTCAAATAACCAGAAACTAGGAGGGGAAAAACATTCATGCATAAACACTAAATTCTTCTTGTTAGAAAATGCAGATCACCATGCAATCCTTTTGGTTCATTTTTTCAAAATTGAAACTTGTACCAAAACTTGTTCCATTTTACTCAGCGGAATTCAGTAAAGGTTCTTGGAAAAAGAAAGAATCATCCAAGAGTAAATTCATAGTTATTAGCCTAAACACCTCTTGCTAGACTACTTTAAGAAGATTTGAATAGAACTCAATGAACACATGTTCAAAACATTGAACACAACATGGTACCATTCAAGCCAAACATAACAGATGTGACTCAAGGCCGTAATTAGCACATATATATTTCATATGAAATCCAACACACATAAGAATATTTAAGTTTGAAGCAAATAATTCCCAAATTTGTAGCCAATTAAAAACTGCATTTATTTGACCATGTGTACTGAGTATTGGGGGGAAATTCCAATATGTAAGTAAAAATATAGAGTGTTAAATATTGATTGTTGGGTAAATTTTATAATTTAATTAATTTTATATTAGGGTTATGTTTATTATGAAATTCAAAATATAATTAATATAGGGTATGTGTTAATTTTAATTTTTTTTAAAGTCATAAATTGATAGTTTTAATTAGTAATCTAATAAATTAACTAATTGTAATAAATGAAATAATAATGGAATAGAACATTAGGATGAAAATATGATATTTGAGTTTAGATAGATTTAGAGGTAATGAAGATTAGGTAAACTATACATGTGAATTATATTAATGAGATGTATATAAAATCATGACCTCTCTTGAAACTCATGAGCTCTTGTATTTTTTCATCCAAAATTTCATGTGTAAATTGAAAAACATTATTCCAAATTAACTTAAACCTTTCTAGCTTTGGCCTTACTAAAACTAAAAACTTAAATGAATATAAGATATTAAAGTTGAATGCACCACAAAAACAAAACAAAACATAGAACACTTAAAATGTTTGCATAATAGATAAATAAAAAATAATAATGTGAGGAAAAAAAATCACTTCACCTAATACTTGTCTAAACAAATACTTGTTTGATACAAGTAGTTTGAAATTTTTCACACTAAGTGCCCTCCTATGGACCTAGTAGATGTGTTCACAATTTTCTTGAAAGCCATTTAGTTCAATGTACTATGAATTAATCTCTCAAATTTTTGTTTGTTTGTGTTCTTGTAATGAAAATATTTTGATTTGCAAATTTGAGAAGGGAGATGGAGATTCCACAGGACACCTATCTCATAGTTACCAAAAACCAAGTATGATTTTTTGGAAAATGTTAGAAATATAGGGGGATTGATTTTTTTTAAATAAAAAAGAACAACTTGATGATTGTTTCCAAAAATTGAAAACTCTCAAATTTACACTAGAGAAACAAATTATTACCAATTGTTGGGGGAAAAAAACAACAAAATTTGTCAGAAGAAAAACATTGAGTATGATACTTTAGATCACTAGGTTGACACATGGTGTGTCTGGGAATTGACACATCACATTCTCCTAACCACCTGGCACCTAGAGTTAGTAGAGCTAATTTAGGGTTAAGGTTGGACTTGACATATA
>Ga0116226_10006787_pt1 | contig 10304 bp, 7 predicted proteins | sample S1TSphfallax_FD_89692 | JGI IMG/M metagenome (GOLD analysis project Ga0116226, IMG submission 89692) | Host-associated microbial communities from peat moss isolated from Minnesota, USA - S1T2_Fa - Sphagnum fallax MG | ecosystem: Host-associated > Plants > Peat moss > Unclassified | place: USA...
ATTTTCATGTCCATGATATTTATGTTAATAGAAATTAAATTTGACATTCACAGAAATAATGATGAATTATTGATAATCATATGGGAACATAATAAGAAGGAAAATAAAGAAGAGCCCAAGTTTATTAATGGATAAACATGACCCCAAGCAACTTATCTCCATGGATTGAATTTAGGTAGGTGCGTTTAATCCCATTGCTTGGATGAATTTCATGTCTGAATTACATCCAAATGTAACAACATTCATTTTGATGAATGAAGAAAAATGACCCAACTAGATGAAATTTGTCCTAGTTCATGAACATGAAACAATTGGATTAATCTTTATGATGTTTCAAGATGTATTAACTTCATCCATGGAATAGAATGTAACATACATGAAATATCATCCATGGATTCCAATGGATGAACTCTCATTTATAAAAACTTGATGAAAATTCACCATATTTTGTGATGAAATAAAGTTCATTAAAAAAATCAGATCTAAGATTTTATATCATCCATGAAATATAATTCATTCAAATTTTTATTTCAACCTTTATAATTCATTGAAATTCCATGGATGAATCTCTATGAAGTATAATTTGTGAATTTCCAATGGATGATTGGCCAAACTTTCCATTGAAAATTACAACTCATCCATGAGATTTCATTGACAAAAAGTTTCAGTGTAAAGTTCATCCAATCATTTGAACTTTGAAAGAGTGAGCTTAACATGTAGTGATAAATTATAATGAATGATCCGAAATTTCATGAAACTTTTAAGAAACTGGCAGTTAGTTACATGTCAGCCAAACACTTTGCCCAGAAAACAAATACAAAATTTGAAATTTAGGCAATTAATCTAATCATAAAATATGGTAGTTGGACAAATTTTTCATCAACAGCAACTATATTGCCTGCCAAATTTTCATGAGATAGGAAACTCTGGAAACTATCACGGTTGTCAAAAATAAAGTTTATCCATGAAATGTCACTAAAATCAATTCGTAATATTATTTCATCAATTAATATTCATCAAAATTCCCTAAAATGCTCATCCATGGAATATAATGCATGAATTTTCAATGGCCTTAAATCTTTCATTCTTGAAATTTCATTGATAAATGGTAAAAATTTCATGGAAAATTTTACAAGATCGTATAAAATTTATCTATGAAATATTCTCTATCATTTCATTTCATCCATGAAAGTGCATACGGGCCATTATGTCAACATGATGAAAATGCATTAATTTGGCCTTCAAGCATGATGTGAAGGTTGATTTAGTCACAATTAAAATTCTTAAATAGTTTTTTTTCTTCTTGTTTTACCACCTTGCAAGTAAATCAACTAGTATTTAAAACAACCAATCATGAGCATGGAAAAACAAATTACAACAATATGTGGGTCACTGTTTGAAGGTGACCATAAAACATTATCAAGATAAAAGCATAGTATGAGTGAGCCACTTTTGTCCAAATTTCAAAAGTGATACAATCCTAAAATTATTGAAAGTACAATTTGTATGATTGAAAACAACCATTTAGGGTTGTATCTTGTCTAGTGGCACCAGGGAAATTGTAAATGCTTGAAGAATATACTATAGTACATTGTTGAATTTTGAAGGCAAACCACATGCTACATTGTTATAACATGCTACAAACACTAGAAGATAAACTTAAATTTGCAATTGGTGTTTGCAACTTTTTAATTCTTAAGCAAGATTTTGCAATTAAAAGTTCTTTAGTCATTGAAAACTAGTTGCAAGTGCAAATAGTCACAAATTTAATGACATCATCAATGTTTGGATGGAGGTACAAAATTTGTATATAGTTTCATCCACCATATGGAATACCACATGTGTATGGGCATTTGTGAATAGGTTGCAACTATTTTGGTAGCATCCAAAATCACACCACTTTTTGGAACCTAATCTTGATACATGGTAGCATTTGGTTACTTAACCCATTATGATCTTGGAATAATCTAAGATGTTCAATTCATACATTTGGTTAGTCTTAAATCGTGCCATGTGGCTTAATTATAAATTGTTACGTGGCATACTAGGCTAAATATATAGTTACCTAGTTAGATAGGTAGGTCCTACCTAAACTCAATACCTATTTAAGTAGGTGGGTAAGATGTACCTACCAACATAAACTAGATACCTACCTAAGTAGGTGGGTAAGATCTACCAACCCACCTAAACTATATACCTACTTAAGTAGATACGTACCTACCTACCTACCTACCTAAAGTAGATAGGTAGGTAGGTAGGTAGTTAAATAGATTAGGGAAGTATGTAAGTGATGAGTGAAAATACATAATTTGTTTTTTAATTTCTGATTTTTCCTTTTGGTTAAACCTTTTTGATTGGCTCATCCCAAATGTCACATTGTTTCAATATGAAGTAACAATACAAAGCACTTTGTTTATATAATGTTCAAAGATGGAAATGAAAGACAAAGAATATAAGATAAAAATTGAGGTTGCAAGTAAATAAGTAAGTAGGTAAAGTAAGTAAATAAATAAATAAGTGATTAACTAATTAATTAACTACCCACTTGTCAACCTATGTACTAATTATTATTCCACTATTTATAATAGGTTATAATAGTAACAAGAACTATTATTTAGCAATTATTATCAACTAATGAACTAATTAATAATAATAATTCATCAATCATTGTTAATAATTATATATATAATGATTGATTACTAACTACTTTTATGACCTAACTAATAATTAATAATTTTCAAGCAACTAATAATTATTGAATAAAATAAAATAATAAAAATCAATTATTCACTACATATTAACAATTGATTATCAACAAATTAATGAATTAAGTAATAACTATTAATTAATCACTATTATTATTTATTTAATTAACTTGTAACTATTAGTAGTTATTACTTATTTGTATAGTATGATTAAAGCATGTAACCCCATTACAAATTTACATACCATTGATATACACTTATTGAAACCATAGTATCAAAGTCATTTAACCTTAATAATATAAACCTTGGATACACATATAATATGAACATTATATATTTCGTATATAAATAACTTTAATAAAAAGTTAATATATTCATAATATATATTTGTCATTTTATGTATGATTAATGTAATTTAATATGTTCTAAATATGAACTAGATACGACTTCAATACACCCATTATACATAACCCCATTGTACACATGTACATCCTAACATATCCCTAATAGAAATTTAAATACATTTAATACACCTTTGTATACCCATAAGGTTGCAACTAATTTTAATCACATTTACAACTAATGGGCCATAAAAGGCCTTTTAGGATGAAAATATTGGTAAAAATCATCCCATTGAAAGAATGAATAATCCAGTAGTTGCAACATAATCACAAAAGTGACCCAAAAAATTGGTAATTTGATTTATAGTTGCAAACGTTACCACAATTAGTTATAAGCAACAATTAGTCACATGTACTTGTAGATGGGGTGGTTGCATTTTGGCCTATTTCTACTAGTGAAAGGAATAAAAAGGTTGTTAACATCTATTTCAAAACTTGGGAAGGTTTACAAAAATTAAAATTGTTGCCATCTTTTACAAGGGAGCTTTTGAACATGTATATTTTTTTATCCTTCTCTTTTTATCTTGCTCTTTGTGGCAAGGTATCTTTCCTTTTGTCGATTATGTAGATTTTGTTTTTTCTTTCTCACTAAGTTGAGTTTTATTTTTGTTTAGTTATTTGGTGGTTGGAGACTCACTCACTACACACACCTTGCTTGTAAAACATTTGAGTTATATTTTCTTCTTCACCTTTTAAGATTCATAACTCATTTAGTTTTGACTTTGTATTTGGTGTTTCTAGGGTTAAAAGGTACTAGTGTGAACCCGGTGCATAATGCACCCCGTCAATCCCCCCCACCCGGTCCTTCGCATTTCCCACTCTGGTTCACTTCCACCTATTAAGACCCCTAGAACTCCACCCCCACCCCCTCCCCCCCTCCATGAAAAAAATAAAAATCATGGCCCTCCTAAACCCTTAGCCCAAAAAAAGCGCACCCAAATCTCCTCACCCACCCTCCAAATCCCAAAAATACCTTCCCCATCGACGACGGCAATTGCTATGCGGAAACAGATGTAGAAGTAAAAGTAAGAAGTAAGGACCTCCGGCAGTTGCTGCGCGGAAACGGACATAAAAATAAAAGTAAAAAGTAAGGACCTCCGACAATTGCTGCGCAAAAACGGACATAAAAGTAAAAGTAAGAAGTAAGGACGTCCGACAGTTGCTGCGCGAAAACGAACGTAAAAGTAAGAACTCAAGGTCCTGAATAGTTTTTGGGCCTTCGAGTTCGGGGGGACAGTTTTATTAAAAGTGATCTGGGTTTCAGGACCTCGACAGACGGACAAACAGACAGATTTGCTGAATTAATATATAGGATTATGGTCCATTACCTTTCAAAATATCTTCCAATGAATGTGCTTCTATAAGCATTTGTGAACAAGCTTGTATATTCAATTTGAATACCTCTTTATTTACATGAACCATATGTTGTTAAAGTTGAAATCTTTTGAATGAATTGCCAATCTATTTGAGCTTGGAGAGTGGTCATACAAGAAATTAATTACTATGTTGATTATTCATCATGTATGTGGTGGTCCAAAAATTACATTTTTCTCAATTTTCTAAAGATTGTGGGCATTTGGACAAGTTGGTGAAATTGAAACAACTATCACATCAAAGGGACATGGAACTTTATGTATTTTAGGTTCATCATGTTTGAAGAAATGAATTCAACACAATATGCATTGAAAGAATCATGCAAAAATATTTATGTTAATTCCTACCTATATTGAATTTTTCCAAGTTGATATGCATTGTTTCCCTTTTTGTTTTCTCTTCAATTTTTTGCGTAATGTGACCTTTTTGTGTTTCATCACATTAATCATGTTTGGTGATTATCTCTTTATAACCCATCAAATTATAATTTGCAATTTATCATCTTTTGGTAGATCTAATGAAAGGACTATGTTTGACGAATCATAGTGAAAGTTGTACATTGGGGGCTTGTCATTGGGAACCCCAACGATACTTCGTTAAATGTCTTCTCATAGTATGGAGAGATTGAAGAAGGGTTTTTGCTTATGACAAGAAGATCAATAAGCCTAGATGAACACCACAATGAAAATTTCACTAAATAATTTAGCTTCAAGTCCTTTTACATTATTAAACCAACTAAAAACTAGGGCTCTTTACTTCTCTTATCCCAAGACTTATCCTTGCATTCTAATTTGGAGGCCAATCCACTTGAATCAATTAAATTTTAATATTGTTAGATTTTGTGATGCGAGCATTAAAGGTGGGCTTTGCAAATTTTGTGACATTTAAAACAATTGAAGGAATTAAAATAACTGTGGATGATTCCAAGAAGAATATTAAAGTAAGTTTTTGTCTCCAATAGAAAGTCTTGAACATGAAACTTATGGGAGAGAGTTTTTTGGTTTTTACCTTATAAGGGTTCAAGGGTTTGATATCCATGTGCAACAATAGACAAAGCCATTGCATAGGTGTGATTGTCAATAGTTCATGATAGCATGAAGCCAAGGTTCTAAAGGTTAGCAAGGATTCTAATCCATTGTGACAAATCCACTTAACTTCTAGATTAGAAAATGGTGTAAATTTTTGGTGGATCCATCAAAAGTATGTTGATTTATTATGTCCAAAAAAGGTTTTTTCATATGACTTGTATTAATTTGCAACTTCCATAATGCATGTTTGGAGTGTTGTTAATTGGTATTTGGTTTTGTAATACCCAAATCACACCAATTTGGTGTTTTGTTTTCCCTTTTACACTACATGTAGTATGTTTCCAACATACACCAATTTTATAGTTTTTTAAAATTATTGCATTTTGTTGAACATCAAATTTTGAAATCCCACAACAACATTTTGATTAATGTTTGAAAAACATTAATTATGCCATGTATGCAATTGGACAATAAACTTGGGAAACTATCAATACAAAACTAGAACAATTGGAAAGATCTTCACTCCACCACCATAGTCTTAACCATTGGAACCTTTTAGCATTACTTTTCTTTTTGCAAATTTTGTGTAAACTAGCTTATTAATTGATGGTAATTATTGTCAAGGGAAAAATAGTCAAAGGTTAAATCCAAAATGGAAATGTTACCTAATGGGAGTATTGTTAATGAATTACCTTTAGGGAAGAATAATCAAAAGTTAATTCACAAGAGAATTCTAATAAACTAATATTTGTTAAGTCTTTTAGTCTCACTTGCCTAGAAGGCCTCCTAATAATCTTTTAATTACTAGTGGTAAGTTCATACTTATTGTCCTTTATTTATTATAGGATGAAGCCACTAGAACAGTTAGTTTTCAGTATATAAAGTAGCTTGCCACTAATTAGGAGATGTGAAGGAAATTAGAATAAATAAAAAATACATAAAAGGATAAAGGAAACCCATGTGTTGGGGAATCACTTTTGGTTCCTTATTATTTTTTGGGTTCATTCCCTTATTTTCATAAAAGGTTGTGTCACATTTTTTTTTTATTGTTTTCCTTAATATCTTGGATGCAAAAAAATATATATATATATTAGTTTGATGTAGAAGTAATAATTGTAGTAAAAAGGTAATCAACTTGAAGGTAACATCTTTTAGTTTAGTTTTCTTTTCTTTTCTTTTCATTTTTGAAACATATTTGCTAGAAATTATTCATTGGATAATGATTACAACAAGAAAATAACTACAATAGGAAAGTAGCTAACAACATGGAGGTAACTAAAACAAAAAGGAAGTTATAACAAAATTGTTGTTGTTGTATGAAGGCAAGAACTACAAACATGAAGGCAATAGCTAGAATTGGGAAGGCACTAGGTTTAATATGACGTTTTGTTTCATTGGGGCATGATCCAAGGACTAGAAGGTAGTTACTTTCAAAAACCTTCATTATTTATTCTAGTTTTCATAGAATTATTTTTTTCTTAAATCATTGAAAGTTTTTAAGTTGAAGGCAAAACTATCTTTCATCATCTTTATTTAATTTTTACTTGGTAGCCTTGTTTTCATGGTAATAGTTAAATTGTCAATTTTGCAATTTTACATGGCTAGTTAAGGGTCCAAAAGCTCTAGAAAGGTTGGTCAATTGTGATTTTTTCAAAAGTAAATATGTCACTATAAATCCAACTGTAAATATGTGTGTCCTACTACTTGAACCATGAATATTGTTGCAACAAACAATAGTTGTGTAGCAAGAATGTAACATACTATAATTAATCCTTGGAAATGGATACCTTTTTTTGTATCTCTTTGAGTCACTTTGAAAGGTACATTGTGAATCGATTCCTTTGATAACAATTTGTCAATCCTTGACATTGAGACTTCCATATTAGACAACTTTCACTTCCTTTTATGGAATGTGTATTGTTTTTTATTCACACCAATTTCTCCTTCTTCTTCAACATATGATATATAATTTTCATCATAAAATTCAACAAATGCTTTTAGGGAATGACCATCAAGAATTGTTTTATATAGTGGCCACTTCCAAATTGTCATTATTGTAAATTTAAATGTTAGTTACACAATCTGACATGTTTACTTCAACATGATTCTCACCTAGATCACTAGAAATTTAAATTCTTGGGTCACATGCATCAACTTGCCTTCTTGTAACAAAAACCCAACATTGTTTAGAAGATCACATTTTTTTCCTCACCATTAAGACCATCCTAATGGTGGAACATTTGATTGTTTGTTAGGTTCCACTTCACAAGTTCTTCCCAAGTTGTTGGAATTGTTCATGATTCTTCCAATAGTCTCTCATTCACAAGCATTATCACCATCATCGTTATTTTGTTATATTCATCAGATTCTTCCTAGTTTTTGTTATTAATTTCACCATCCATGATAATTTGTGGGATGTGACCATCAAATTAACATGAAGGGAGGTTGACAAAGTTTGGTTATCCTTACAAAATAAGTTTTTTTTTTTTGTAAGATTATTGAAGCTTAGTTTTTGTGATCAAGCAATTGATAATGAAACTAATTCTATTTTCAAAAATACATATTTTGCTAGCCAAAAAACATTTTGACCAACTAATATCCCAAAATATCTTCACTTGAAATCGAGCAGAAAAATAAACAACTTACAAATGAATATTAAAAAAATGTGATCAAAAGAACAATACATTTTTCTATTCTCGATTATCCAAACATGGGAACCATAATCCATTGTGGAATCTTTGCAATGACCATATGCAATTTGAACTCTCCCATTTGTGTTCATCAAATCCCATAGATCAATGGACTCCCCATTTTTTAACAAGTCTTCCATGTCTTTGTCTTGATAAACAATTTGACCACTTGTGACTTTTCAATTCACTTGTGTTCATGAATGTTCTTATGTAAATCAATATACTTACATAGCTCTCATTCTTAATATCATGCTACTAAACCCTCATGTATCCAATGACATGACCTCCCACAACTAACAACTAAATGAAGCTTTTTAGATTTATTTTGGGCTTTGAGGTTAGAACATTGAGTAGTCAACTAACACCTTATAGATAATCTTCAGGCCAAGTGGGAAGCAAGTTTTGACCTAACAAGTTTTTTCCTTGGGTTCACATCTTAAGGGAAGAATGTTGGCATGGGCAATTTAAGGTGTTATTCCCTTAGCTTCGTGCCTTGTGGGATGAATGTGTTCGTTATTCAAGGTATTATTCCCTTGGTTTTGAGCCTTGTAAGAAGAGCATCAAGTGGTCATTTGATGTAATTTCCTTGGATTTGTGCATTTCTAGAAAAACATCAAGTGGTCATTTGGTGTTTTTCTTCTTACTTCTTCCTTCAAGGAGAGAGCATTGGGTAACCACTTGACATTTTTCTTCATGCTTCCACCTTTGCAAAAAGAACATCAAATGGCCACCCAAGACTTCTTTTGTGTTTTGAATGGCAACCCAACACATTTTTTGTCTTTTTTTTCCTCATGGGAAGAAAGGCAAGGTTTTTTCCTAGGATTTTGTTTTGCCAAAAGAGCATTGGGTAGCCACCAAATACTTTTCACTTAAGTTCATTCATTGTGAGAAAAGTAAAGCATTAGGTGGCCGGGCTTGATGTTTCTCTCCTAGGAATGCTCTTCACAAGGAAAAAATTGGGTGGATGCTCGATGTTTTTATCTTGGGTTCATGTATTGTGGGAAGAATGTCGAGCAACCATTCAATGTTTTCCACCACAATTAGTGTATTGTGGAAAAAACTTAGTGTTGAATGACCACTTAATGCTTTTGTTCTGTTTTGTGTCCGTGAAAAAAACATCGAACAACCACCCAACATTTTCACATGTCTACTAGGACCATTCCTTGTAGGGAAAATGTCAAGTGACCACCCAATTATATTCTCCTAGGTTTGGTGGCTTGTAAAGAAAAACATCAAGCGAACATTTGACGTTTTTTTCTTGGAATCATTCCTTGTGGGAAGAGTGTTAGGCATCCACCTAACATTTTGATGGGTTTGTGTTTATCAAAATTAACATCGGGCATTTGTCAAACGTTTTTTTTCCTAGCTTAATCCTAAATGTCATTCACCAACTCTTTAAAGTTGACCAATTCATCTTTTGAACAAAATTTTGGCCTAACTTCTCAACATGGCATGTGGACCATCTAAAAGACTAATTCAAGGTGTTTTGAGTCAGAAGTTTATGATTTACAAGGTAAAACATAATCATAAAAATGTCTCACTCCAAAATATGGAATGCCCAACTGAAATGTCAATTTTGGTGGCCCAAAGTGGGATTGATAGACAACACACAAACTATAGTATCATTGTCATGTGATTGAAAAGATAAGTAGAAAATTTAATCAAATTGTAAAAGAAACCTTAGACTTTGGAAAGGAATAAAAATGAAAGGAAAATGCTAACCACATTATTTTCACTTTCTTATTTGACATCACTGAAGTATTAATTTTGCATTATTGTTCCACAAGAAACTTGCTCTTCCCTTCCTCTTGTTGTTTCCATTGAATTTTGTCTCGCGTTGTGAGAGAGTTGTCCATTGTTGAAAATTTTGAAATCGTTGATGGCAAACTGCAAACACAATGTCGCTTTGGAATGGTGGTGTGATGAATGGAAAAACATGAAAAGTGATGGTGCAACAAAGTGAGAGGTGTCTACGGCACAATGATGGCAGAACGCACAGAACAACGACATGAAAAGACACAGTAAAATTGTGCAATACAAACCTTGCACAGAAAAATGACAGCAAAGTTTGCACAAAGCAATGGCAGGAGGGTTTGGACTTGAGAA
>Ga0116226_10006788_pt1 | contig 10304 bp, 5 predicted proteins | sample S1TSphfallax_FD_89692 | JGI IMG/M metagenome (GOLD analysis project Ga0116226, IMG submission 89692) | Host-associated microbial communities from peat moss isolated from Minnesota, USA - S1T2_Fa - Sphagnum fallax MG | ecosystem: Host-associated > Plants > Peat moss > Unclassified | place: USA...
CAGATTGCCGGTCGGCTCGTCCGCCAGCAGCAGGCTGGGCCGCACGATGACGGCGCGGGCGATGGCCACGCGCTGCTGCTCGCCGCCCGACAGCTCATCCGGCAGATGGGACAGCCGGTCCGACAGGCCAACCCAGCGTAGCAGTTCGGTGACATCCGCGCGGACCTGGGGTTCCGGCCGGCGGGCGAGGCGCATGGGCAGTGCGACGTTGTCATAGACCGAGAGGTGACCCAGCAGGCGGAAATCCTGATAGACCACGCCGATGCGCCGGCGCAGCAGGGCGGCACCGCGGCGGGTGATGCGGGCGGCATCCGTACCCAGAATGTCGATCCGGCCGCGGGCCGGCGGCTCAGCCAGGTACATCAATTTTAGCAGGCTGGTCTTGCCGGCGCCGGAGGCACCGGTGAGCCAGCGGAAGCCGCCGTCCGGCACCACAAAGGAGATGCCGCGCAGCACATCCGCCGGCGGCCCGGCGGCGCCGGTGCGGCGGTATTTCAGCCAGACATCCTCGAATCGGACCATCGCGACCTTTCATCCGCACTGTCTCTCTGCCGCCGGATGCAGGCCGCCGGCAAGCCGGCGGGGGCGATTTTTCAGGACCGGCAATGTTGTTGCGCGGCGCTGACAATGGTGCCATTGCCGGAGTGACATGCGCCTGTCCTGCCCCGAATGTCTGACCGAATACGAGGTGGCCGACGCCGCGTTGGCCAACCGGACGCGTACTTTGCGTTGCGCCCATTGTGGTTACCAATGGGTGCACGCGGCGCCGGCGTTCGAGTCGCCGGCGTTCGGCGCGGCTTCGGAGGTCCCTTTGGACGGGGTGGAGACCGGGGTGTGGCCGGCGGCCGAGGAAGTCGTGGAAAGCGAGAGTTCGGCGGTGGAGGTCGGAGCGGCTGAGACCCCGTTGGTGCCGGACGAAGTGCTTGCGCCCGTGACACCGCGCGTGCCGACGGCACGGCCGGTCCAGCCGGCGCCAGTGCGGCGCGGGCGGTTGGTGTTCGTGCTGCTGGTGCTGGTGGTGATCGCGGCGGTTTTCGCGGCGCATGAGCCGTTGATGAAGGCTTATCCGGCCAGCGCGCGGTTTTTCGCGGCCTTCGGCCTGCATTAAGGCCCCGCGGCCGGGCCTGGCATCGCGCACCGACCGGTTAGTTGCGCGCAGGTTTTTGCGCACGGATGGTGTTCAGACAGGCGATGATCCGCTGCGCGTCCGCCGAGAGTTGGGTGGCCAGAGGTGCGGCGAGAAACGCCACAAGGTCGGTGGCGGCGAGATCGCCGAAGGTCATCCGGTCGAACTGATCCCGCAACGACGGCGGGAGTCCAAGCCGGTACTGGCTTAAAATCCAGGCAAGGCCGTGGACCGGATGGCCATGCAGCGGAACCTCGCAGCTTTCGATCAATAGGGTTTCAGCGAATAGTCCGCGCAGGCCCTGTTCGGTCATGTTGTAGTAATGGTGTGGATAGCCGTGCAGCGGTTGCAGGAACGGCACGTCCGCAATCAGGGTGCCGCCGGGTTTGAGCACGCGGGCCAGTTCCTTCGCGCAACGAAACGGCTCCCGCACATGTTCGAGAACCGCCATGGAAAGAACGGCATCGAAACTATCATCTGCGAAGGGCAGGGATTCGCCGACCGCGAGAACGTCAGTTGAGGCGTAATCGACGATTTCGACATTCACGACGTTGCGCATCCGGGTCTTGCGGCTGCCGGCGCCGCAGTCCAGGACCCAGCCGCCGGCGGCGGTGGTTTGCGCGATCAGCGCGAGCGCATGCGGCGGGTACGGGTTGGAGGAGACGTTTTCCGACTCGGCCAGGTTTGACGAGAGTTTCAGACCCCCGGAGATCATGTTGAGGGCGCGGGTGTTTTGTTGATAGCGGTCGGCGCAGTGGTTACATTCTATGAAGCCTGCGCCATGGGTCAGATTGTCCGCGCCGCCGCCGCAGGCCGGGCAACGCAGGCGGCTTTCACAAAAGGCCCGGCTGGCTGCCGCCAACATGGTTTCCGTTCGCAGCAGTCCGGGAATTGCGGGCGCCAGCGTGCAGTGTTTCGTTACGATTTCCGAGCCATAATGCAGATCGAGCACAAGGCTCTCGCACGGCGGCAGGTTTTGCAGGTTGAGTTCCGCGACAATGCCGGCGACGACCTGCAAATGCGGCAGCAAGAGTTTGAGGTCCGGCCGGTCGTACCGGCGGACGGCGACCGGCTGGCCGTTGGCATGAAGCCGGATCTGCGACTGCGGGTCGTTTCCCGCCGCCCAGCCCGTGATGGTGACGGAGAGGTCGGCGATGTCGCGTTCGGGCAGGTCCAGGAATGCCGGCATGAGTCTCCGTGATGGCAATGGGGTTGGCTGAGATGTGCCGATCGTCAGGCAGGCTGTGGCGTTTGCCAATGTTCCTTGACGTAGCGCGCTTCATTGGCGCCGCGGGCGAGTTTGCCGCTGGTGGTCTTGATGATCCAGCCGGGCGACGTGACCATGACATGATGTGTCTGCACGCCGAACTCGCTGTTGATCAAGGCCTGGATCGTGCGGGCCAGGGCCTGCTGTCCGGCGGGCGTGGCATCCTCGGTCTCGGCGATCAGGATGAGGGACTGGCTGCCGGCGCGGGCGTTGTATGGGCCGATCGCCACACATCGGCCCGGCTTGACTTGGGTGCCGCGATTGACGGCGAATTCGACATCCGGCGCGTAAATGTTGCGGCCGTTGATGATCAGCAGCTCATCGCGGCGGCCGCAGACGAACAGCTCGCCGGCATCGAGGAAGCCGAAATCGCCGGTTCTGTACCAGGGGCCGGCGAATTTTCCGGCCGGTGCACCGGCGCCGAAATAGCCCGTGAAGAGATACGTGCTGTCGACCAAGATTTCGCCGATTTGGCGTTCCGCCACCGGTTCGCCCTCGGGATTGCGGATCTCGACTCGGGTGCCGGGGATCGGCCGGCCGGTGGAGAGGAGGGCGACGGCGTTTGAAGGGTCCGAGGGTGGACTGATCCGCTGCCGGTGGAATTCTTGCGCATCGGCCAGGAGCACGCGCGGGATCGAGGCGGGGTCAGTCTGCGTGACGCCGAAGACGTTCTCCGCCATGGCGTAGCTGACCTGCATGGTTTCAGCGCGCACGCCTGAGTCTGCGAAGCGTTGCACGAATGCCGCGACGGTTTCCGGTTTGCAGGATTCGGAGCAGTTTATGAAGGCGCGCATGCTGGTCAGATTCCAGTGCCGGCCACGCGGCGCCAGGCGGGTGAGATGCGCCAGCGCGAAATTGGGCTGCCAGCAGAGCGTTGCGCGATGGCGTTCAATGACATCGAACAAGGTGGTGGGGCGGACCACCCAGTCGAACGGGTTGATATGGACGGTGGTCAGACCCAGCAGCATGGGCAGCACCATGCAGGCGATCAGCCCCATGTCATGATACAGCGGCAGCCATGAAGCGATGATGTCGGATTCGGTGATCGCCAGCGCGGTCGCGAGGGCCGCTACGGCGTCAGTGACCATTTGATGCGTCAACATCACGCCCTTCTTCGCGCCGGTTGTTCCTGAACTGTGCTGTAGAAAGGCGATGTCCCGCGGACCGGCAGGTGGGCGGGGCGGCAGCGCGGGGAGAGCATCCAGACTGACCGATGTTATGTCGATCACATTGTCGTGTCGGAAGGCGTGGCCGGCGGCGGTTTGTGCGGCCATTAGCGCCGCGGTTTCGCCATCGGTCACGATAAGGCGCGGCGCGGTGCGTTCCAGCGTGGCGAATTGCGCCTCCCAGAACCGGGCGGGATCCTGCCGCGCGCTGATGGAGGGCAACATGAAAGGGATCGCGCCGGCGATCATGGTGCCGAGCAGGACGGGTGCGAGCGCAGGGTCGGTCGTGAACAGTAGGGCCACGGTGTCTTGCGGGCGAACGCCCCTTTGCACGAGTAATTTAGCATAAAGGGTGGCGCGTTCGAACAGCACGCCGAAGGTGGTGATGTGCGCCCCCGATTCGGTTTCGATGATGAGATACGGCTTGTCCGGCGTGCGTGCGGCATGACGGGCGACGACATCCGGGATCGAAAGGTGGCGCTGCGGCCTGACAGCCGACGGTGCTTTAAAGGTTGTGTCGCTGAGTTCTGCCAAGGTTCAGCGGCCCGACATGAAAGACGGCAACCTGTTCGTTCGTAACATTCCGGGCCTCGGCATTTCTATGGACATGCGATTGGATTTCGCGATACCACTCTGAGCATAACTTCTCCAGAAGTCATATACCTTAAGTTCATTAGGGGTCCTGCTTCATGCTGACAGATTGGTTTGCGTCATGAACAGTTCACAACCGAATGTGGCTCTGGTTCCGGCAGTTGCTGGCTTTTCTGCGGGATTTCCGGTGTTGCCGGAGGATGACGGCGGGACGCTGCAACAACTGATCCGGGAGTTTTTCGAGCCCGAGAGTTACCTTTGGCTTCACGAAGACGTGAAGCAGGTGTTTCATCATGCGGGCCCGGATGTCTTTTTCCATTTCGTGGAGTACGGACGTCAGGAAGGACGTTCTCCCTCACTGTTTTTTGATGTTAGTTATGTTGCCGATTATCTGAGCCGGATCGAGGGCGAGACATTCGCCCATGCCGAGGTCATGGCGGCGTTTGCGGCGCTGCCGCCGAGCCGGCGCTTTGTTCCGAATCGGTGGTTCAGCGCCTGGGCGTTCGCCGCGCGCTATAAGAAGACGCTCAGAAAATTTCGCGGTCTGTCAGACTATGATCTGTTCATCTATTATCTTCGCCATTGCCGGGAGACAGCACTTTCGCCGAGCGGGCTGTTCAACGAGGAACGGTATCGCGAGCTGAATCCGGATGTTGCGCAGCTGATTGCCGACGGCAAGGTGCCCTCTGGGTTTTTTCATTACATCATGAAGGGCCAGCATGAGGGGCGGATCAACATTCCCGGCTATGGCCATGCGGTGGCGGAGCCGCCGCCGGCGCAGTCCGCGGTGGTGCTGGCGCATGGCGGCGACACGCGAGCGCTGTTGTGGTTCTTTGACGAGGAATTCTACCTTTCAGCTTACGACGACGTGCATGCGTTGAAGCGTGCCGGACGGATCCGATCCGGTCTGGAACATTTCATCGTCGTCGGCTGTGCCGAAGGGCGTCTGCCGCATCCGAATCCCGCAATGTCACCGCTTGGCGAGGGCGCGCGGGATGGCTGGTCGTTTTTGTCACAGATGGCTGACCGCATGCCGCCGGCGAGCCGTAAGATCAGTTTCAAAATGGCCTGCGACGCGCGGGACAAAATTGCGGGGCATCCGGGTGTTGCGGGACGCCGGCAGGTGACGGATGCGATCTGGCCATTTGTGGAAACTCCTGAAGTTCGCTCGAAGGTCGACATCGACCCCTATATTGCGGTCAACACGGATATTGCCGCGCTGGCCGCGCAAAACCGGCAGGCGGCACAGGACCATTGGGTCCGCTATGGTTTCGCGGAAGGCCGCGCCGCGCCCGGCACCAATTTTTTCGGCGGTCGCAAGCCGGGGCTGCGCGCGTTCCTGGACTGGCGGCAGGGGGTCAATTTCTTTGGTCCGATGAGTTCGAAGAGCGGACTTGGCCATGCCGCGCGGGGCTACCTGGCGGCCTTGCAAGCGGCCGGCGTGCCGGTGGAGGTGCATGATGTTTCGGCGCTTCTGAATCTGTCGCTGCCCGCGGATTTCTTTCATGCGGACGGGCTTGCCTATTCGATCAATTTCTTTTTCCTCAATGCTGATCAGGTGATTCCGTTTGTACGCCGCTACGGCAGCAGCGTCTTTGAGAATCGCGCCAACATCGCGGCGTGGGTCTGGGAGCTGCCATCACCCCGGCCGGAATGGCGCGACACGCTGGGGGCATTCGACCTGATCATTGTGCCGAGCGCGTTCACCGCGCGCAGCTTTTCACTGTTTACCGACGTGCCGATCAAGGTGGTGCCCTATGTCATCGATGCCGGGGCGCTGCGCCGCGCCGCGGTGCGGCCGCAGCCCGATCATTGGAGCGTGCGGCTGCAGGGTTTGAAAGCCGAAGGCAAGCGGATCATCCTGTTCATCATGGATGCGTCATCCTATAGCGCGCGTAAGGGGCTCGATCTGTTCGAACGTCTGGCCGCGCATTTCCACGCCACCGCGCCGGATAAGTATGTTTTTGTGCTGAAGACCCATTCGCGTGACTACTCGATGGACGTGTTCAAGCCGAAGGTCAGCGGTAATCTCATCGTCATCGAAAGCCTGATGGAATTCGGTGATCTTTGTCATCTGAAGACGCTCGCGGATGTCTATGTGTCGCCGCATCGCAGCGAGGGTTTCGGGTTGAACATTTTTGAATCCATCCTGCTCGGTGTGCCGGCGCTTTGCTCGGATTACGGCGGCCCGCTTGATATGCTGGGCCCGGAATATCCGCATCTGATACCGGGACGTCTGACCGAGATCGGGCGTGAGATGGGTCCTTATCGCGCCGGCGCGGTCTGGTTTGAACCGGATTTTGATGTCTTGTGCGCAAAGCTGGCGGCGATGGAAAAGCCGGACGCTGCGACGGATGCGCTGGCGGAGCGGCTGGCTTCGGCACTATCGGCGGCGGCGGTGGGCGGGCTGATGCTCGAGGTGCTTTCTGCTTATTGCGGCTATCGGCAAGGTGAGGCAGCCGGCGATGGATCAGGCCAACTCGATGGCTTTGCGCGGCTGGCTGCGGCACGCAATGAGGAGTGTCTGCGGTTTGCCAGTCCCAGCAAGCTGCTGACCGGCGGTGAAAACCGCTTCGGCCACCTTTCTTCGGTGCTGACCGGCATGGGCAAACCGGTGTTCTCCGTGATTACGACGACATACAATACCGAGCCGGGCTGGCTGCGGGCGCTGTATGAGGACATGATCAACCAGACCTTTCCGCATTGGGAATGGTGTATTTCCGACGATGCCTCGACCCGGGCCGACACAATCGAGACGCTGCGGGAATTGCGCCGCAGCGACGCGCGGATCCAGGTGCGGTTTGGCGACACCAATCTCGGCATTTCCGAGAATACCAACCGGGCGGTCGAGATCGCCACTGGTAAATATATCGTCATGGTCGATCATGACGACCGCATCTCGACCGATCTGTTGCACCGCTATAAGACCTGGCTGGGGACCGAGACGGCCGGTGTGATGCTGTATTGTGACGAGGACAAGGTCGATGAGGCCGGAATCCACAGTGAAACCTATTACAAGCCCGACTGGTCTTATGATCATCTGATGTCCTGCATGTATATTCTGCATTGTCTGTGCGTCACCAAGGCATTGTTTCTGCAGCTGGGCGGCTACCGGGCGGAGTTTTCCGGCGCGCAGGACCATGATTTCAGCCTGCGGGTGGCGGCCGGGGGAACGCCGATCGTGCATGTCGATGAGCGGCTGTATCACTGGCGCAAGACACCGGGCTCCGCTTCGGTGTCCGCCGATGCGAAGAGCTATGCCGCGGAGCGCGGCCGGCTGGCGGTGCAGGAACATATGCGGCGCATCGGCCTGTCCGGGCATGTGGAGCATGGACATATTCCCGGCACCTATCGGGTGCGGCCGCGTCTGCCAGGGGATACGGTTTGCGTGAACATTCTGACCGGCTGCACGCCGATCCCTGGTGCGGCTGATGGCAAGACCTATGTCGAGGCGTTGGTCTGCTCGATCCTGGAGCATCATCCCAAGCCCGATTTTATGCTGCGTGTGGTGGTGGAAGCCGACCGGATGTCGCGGATCGCGCATCTCAACAAGCTGAGTCCGCGCGTGCGGGTTGAGCCTTATACCGGTGGTTCGACCAGTTTCAATTTCGCCGAGAAGGCAAATTATGCCGTCAGGACCTCGCCGGGCGAGCGCGTGGTGCTGCTGAATGACGATATGCTGGCGCTTGATGATGGCTGGCTGGAAGCGCTGCTGGAGATGCTGGAGGTGCCGGGCGTCGGCCTGGTGGGCGGCAAGCTCTTGCGGCCGAACGGCAACATCCAGCATGCCGGCATCGCCCTTGGCGTGTTGGGCATCAGCGCGCATCTGTTCGAGAATACCTCGAAGGATGATTTCGGGTATAACGTGTTTCCGCATGTCATCCGGAACTATTCGGCCGTCACCGGCGCGATGCTCGCACTACGGCAATCCGCATTTCACCTGGTCGGCGGGTTCGATGAGAGCTTCCCGGTGGATTACAACGATGTCGATTTCTGTCTTAAGATCGGTGAGGCCGGTCTGCGCGTCGTGTTTACGCCATATGCCAAGATGATTCATTTCGAGTCTCGGTCCGCCAAGCGGCTGGTGGCGGACAGTCTGGATGCGCGGCGCTTTGCCCGGAAGTGGGACCATAAGATCCGGCGCGATCCGTATTACAACGTCAATCTGACCCGCAACGGCGTGTGCTGCGAGGACGCGGTGCCGGTGAACTGAACTGACCGGCACGGTCCGGGCGGACGGTCTTCATGCTCGCGCGAAGCTGGGTGTTCCTGGCGCTGGCTTACGCCGGTGTGCTGGCGCCGGGCCCGGCCAAAGCGGGCGCGACCTGCTATGTCACCGGTGGTGGCGATTTGCGTGTGTGTCATGACGCTGGCGTCGAAGGGGTGTACGACCGGCCATCGGCCCTGCAGCTTGGTTATAATGCCCAGATCATCGCGCTGGGGAACGGCCGGCTGGCGGTGGTGATGCACAGCGAGGCGAGGGATTCGGGCCGCTACCGGCAGCTGACCGGGCGCAACCGGCCGGGCGATTCGGTCAAGGCCGGTTTGGTGAATACGCAAAATGATCCGCGGGCTGCGTTTGCGGCGCCGCCGGACCTGGAGTTTCGCATCTGGGGCAGCCTGACCAATCCGGCCTCGCCACTTTATTACGCGATCGACAAGTCAGATCCCGCCGCCATCGGTGTGAGCGGGGGCGGCAATCCGATGACGATTCGCGGGCGCGATGGAAGAAAAGGGGCATATTTTTATACCTTCTTCCTCGGCGTCACCAGCGATGGCGGGCTAGGGCGGGCCTGGCGCAATGTCTTGCTTGAGGCGCGGACCAGGGATTTCCAGCGGTTCGATGTTTTGCAGACCGGCAGAAATGGGGCGCCGGCCTGGGTGAAGTTCGCTGGGGATCAGGCCCGACCGGCGCTGGTCCGCGACACCTCCGGCCGGGCGATTGTCAGCAATCGGGCGGCGAAAGTTGAAACCGGCGGCGCGGAGGCAGCGGACCGGCCGGCCGGCGCGGTTGTCACCAGCGGGCTGATCGGCTCGATTGTGTATGTCGCAGGCCGGTATGATTATTTCTACACGGATCAGGACCCGGTCGATCCGGCGCGCGCTCACCTGTACCTGCGGACGGCGTCCGATATCGGTACCAACTTCCGCTGGTCGCCGCCGCGGATTGTGATGGATGTGCCGCCGGAAGTTCTGATCCGTGTGGCGAAGGCGCGCGACATGGCGCGCTGGACGGTCTTTTATAGCTGCCTGCGCTCCGCGCGGCCTAAGGTGTACGATGTCTGCCTGCAGTACACTGAAAATCTTAAAATCAGCGGGCCCGGCAGCCTTAGCGCTCTGCGGCTGTTCGACGGGCCGGTCTATGACGGCGTGTCAGGCGACGCGCTGGGGCTGACGGGCGGCGGCGGGACGATCATCAAGGCGCAGCAGTATTATCTGACGGATGCGGACGGCAACCTGACGGCGCCGCCGGGGAGTTCTGCACAAGATCCTCGGATCGGCGGGATGTTGACCTGGACGGATCTGCCGCCGGATTTCGATATCTTCGGCGCGCCGATCTATTGGGGCGAATGGACCGTCACGCCGGTGTCAGCGGCCACACATTGACGCAGCGTCTGGACGCCGAGATCATGTTTTGCGGACGAGCCAGCTATCCTGCGTCGGGTTTCCGGCGGCACCTTCCGGCGTGAATTCCACCAAAGTGAGGGCGCAGGGCGCCAGCATTCGGGTTTCAACATAGTGCCTCGGGTGGAAGGCGCCGCAGTAATTCGAGCCGGGGTCCTCGGCGCCGGTGACCACCAGCTCATCCAGATCGAATTTCTCGCGCATCTGAGGGATAAGCACCTTCCGGTAGGAGGTGCCGTGCGTGGTGAAATACAATAGACCACCGGGGCGGATCACCCGCGTCAGTTCGCGCAGCCAGGGTTCCTGGATCGCTTCCGGCAGATGCGTGAAGACCGAGAGCGCATAGGCGAAATCGAAATGGTTGTCCGGATAGGACAGCACCGGGTCCAGGCCGTTGACGCCGAATTGGCCGAAGGTGAGGTTCTGCTGGCACCAGGCGACTGAATCGGGGTTGATGTCCGTGCCGTGGAAGGCAATGCCGTCCACCGCGCTCCAATAGCGCCCGACCCGTCCGACGCCGCATCCAAAG
>Ga0116226_10006789_pt1 | contig 10303 bp, 8 predicted proteins | sample S1TSphfallax_FD_89692 | JGI IMG/M metagenome (GOLD analysis project Ga0116226, IMG submission 89692) | Host-associated microbial communities from peat moss isolated from Minnesota, USA - S1T2_Fa - Sphagnum fallax MG | ecosystem: Host-associated > Plants > Peat moss > Unclassified | place: USA...
ATCAGGGCGGGGGGTCCATCGTCAATATCACCTCGATCGCCGGGCACCAGGTCCATCCCTTCGCCGGCTCGGCCTATTCCACCTCGAAGGCCGCCCTGTCCGGTCTGACCCGCGAGATGGCGTCGGAATTCGCGCAATTGGGCGTGCGGGTCAATGCGGTGGCGCCCGGCGAGATCGCCACGCCGATGATTTCGGCCGATTACGAAACGCTGATCCCGCGCATTCCGCTCGGCCATATGGGCACGGTCGAGGATGTTGCCGGTGTGGTCTATCAGCTGTGCTCGGACGATTTCGCCTATGTCACCGGGGCCGAGCTGTTCGTCACGGGCGGGCAGCATCTTTAGGCGGAAAACCGCTCCGCGAGACGACATGAACCTCTGTCACAGCGCGGAGCGGCGGGCTTCCTAATTGGCCGGCGGACTAATGATGCCAGCCCTCGTCATGCCAGTGATGGTAATGGCCCCCATCATCATAGACCACGCACGCGGTCAGGGTTTGCGCGACGCCGATCAAAAGCAGCAAGGCCAGAAACTTCGAGATGTGATTACGCATTTTTTCCTCCGTCCCCTGTGGAACATGACCTTATTTAAGCAGGTCGAGTGCGTCGGGGATCCGGCTTTATTAGGGCAAAATCAGGGACTTTTGTAACGCACTGTTTTTGGTTGGCGTGAATTTCGGCTCTACGAGTCGCGGAATTGGACCAGGCCTGGGCAAAGCGCTGAACAGGGTCGGACGCTTGTCTTTGCTGCCCTTTGCGGGTACATCGGGTGCCCATGAGCGACCCGACTATCCAACGCCTTGCCGACCTGCTCGGCCCCGCCGGCCTGATCGCCGATCCCGCCGGTATGGCGCCCTATCTGGAAGAGGAGCGCGGCCTCTATCACGGCAAGGCCCGCCTGGTGGCGCGCCCGGCCTCGACCGCCGAGCTGGCCGAATTGGTGCGGATCTGCGCCGAGTCGGGCATCGCCATCGTACCCCAGGGCGGCAATACCGGCCTGTGCGGCGGCGCCAGTCCGAGCGAGGGGCAGATTGTCGTCAGCCTGTCGCGCCTGAACAAGATCCGCGCCGTCGATCCGGTCAATTTCACCATGACCGTCGAAGCGGGCGTGGTGCTGCAGACCGTGCAGGCCGCCGCCGCCGCTGTCGATTGCCTGTTTCCGGTCTCTTTGGGCGCCGAAGGCTCCTGCCAGATCGGCGGCAATATCTCGACCAATGCCGGCGGGACCGGGGTGCTGCGCTATGGCAATACGCGCGAGCAGGTGTTGGGTCTCGAAGTGGTGCTGCCCGATGGTCGCGTCTGGGATGGGCTGAAGGCGCTCAGGAAGGACAATACCGGCTATGATCTGAAGCAGCTGTTCATCGGCGGCGAGGGTACGCTGGGCATCATCACCGCCGCCGTGCTGAAGATGTATCCGCGCGCCCGTGACCAGCAGACCGCGTTCTGCGCGCTGGCGGACCTGCCCGCCTCGTTGAGAGTGCTGAGCCGCGCCCGCAACGCCACCGGCGATCAGGTCACCGGTTTCGAATTGGTGCCGCGGATCGGTCTGACCATGGGGTGCGCGCTGGTTCCCGGGGTCAGCGACCCCTTCGCCGAGGCGTATGACTGGTACGCCCTGATCGAGCTGTCCTCCTCGCGCCCCGACGCCGGATTGCAGGAGATGCTGGAACATCTGCTGGGCGAGGCGATCGAGGCCGGCGAGGTGCTCGATGCGGTGGTGGCCAGCTCGCTCGAACAGCGCAAGGCGCTGTGGAAGATTCGCGAGGGCATTCCCGAGGCGCAGAAGAAGGCGGGCGGCTCGATCAAGCATGACGTGTCGGTCCCGGTGGCCGGCGTGCCGCTGTTCATCGAGCGGGCCAGCCGCGCCGTCGAGGCGGCGATGGCGGGCGTCCGCGTCGTTCCCTTTGGCCATGTGGGCGACGGCAATATCCACTTCAATCTCAGCCAGCCGGTCGATGCCGACAAGCAGGCCTTTCTCGACCGATGGGCCGAGATGAACCGCATCGTCCACGATATCGTCGTCGAGATGCAGGGCTCGATCAGCGCCGAGCATGGCATCGGTCGCCTAAAAAAAGACGAATTGGCCCATTACAAATCGCCGGTCGAACTGGATCTGATGCGCCGGATCAAGCAGGCGCTCGATCCCAAAGGACTCATGAACCCGGGGAATATTTTGTAGTGGATCATTGGCGGGACTGTTCAACCCAAGACCCTACCGGCATAATCCGCCGCGATGCTTGCAATTGAACGCTACTTCCTGCGCCAATTGGCGGTCGGCATGGTGCTGGTCACCATTGGGCTGACCGCGATTCTATGGTTGACCCAGTCGCTGCGCTTCGTCGAGCTGACGGTCAATAAGGGCGCCTCGATCCTTACCTTCATCAAGCTCACCGTGCTGGTGATGCCGAACTTTCTCACCGTCATCCTGCCGGTCGCCCTGTTCACGGTGACCTTGTTCACCTACAACAAGCTGATCAGCGACCGCGAGCTGGTGGTGCTGCGCGCCGCCGGTCTCAGCCATTGGGCCCTGGCCCGGCCGGCCATGATTTTGGCCGGGATCAATATCGTTCTCGGGCTGGTCCTCAACCTCTGGATCATTCCCTGGTCGAACGAAGCCTCGCACAAGCTGCAATATCAGCTGCGCTCGTCCGCCACCGGCGTGCTGCTGCAGGAGGGCCAGTTCTCCCAGATCAGCAAGGGCTTGACCGTCTATGTGCGCGCCCGCGATCCCAAGGGCGAACTGCTCGGCCTGATCATTCACGACTGGCGCAATCCCGAGAAGGTGACCACCATCCTGGCCGAGCGCGGCGCCCTGGTGCAGAACGAGGATGGCACGCCCTCGGTGATGATGTTCAACGCCACCCGCCAGCAAGTGACGCCCGGCTCCAATCGCCTGTCATTGCTATCCTACGATAGTTACACTATGCAATTCTCAGATGGGCCCGATAATGACGACGATCGGGTGAGGGATGCGCGCGAACGACCGACCCGCGAGCTGTTCAGCCTGTCCGAATCCGTGGTCGGGCCCGTCCAGTTCCGTCAATTCCGCGTCGAGGGACATCAACGGTTTGCCGCACCCTTGTATCATCTGTCCTTTGCCTTCCTGGCGACCGCCTGCCTGCTGTGCGGCTGGTTCAACCGGCGCGGCCAGGCCAGCCGGCTGGTCCTGGCGGTCGTGCTGATGGTGATCATCCAGGCCGCCGCTCTGGGCGCCAACAATCTGTCCACCAAGGCCTTGATGTGGGTGCCGCTGATGTATCTGCTGCCGCTGATCTGCGCCGCCGTGCCGGCTTGGCTTCTGCTGCTGCCGACCCTGCCCTTCGGCCGCCGTCCGCCGGCCTCCGGCCTGCTCGCCGAATGACGCGTCCCGTTTTCCGCACCGCGGCCTCGCTGCTGCTGTTGGCGCTCGCCGCCAATGCCGCCCAAGCGCAGCAGGGCAAGAAGACCGCGGGTCCGCAAAGCCAGCCAGCCCTGATCACGGCGGATCAGATGGTCTATGACCGCGATCTCGACCTGGTCACGGCGCGCGGCAATGTCGAAATCGACCAGGGCGGCCAGGTGCTCAAGGCTGACGCACTGTCCTATAATTTGAAGCAGGACGTGATCATCGCCACCGGCCATGTCAGCTTCACCCAGCTGACCGGCGACATCAATTTCGCCGATTATCTGGAAGTGACCGGCGACATGAAGCAGGCCACCGCGCGCGGCATGCGCGTTCTGATGTTCGACGATTCGCGCCTGGCCGGCAATTTCGCGCGCCGCACCGAAGGCAATTTGACCGTGCTCGACCGCGCCGTCTATACCGCCTGCAAGCCTTGCGAGGACCATCCGGACGAGCCGCCGGTCTGGGCGATCAAGGCCGACCGCATCATCCACGACACCGAAAGCCACACGGTCGAATATGAGAATGCCTGGCTCGAGTTCGAGGGGATCCCGGTCGCCTACACCCCGTATCTTTCGCATGCCGATCCGACCATCAAGCGAGAATCCGGGTGGCTGTTCCCGAGCATTCTCAATAACAATATTCTCGGAAGCGGCGTGCGGACGCCCTATTTCGCCGTCCTCGACGCCAATCAGGATCTGACCATCACACCGATGTTCACGACCAATGATGATGCCATGCTGGGTTTGATGTGGCGCTACAAGGACGCCGACACCGAAATCAAGGCGATCGGCGACATCATGGAGCTGCCGGGGCCGAACTATACCGGGCATAGCACCGTCGGCTGGCATATCGATACCACCGTGCTGACCGATATCGACCAGAACTGGCGGGCGGGTGCCACGATCCAGCGCGCCTCCGACATCAATTATCTGCCGACCATCGATCTGTATTATCCGGTGCCCTATCTGACGGTGCGGCCCTATGTCGAGAATTTTACCTATTCAAACTATTTCGCTGTCGAAGGCTACAGCTTCCAGACCCTGACCTCGGTGCCGCTGGCCACCGGAGCGGCGCCCCTGGAAAAGGACCCTGTGGTGCTGCCGATGCTCACCTACTCCTTCGTCGGCGATACCGATGATCTGGGGGGCTACACCACTTTTGATACTCATTCCGCCGCGATCAGCCGCCTGAAAGGGACCAACGACCGTCAGGTCAACACCCAGACCAGCTGGCACCTTCCGTTCGCGACCGACGATGGCGAACAATTCCGCTTCACCGGGACGGTGCGCGCCGACGCCTATAACAGCGATCACGTCACCACCGATATCGCCGGCACCCAGAACGCCACCCGTTTCGTGCCGGATGTCTCGCTGGATTGGCGCTATCCCTTCACCAGCATCGGCGAGCATTCTTCGCAGACCATCACGCCGATCGTGATGGTGGCGGCCAGTCCCAATACCGGCAATTCCAGCAAGATCCCCAACAATGACAGCCTCGATTTCGAGCTGGACGACGTCAATATCTTCAGCCCGACGCCCTCTTCGGGCTTCGATCGGCTGGTGACCGGGCCGCGCGTCGCCTATGGCGCCGAATATACCGTCGTCAATCGCGGCGGCGAGTCCGCCGATTTTGTTCTGGGCCAGAGCTACCAGCTGCATCCGCAGACCGAGTTGCCGACCGGCACAGGTCTCGACAATTACATGTCCGACATCGTCGGCCGCGCGGATATCTCGCCGTCGAGCAATGTCGTGCTGCAATACCGCTTCCGTCTCGATCACGACAATCTCGAGCTTCGCCGTTCGGAGGTCTCGGCGTCGCTGGGGCCGCGTGCGCTGAACCTCAATATCGGCTATACCTTCTACGATAAGCTGTCGCCGACCAGCCCCTACGATGCCCGTGAGCAGGTCTCCTCGACCTTGTCGGCGCAGGTCAGTCATTATTGGGCGACCCAGATCTACACGATCCAGGATCTCGGCGAGACCGCAGGACCCTTGCAAACGGGGGTGAGAGTGACATACGACGATGACTGCTTCACGCTGACCGCGGACGCCGGCAGCCGCCACACCACGTCGGCCGTCTTCTCGGTCGGGCATTATTTTACTCTGCGCCTCGTCTTCAAGACCTTGGGCCAACTTCCGGTGGATCTGTTCTAAGCCATGAATTTCAACCCGACTTCCCTCCTGCAGGGCGTGTGCGCTCTGGCCCTGACCGCCGTGGTGCTCGTCCCCCTGGCCGGCCCCGCCCACGCTGCCGATGAAGCCGAGCGTGTCGCCGCCGTGGTCAATGACGATGTCATCTCGGTGCACGACCTCGATCAGCGCTTGAAGCTGGTCATGATGTCCTCGAACCTGCCCGACTCGGTCGAGACCCGCTCGCGCGTGATGCCGCAGGTCATCCGTCGCCTGATCGACGAGCATCTCGAGCTGCAGGAAGCGCAGAAACAGAAAGTCGAGGTCGAAAGCGGCGAGATCGCCAATGCGCTCGGCAATATCGAGCGGCAGAACAATATGCCGCATGGCACCATGGAAAAATTGCTTCGCGCGCATGGGGTCGATCCCGAGACGCTGCGCCAGCAGATCAAGGCCGACCTGGCCTGGAACGAGACGGTGCGCCAGGAACTGACCCGCGATATCCATGTCGGCGACGACGCGATCAATACCCGCCTCGACAATCTCAAAGCCAATATCGGCAAGCCGGAATATCTCGCGGGCGAGATTTTCCTGGCCGTTGACGGTCCCCGCAACGAAGAGCAGGTCAAGAGCCTGGCCGAGCGCCTGATCGAGCAGCTGCGCAACGGCGCGCCCTTCCAGTCGCTGGCTCAGCAATTCTCGCAGAATGGCGGTGGCGGTCAGCTGGGCTGGGTGTCCGAGGGCATGCTCGACGACGAACTGATGCGCGCCCTCAGCCACCTGCAGGTCAATTCGATCACCCCGCCGATCCGCGCCAATGACGGCTACCACATCCTGCTGCTGATCGATAAGCGCAAGATCGGCGACGGTCTGTCGAGCGGTCCCAGCGTCGATCTCCTGACCCTCGAGCTTAACAGTCTGCCCTCGGCCACCTTCCCCGAGCGCGACGCCCAGCTGCAGCGCTTCAAGCAGGCCATGGCGACGGTCCGCGGCTGCGACAATCTGGAAAAGGCCAGCAAGGAAATGCCCTCGACCGGCTATAGCCGGGTCGACAAGGTGGCCGAAGCCGGTTTGCCGCCCGAGGTGCTGACGCTGATCTCCAAGCTCGAGATCGGCCAGCTATCCGAGCCACTCGACATGGTCAATTCGCGCCGCTTCTTCGCGGTGTGCGGCCGCCATGCCGACCAGCCCAACGGCCTGCCCTCCTATGACGACATCAAGCGTCGCATGGAGAACGATCAGCTGGAAAATCTGGCCAAGCGGTATCTGCGCGATCTGCGCCGCAACGCCTATGTGGATGTGAGAATCTAGAGCGCGATGGCGATTAAAGCTCGGAAAGACTCAGCGCGCTCGGGCGAGCGAAGCGAGGACCCCGAGGGTGTGGGGGCCGGCTCCCACGGGATATATCACCTATGCTGCCGCTGGCGCTGACCATGGGCGAGCCCGCCGGGATCGGCGGGGAGATCGCCCTGGCAGCCTGGCTCAAGGGAGAGCTGCCGCCGTTCTTCCTCATCGACGACGCCAACCGCCTTGAGCAATTGGCGGCCCGCCTGGGCTGGAGTGTGCCGATCCGCGCCATTGCCGAGCCGGAAGAGGCGGTCGGGCTGGTCGGTATGTTTCCGGTGCTGCATCGCCCGTTGCCGGCCCCGGTCGTGCCCGGCAAACCGGATACGGCCAATTCGCTGGCGGTGATTGCCGCCATCGAGACGGCGGTCGAGCTGGTGCGATCGGGCCGTGCCAGCGCCGTGGTGACCAATCCGATCCATAAGGAAAGCCTCTACCGGGCCGGCTTCCAATTTCCCGGTCACACCGAATTCCTGGCCGAATTGGCCGGCGTCGCGCGGGTGGTGATGCTGATCGCCAGCCCGGCCCTCACTGTGGTGCCGGTCACCATTCACCAGTCGTTGAAAGACGCCATTGCCGGCCTCACCATCGAGGATATCGTCGCGACGGGCCGCATCGTCGAGCAAGGCTTGCGGCGCGATTTCGGCATCGCCCGCCCGCGCCTGGCCCTGGCGGGGGTCAATCCCCATGCCGGCGAAGGGGGGGCGCTGGGCCGCGAGGATCTCGACATCGTCGCTCCGGCCGTCGCCGCTTTGCAGAGGGCGGGCATCGCCGCGATGGGGCCGCTGGCCGCCGATACATTGTTCCATGCCGAGGCGCGGGCGACCTACGATGTGGCGCTCGGCATGTATCACGACCAGGTTCTGATCCCGGTCAAGACGCTGGATTTCCATGGTGGAGTCAATGTGACGCTGGGCCTGCCCTTCATCCGCACCTCGCCCGATCACGGCACGGCGTTCGGGCTGGCCGGTACCGGCACCGCGCGGCCCGACAGCCTGATCGCGGCGCTGCATCTGGCCGCCCGCATGGCGGAGCGTCGCGGCCATGGCTGACCCGCTGCCGCCGCTGCGCGAGGTCATCGCCGCGCACGGCCTCGATGCCAAGAAATCGCTCGGCCAGCATTTCCTGTTCGACCTCAACCTGACCGGCCGCATCGCGCGGGGCGCCGGTGACCTGACCGTCGGTACCACCATCGAGGTGGGACCCGGTCCGGGCGGTCTGACCCGCGCCTTGCTCGAGGCAGGCGCCCGGCAGGTGATCGGGATCGAGCGTGACGACCGCGCCATCGCCATCCAGGCTGAAATCGCCGCCGCCTATCCCGGCCGGCTCGAAATCATCGCCGCCGATGCGCTGAAGGTCGATGTCGCGTCTTTGGGCGAAGCGCCGCGCCGCATCGTCGCCAATCTGCCCTACAATATCTCGACCGTGCTGCTGACCCGTTGGCTCACCCAGGCCGACGCTTTCGAGAGCTTCACCCTGATGTTCCAGAAGGAAGTGGTCGACCGTCTGGCGGCTTTGCCCGGCACCAAGGATTATGGGCGGCTTTCCGTGCTGACTCAGTGGCGTTGCGTGGTGAAGCCGCTGTTTTCGCTGTCGCGCGAGGCTTTCACCCCGCCGCCCAAGGTGGCCAGCACGGTGGTCAAGATCATTCCGCGCCCGGAACCCCTTGCGCCGGCCCGCATGGCGACGTTGGAGAAAGTGACCGCCGCCGCCTTCGGTCAGCGTCGCAAGATGCTGCGCTCCAGCCTCAAGGCGCTCGGCAATGCAGAGGCCTTGCTCGAAGCCGCCGGCCTGGAGCCGACCCGCCGCGCCGAGGAAATTCCGGTCGAAGGCTTTTGCGCCCTGGCCCGCGCGGTCGATGATGGTGTCTGATCCATTCGCCGAGGCGGTCGCTCATCACAGAGCGGGTCGTCTGGGCGAGGCGATGGAGCTTTACAAGCAGACGTTACGCAGCAATCCCGGCCATGTCGGCGCGCTGCATATGCTCGGCGTGCTGGTGCACAAGATCGGCGATCCGGCGATGGGGGCGAAGCTGATCCTCGAAGCGGTCCGCCTCGAGCGGACCCAACCGTTCCTCTATGCCGATCTGGCCCTGGCGCTGCATGAGTCCGGCCGGGCCGCCGATGCCGCGCGGGCCTTCCTGGCCGCTTTTCTGCTCGATCCGTCCCACGCCCGCGCCGCCTTTTCCCTGGCGGTTCTCGTCGAGGATGGGGCGCGTCGCGCCGAGGCGATTCCGCTTTATGCCCATGCCGCAAGGCTGGAGCCCGATCCGTCGCGCAGCCTCAATAATCTCGGCAGCGCTCTCACCAAAGAAGAACGCGCTGACCAAGCCCTGGCCTTCTTGCGGGCCGCCCTGGCGGCCGATCCGGGCATGGTCGAGGGTTGGTACAATCTGGCCCAGGCGCACCGCGGCGCCCATCGCATCGACGACGCGCTGGCGCTCTATCGCCGCGCCTTGGCGGTCGCCCCCGATCATCCGATGGTCAATGCCGATTACGGTACCGCCCTGCTGCTGGCCGGCCGCGCCGAAGAGGGCTGGGCCCAGCATGAATGGCGATGGCGCACGGCGATCTTCGATCCCTATCAGCGCGGCTTCGTCCAGCCGCTATGGGATGGCGCGCCCTTGAACGGCAAGCGGCTGCTGCTGCATGGCGAGCAGGGATTGGGCGATGTCCTGCAGTTTTGCCGCTATGCGCCGCTGGTGGCCGGCGGCGCGGTGGTGCTCGAAGTGCATCCGCCCCTGGTGCGGCTTCTGCAGTCGCTCCCCGGCATATCGCAGGTGGTGGCGCGCGGCGAGACGCTGCCGATGTTCGATGTGCACTGCCCGCTGATGAGCCTGCCGCGCCTGTTCTCCGAGATCCCGGCCGCGCCCTATCTGCCCGCACCGCCGGTGCGTCCGCACCGGGGCAAGAAGCGGGTCGGGCTGGTCTGGGCCGGTTCATCGCATCATCCCGATGATCGGCGCCGCTCGCTGCCGAAGGAGAGGCTGGCCCCGCTGTTGGCGGTGCCGGACGTGGACTGGTTCAGCCTGCAGATCGGCAGCCCGCCGCCCGACGGCGTTACCGATCTGACCCAAGGCATCGGTGATTTCGCCGACACGGCGGACAAGCTCGCCGATCTCGATCTGTTGATCACGGTGGATACCTCGATCGCCCATCTGGCCGGCGCGATCGGCCGCCCGGCCTGGGTCCTGCTGGCCTATACGCCCGACTGGCGCTGGCAGCTCGATCGTTCGGACACGCCCTGGTATCCGAGCCTGAGATTGTTCCGGCAGAAGACGCCCGGCGATTGGGCGGGCGTGATCGAGGAGGTCGTCGCCGCGCTCAGGTCTGACGTCTTAGCCCGTTGACGAAGTCGGGCAGCCCGACCTGACGCTCGCGCTTCAGGCGCTCGGCGGTCAGGATCGCCTTGACCGAAGCGACCGAGCTGTCGAGCTGGTGATTGACG
>Ga0116226_10006790_pt1 | contig 10302 bp, 10 predicted proteins | sample S1TSphfallax_FD_89692 | JGI IMG/M metagenome (GOLD analysis project Ga0116226, IMG submission 89692) | Host-associated microbial communities from peat moss isolated from Minnesota, USA - S1T2_Fa - Sphagnum fallax MG | ecosystem: Host-associated > Plants > Peat moss > Unclassified | place: USA...
AAGGCTGCGGCGTGAAGTAAGGCAAGCACTTCTTTTTTGAAAAAAAGAAGCAAAAAACTTTTAATTCTTTCGCGGGTTCCCCGATGCCGGCTAAGCCTCGATCTTTCAGCGGGCAGAGGAATAAAAGTTTTTTGCTTCTTTTTTTCAAAAAAGAAATCCTTGCTTCCTGGAGTGTCCCTATGAAGTTTCGCGTATTGGCTCTCATTGTTCTGGCCGCAGGGCCAAACTGCGCGAGGGCCGCCGAACTCGCTTTTGTCGTCAACTCCAACGACGCCAGCGTGAGCCTGCTGAACCTGGAAACCCACCACGAAATCCGGCGCATTCCGATGCTGCGTGAGCCGCACCACATGGCACTCACGCCCGACCACCGATCCATGGTGATCGGCGATACGGCCGGCAACGCATTGTTCTTTCTCGATCCGCGCACGGGCGAGATGCAGAAGCGGGTCACAATCAGCGATCCGTACCAGATTCAATACAGTCCCAATGGGCGGTATTTCACGGTAGCCGGCCTCGCCCGCAACCAGATCGACATATACGATGGTGCGTCACTTTCATTGCTGCACCGGATTCCAGCCCGCAGCATGCCGAGCCACATCAATTATTCGCCCGATTCGAGCCGCGTTTTCGTCAGCCTGCAAGGCACCGACAGGCTGATCGCAATTGAAACCGCGACCGGCCGCGTGCTGTGGGACACCAAAGTGGGGCGCACGCCGGCCGGCGTTTTATGGAACCGCGGCCGCGTGCTGGTGGGCATCATGGGCGAGGCACATATATCCGTCGTCGATCCCTCGGACGGCCATGTGGAGCGTATCATTCCCACCGGGCGTGGTGCCCACACCCTGTTCGTGACGCATGATGGCAAGCTGATCTACGCCACCAATCGAATCGATGGCACGATCACGGTCCTGGATCCCGCGACGTTGCAGGTGTTGCGCACGCTGCGTGTGCCGGGGGGGCCGGACGACCTGGATTTTGCCCCGGATGGCAAGATCTGGGCCGGATTACGCTTTGCACAATCGGTTGCGATCCTGGATCCGGCTACCGGCGCCATCGACCGGATTCCCGTCGGTCGCTCGCCGCACGGGATTTGGCTGAACACGCACGACAGTTTGCCGATGGCGGTAACGCAAAGATAGGCGAACTCGCCGGGCGATTACTTCCCGGGTGTTGGAATGGTGGTAACGCCGCCCGATGGGGAGATGACCGTGCTGGTGCCGTTGCCGTTCGGCACGATGATGGTGCCGTTCCCGGTGGTGCCCATGGATTTGAGGTTCGTGCCACCAGCGGTGCCGATCGGGCCGCCGACCGAGTGCGGTATGCCGTTTCTGGGGAGGCCGATTCCCGGGACATAGGGGGAGGCCTGCTGGGTCGGCACCTCGTAGCCGGGGAGATGCGGCAAGGGCTGCAGGGGCGCGTATCCGTTGCCGCCACTCTTCATTTCTTCCGCCTGCTGAGCTTGCAGATCGCGCAGGGTGAGGGGGGCTTTCGGCGGTGCGGGCCATACATCACCCGCCTCGTAGAGCATGGGCGTGGGCTCGGCCGCAGGCTTGGCAACGATCTTGGCGTAGTTTTCGCCAGCACCGGGGGCCTTGTTGGGGTTGGCGCCGAAGGGCAGCGTGAAGGTGTTGCCGAGATAGCTGTAGAAGCCGGAGCCGGCGCAACCAGGCAACAGAAGAGTAGTGGCGAGCAGAAGAATGCGCCGCATGAAATATAAGGCCCCCGGCAGTCTGATGTGGTGGTCGTCGCGCCGCACCATGCCCTCAGGCGGCGTCCGGCTCAAGCTTCGGCTTGGCACGACGATCGGAAAGCCACGATCCAGCGTGCGATCGCCTGCGTATCGTTCAGCGGCAGGATCGTGATGGCGCAGGCGTCGAGCGGTGCATCGGTGGCGATAGCAACGATACCGGAATGATCAGGGAACAACGGCGGCTTTGCAAGGGCCGGGCGAAAGATTTCCAACCTGGGTACCTCGTAGCCCCTGAAACCTTCCACCAGGACAAGGTCTACCGGGGCGAGCCGTGCTGCCAGGATTTTCAGGTCGGGCGGCCCTTCGGGCGTTTCGCGCAGCAACGCCCAGCGCGCGCCGCCGACTACCAGAACCTCTTCTGCGCCCGCCTCCCGATGGCGAAAGCTATCTTTGCCAGGGCGGTCGAGATCGAGCGCGTGGTGGGCATGCTTGATGGTGGAAACGCGGAGGCCGGCGGCACGCAGAAGCGGCAAAAGGGCACAGAGAAGCGTGGTTTTCCCGCTGCCGGACCATCCGGCCAGGCCGAGCATGAAGGGGTTTTTGGCGCTCAGCGCGGCACCGCATCCGGGCGGATGCCGGGGCCCTTCGCAATCCGCTCCACCGGAGCCACGTGCGGCTTCGGCGGTGTCGCGAGCGAAGGGACGACATGACGCAGCCCTGCCATGAGATAATCCCAGCCCGTGACCAGGGTGAGGAGGGCGGCGAGCCAGAGCATGAGGGTGCCGATCAGCCCGACCGGCAGGGCGGAGAGTTTGAGCACGCGGGCGCCGCTATCCCCGGCCAGAAGGGTGCCGAGGGCGGCCATTTGCAGGCCGGTTTTCCATTTGGCGAGTTTGGTCACCGGCAGGCCCACCGATAGCCCGGCGAGATATTCGCGCAGGCCGCTGACCAGGATTTCGCGGCACATGATCACGATTGCGGGATAGAGCGCGCTGGCTTCGAGCCTTCCCATGCCCGCGAGCACCATCAGGGTGGCACCGACGAGCAGTTTGTCGGCAATCGGGTCCAGCATGCGGCCGAGGTCGGATTGCAGCTTTTGCTGGCGGGCGATGCGGCCATCGAGCCAGTCCGTGATGCCGGCGAGCGCAAAGACGGCACAGGCAGCGACGTCGGCGCCCGGCGTGTGCAGGGCGACGAGCGCCACCAGCACGGGGATGGCGCCGATCCGGGAGAGGGTGAGCAGGTTGGGCAGGTTCCGCATCATGCGGTGCGCTGTATAGCCCGGTTGGGGCGCGCGGTCAGCCTGTCGTTGCGTAGGGCGTTGGGTTCTGGCGGAATAGGGCGGCGACGCTAGGGCTGGCCTGTGCGGTGTTGCCACATGTCGTGAAAGTTTCGCTCGCACTGGCGTCGGGTTGTTATTACGATCTTGCGGTCGGTCATTTTATCCGCTTAAGGTTTGATCATGGAAGAAGAACCCGTTCTGCGCGAAGCTCTTGCCCGCCGCGATGCTGCCCTTGCCGAAGCCCGAAAGCTCGATGAGTTCGTGCGCCTTTACAACGAATTGCGCAGCCGGGCCACGGGCGGCAAATACGGCGAAATCGTTGGCCTGCAATCACCACCGCTGAGCGTTGTGGCTGACAAGGGCCCCGGCGAGCAGCTTGCCGGCGAATTCATCTTGGATAAAACCCGCCCCAACGCCCGCTGAAGTCTCCAACAACGTAACGATGCCGGCCACAGCCGGCATCGAAGAGTTACAGTTTTTCGTTTTTTCTGACAAATGACCTCGTATTTTCTTATCCTTTTGCCGAATTTGTCTTCGTCGGCATGCCAACAAAATCCTCGACATCGTAGCGCATGCCATCCTCGACTTTTTTCAGCGCCTGGTTGGCCTCGAAATACTTCCCGGTATCGATCAACTGCTTCGCCTGGTTAACACCGGCGATGGTTTTATCCAGCGGCGCCACTTCCACATCGAACACAACGTTCACGTGGGCGAGTTTCAGCGCATCCATGGCTTGGTCATGGTTGCCTTGCTTGATTTGTGCGTCGGCTTTGCCAATGGCGGCGGATTTTTCCGGTGTTGCGACGTAGTCTTCGCCGAGCGTGAAGGCGCCGTCGACGGGGAGCCATTTGACCGGGGTGGTGTTTGGGGGGGCTTTGCCGCTTGAGCTGTCGGTGGCGCGCGGCGCCATGCCGGCCGGGGTTTTCAGATCTGATTCCGCTTTGGTGTAGACTGAGTCGTCGGTTTCGGCCTTTTGCAGGGAACTGCTGGCTTGATCCACATCTTGCTTGGCCTCGTTGGTGTTGCCATCGAAGATGGCGAGGCGGGCCAGGCGGATATCGCGTAGCGCCGCAAAGCCGTCATGCGACAATTTGCCGAAATCCTGATTGGCGGTGGTGGTTGCTTGTGACGGGGTTTGGTCGGCGGCGTAGGCGGTGCCGGTCATCAAGCCTGCAACGACAATCGCGGCAGCCCAGTTGGTGAAGGTGCGCATCACGTAATCTCCTTCTCTGGCGAGGGAAGTTTTACATGACCTGGCGTCATGCAGAGGCTTTAAGCGGATTATTGGGAAGCCCGTTGCATGAATTCGTGGTCAGGCCGGGGCAAGAAGTTGCGCGTGCAACACCGGTGCGGCGCCGGATTTTTTGTTTGTTCATTGGGATGGGATGCGCAGCCGCGGGTCCCACGCCACGGCTGCTTCGGCCCCGACCGTGATTGACGCAAAATCCGGAAACCGTGTGGGAGGCGCCCGCGAAGCGCCAGAGGCGCATTTTTGTGTTCCGCCAGCGCGGGCCCTAGACCGGCAGCTCGTGTTCGATGGAGTACAGAACACGCTCAACGCTGCGGCCGCCGAGTTCGGTGAGGGCGGCATCGAGCTGGCGGCGGCCGCCCAGTTCGGGGTAGGGGCGATGGAGGAAGGGCGCGGGCCGCTGGCTGGCCGCCCAAAACGGCTTCCGAGAGGGCGAAAAGGCGGGCGAGGCGTTCGCTCTTTTCGCTTTGCTCTGGGATGAGCGTTTCGCGGCGAGCGAGGCTGGATTTGGGGACAACACTGTAGGCGGGTTCATTTGCCTCGGTTGTATCGGCCTCGATCAGGCGGGCGACGCTCATGAGGGCGGACTTGGGAAGGCCTGCGCGGACCGCTTGTTCCACGGGGAGGGTGGGGGATGGTTCTGGGCCTGATGCGGATTGAGGCTCGGCGCCGGCGGGCGGCCCGACCCAGGGGGCTAGTGCCCCCGCGAAGCCGAGGATCATTGCGACGCGGCTGGACTGGTCTTCCATGAGCGAGCGTCTTATTTAGGCTGCGACTGAGCGCCAGATGAGACGGAGGATGTCAATATTTTATTGGGCATGGAAGAAGGCATAGACGCGCTTGGCGGTTTCCTTGGAAATGCCGGGGACGGCTTGCAGATCCTCCAGGCCCGCCTGCTTCACGCCGCGGGCGGAGCCGAAATGGTTGAGCAGCGCGCGTTTGCGGGCAGCGCCGATGCCGGGAACCTCATCGAGCTCGCTGGTGATCAGGGCTTTCGAGCGGCCGGCGCGGTGAGTGGTGATGGCGAAGCGGTGGGCCTCGTCGCGCAGGCGCTGCAGATAATAGAGAACCGGATCGCGCGGCGGGAGCTGGAAGGGCGGCTTGGCGGCGGTGAAGAACCATTCGCGCCCGGCATCGCGGTCCGGGCCCTTGGCGATGGCGACCAGCAGAACATCGGTGACGCCGAGATCGTCCAGCGTCGCGCGGGCGGCGGAATATTGGCCGGCACCGCCGTCGATGAGCACGATATCGGGCCAGTCCTCAGCGGGGGCGCCGGCTTCCTGCTCCTTCAGGCCGCGGGAAAAGCGGCGCTCCAGCATTTCGCGCATCATGCCGAAATCGTCGCCCGGGGAGATGGCACTCCGGATGCCGTATTTGCGGTAGGCGGCCTTGCGAAATCCTTCGGGGCCGGCGACGACCATTACGCCATACGGCGCCTGGCCCATAATGTGGCTGTTATCGTAGATTTCGATGCGCTCCGGCGCGGTGGGCAGCTCGAACAGCGCCGCGACGCCGGCCAGCAATTTTGCGACGCCGGCGCTTTCCGCGAGCTTGCGTTCCAGCGCCTCGCGCGCGTTGGTTTCGGCGTGCTCCACCACCTGGCGCTTTTCGCCGCGCTGGGGGATGGCGATTTCCACCCGGTGGCCGGCTTTCAGGCTGAGCGCATCGGCGATCAGGTCGGCTTCCGGCAATTCGTGGTTGGCGAGGATCAGCGGGGGCGGGGGCTTGTCGTCATAGAATTGGGCGAGGAAGGCGGCGAGAATTTCACCGGGCTCGTCGGTCTTGACGTGGCTGGGGAAATGCGCGCGGTTGCCGTTGTTGCGGCCGCCACGGACGAAAAACACCTCGATGCAGCTTTGGCCGGCGGTCTGCCACAGCGCCACGATATCGGCGTCGGCAAGGCTCGCCGGATTGATCACGCCGGAGCCTTGCACGTGGGTAAGGCCGCGGATGCGGTCACGCAACGCGGCGGCCCGTTCGAATTCAAGCTTTTCGGCCGCCCCCTCCATCTCGGCGGAGAGTTCGCGCTGCACGGTCGCGACCTTGCCAGATAGGAAGGCTTTGGCCTGGGCGACGGCGCGGCCGTATTCCTCGGCATCGATCCGGCCAACGCAGGGGGCTGAGCAGCGCTTGATCTGATGCAGCAAGCAGGGGCGGGTGCGGTTGGAAAACACCGTGTCCGCGCACGAACGCAGCAGAAAGACGCGTTCGAGCGCCGTGAGCGTCTGATTGACGGCCCAGGCGGAGGCGAACGGACCCCACATACTGCCGCGCCTCCCTTGCGTGCCCCGGTGTTTGACGAGCTGGGGGAATTCATGGTCCTCGGTGAGCATCAGCCAGGGATAGGATTTGTCGTCCCTGAGCACGATGTTGAAGCGCGGTTTGAGGCGCTTGATGACGTTCGCTTCGAGTAGCAGCGCTTCGGCTTCGGTGTGGGTGGTGACGATTTCCATCGACGCCGTCTGGCTCACCATCAGGCGCAGGCGTTCCGGCAGGCGGGCCGGCTGGGTATAGCTGGCGACGCGTTTGCGCAAGGAACGCGCCTTGCCGACATAAAGCGCGTCGCCCTTTGCATCGAGCATGCGATAGACGCCCGGCGAGGGTGGCAACGTTGCCAATTGCGCTTCGATCACGCCGACGCCAATCGGGGCGGCTTGCGGTGGCGCGTGATATGGGGGAGCGGTCTCCGGGCTCGTCGTATCGGGCATCGCGCTTAGCTTGGGTGTGCCCCGCTGGGCCTCAAGGGCATTGAAAACTCTGTGGATAAGTCTGTGGGTGAGAATTGCGCTTGGGTGGGTTTCTGGCGTGTCGGGATCTTCGCGTGACAATGGATGAAAATGGGGGTGTTTGCAAAGATGCTTGACATTGCTGGATTCCCCGAAACAGCGCTGTCATGGTATCAACACAAAACTGTATCCGTTTGGAAACATTGGGAGTCAAGCGGGATAGGGGATTAAATCAGCCGTTGGGGCCGGAGGCGGTGGAGCGGCGTTCGATCTCGATGCCGACGGAGCCGATGTCGGCGAAGATGTCCAGCTTTTCCACACGTATGCGAACGATACGTACGCGATTATCTTCCAGGCAAGCTTCGGCGATCCTCTCGGCGAGCGTTTCCAGCAGGCGAACATGGCCGGCGGCAATAATCGCGCGTACCCTCGTGGCCACCTCTTCGTAATCCACCACCCGCAGCAAATCGTGCTTGGCCGGGGCAGAAAGAGAGACGGGGCGGTTAAGCGGGCCGATGCCTTCATCCAGTACGGCCATATCGACATTGACGCGGATGCGCTGGCTTGCCTCGTGTTCGAACGCATGAACGCCGACCCGGGCCAGCAAAGTCATGTCGCGCAGGAAAACGTGGCGCAGGCCGGCGGGGCGGAAGGAGTCCATGGTCATTTTGAGTGCCCGAGGGAGACAGGGGTAGGAAGGAAGGCCTTCTTTTTTGAAAAAAAGAAGCAAAAAACTTTTGCTTCCTTGCACGTTTCACGCTGCCGCCCAGGTCGCGCATTGTTCGGCTGCGGCAGGAAGTATAACGTCTCTTGGTTCTTTTCTTCAGAAAAGAGCATGCTTTCTATCTTCGCTCCGCGCCCAGGCGAATGATCTGGCCCGTCATCGAAGGAAAATCTGCGATCGCGCGGATCGTTACGGCAATATCTTTGGGCGTGGCGGCGGCGGCGGCGCGGAGATCCATGGCAGGGCGCCCCGCCTCGTCATCGGCTTCGAGGGGACCGAATGGGGCGGCGCCGATCGCAACCGCATTGATCCGGATGTTGCGGGGCGCCCAATCCAGCGCGGCCGCGCGGGTGAACGCCCATAGCGTGGCGGTGGCCTGGTGCACGGGGAAGTGGGCGAGGCCCGGGTAGGCCGCGGGGAATAGGGTGACGATCAGCGAATTGGGGGTTTGCTCGGCATAGGCGATGCATCTTGCGATGATGGCGGCGCTGTCGGGGAGCGGGTCGGCGTTGATGAGAAGGGGGACGGGATAGGGTTGCGCGGCCAGGAGGGTGGCGAGCGCTTCGGGCGGGTGGCCGGCGACCAGAGCGACATGTTCCATGCTAGATGAAAGAAGAGATAACGAAGTTCTTTTTTGAAAAAAAGAACCAAAAAACTTTTGATTCTTGAGGGGATGGATTCACGTTAGGGGGGATCCTGGGCTAGGTGGGGGCGGATGAAGGCTAATAGGTCCCCGCCTGGGAAGAGGGCGCTGCGGACTCCGGCGGCGGCGGCGGCCTGGATGTCGGTGTCCTTGTCGCCGACCATCAGGCAATGGCGCGGATCGACGTTCCAGGCGCGCATGAGATCGATCAGCATACCGGGGGCGGGCTTGCGCCATTCGCTGTCGCGGCGGTAGGCGTCGATTTTGGCTTCGGTGTGGTAGGGGCAGTAGCGCCAATCATCGAGCGTGCCGCCGGCGCGGCGGAGTTCGTCGGCGACCCAGGTGAGCAGGGCATCGACATCGTTTTCGCCGAACAGGCCGCGGGCAATGCCGGCCTGGTTGGTGACCAGGAACACGTGCCAGCCATGGGCGGTGGCGAGTGCCACGGCTTCGCGGGCATTTTGCACCCAGTCCCAACGGTCGCGGCTGCCGACATAGCCGTGATCGATGTTCAGCACGCCGTCGCGATCGAGGAACAAGGCGGGGCGATCCATGCAGGCGGCGAGTTCGCGGCGCGCGTGGGCCAGATCCTCGGGGATGCCGATATCGACGAACCAGCCGCTGCCTCGTGTGGCGCCGAGAAGGCCGGCGGCGGCGAGTTTGGGCAGGACATCGCGTTCCAGGGAACAGGTATCGGTGAGCTCGGCGAGGACGCGCTTATCGAGCGCGTAGATGCCGGCGTTGATGAGGCCGGGGGTGGCTTCGGTTCCGGCGTCCGGACGTTCCTTGAAGGCGGTGACGCGGCCGGATTCGAGCATGACGGTGCCGTAACGGGTGGCATCGGGGGTTTCGCGGACCATGAAGCGGCCGAACACGGAAGGGTCGTCGTGGGCGAAATCGCCGAGGAGGGCGGCGATGTTGCAATCGAACAGGCTGTCGCCGTTGATCAGCAGGAAACGGTCGTGCAGGTGGTGTTGCGCGTGGAACAGGGCGCCCCCGGTGCCGGCGCGGAGCGGTTCTTCGGAAAACACGATGTTGACGCGCTTGGGGAGGGCGTCGGCGGCGTGGAGCACCTCATCTTCGACGGCGGTGGAGAGGTGGCCGGTGAGGATGACGAATTCTTCGACGCCGAAGCGGAGCATTTCGCGCATGAGCCAGGCGATGAAGGGTCTGCGGCCGACTTCGAGGACGGGTTTGGGGATTTCACGGACGATTTCGCCGAGGCGGGTGCCGAGGCCGCCAGCGAGGATGGCGCATTGCTTGAGAGTGGCTGGTCGCTCGTTCATACGATGTGGGCCCCCGGGGGAAGCGCGCTTTTCATTGAGGTTCATGTGCCTTAATCGGGGGGGCCTGCCAAGCGTGGCATTTTCGTGGGGCACGGCGAGGAAGCAAAAGTTTTTTGCTTCTTTTTTTCAAAAAAGAAATGCTTGCCTTCCCTGGCCCCGATTTGCATGGACGTCCCACTATCGATGGAAAAATCTTTCTTATCTTTCTCCGCGTCGCGCATCGGCGAGCGGCGCCGGCGTGCGGTGGTGCGGGCGCGGGCGCCGTTGCGGCTGGGGCTCGCCGGCGGTGGCACCGATCTTTTGAGCTATTCCATCCAGCATGGCGGGGCGGTGCTGAACGCCACGATCGATCGCTATGCGTTTGCCTCGATCCGCGCGCGGGACGATGGGCAGGTGTTTTTCGAGGCGTGCGATCTGGGGCGGGAGGAGACGCATCCGGCGAGTGCCACGCTGCCGGCGAGCGGGCTGCTGCTGCACAGGGGCGTTTACGAACGCATGGTGCGGGACTTCAACGGTGGCGAACAGCTTGCGGTGAGCGTGACGACGGCGGTGGATGCGCCAATGGGGTCCGGGCTTGGATCGTCTTCGGCGTTGGTAGTGGCATTGATCGAGGCGTATCGCACGTATCTCGATTTGCCGCTGGCGCGCTACGATGTGGCGCATTTGGCGTATGAGATCGAGCGCGTGGATTTGGGGTTGGCC
>Ga0116226_10006791_pt1 | contig 10302 bp, 7 predicted proteins | sample S1TSphfallax_FD_89692 | JGI IMG/M metagenome (GOLD analysis project Ga0116226, IMG submission 89692) | Host-associated microbial communities from peat moss isolated from Minnesota, USA - S1T2_Fa - Sphagnum fallax MG | ecosystem: Host-associated > Plants > Peat moss > Unclassified | place: USA...
CTCGATCGCAAAGTCGGCGAAGCCATCGATATTTACGTCAATAACCGGCTTGTCGCGCGTGGTGAAGTCGTCGTCGTCGATGACCGGCTGGGCGTCACTATGACGGAAATCGTCAAGGCGGCGGAACGGTCTTGATCCGACGCGGTGGCGGAGCATGAGCGTGGACGAGGCAGACGATCTGCTCGGGCGCCCTGTGGTGAAGGGGGCGTCCGACCTGCCACGCGAACGCGATACCGCAACCTGGTTCGGCCTCGGCGCAGCCTCGCTTTTGCTCTTTGCCGCCATGGCGATCGGCGGCTCGTTCGCGGCCTATTTCGATCTGCCGGCCTTTTTGATGGTGGTCGGCGGCACCGCCGCTGTGACAGCGATCAGCTTTCCGATCGACGATCTGATGCGCTTGCCGCAGGTGTTTTCGACAGCATTGTTCCGCACCGTGCCCCCGCCCCGACCGCACGCCCGCAAGCTGCTGCAGCTTGCGGACCGGGCGCGCAAAGCCGGGCTGTTTTCGCTGGAAGACGCAACCGCCGCCGTACAGCATGACCCGTTCCTCGGCGAAGCGCTGGCATTGGTGGTTGATAACTATGCGGCACCGGAAATCGAGCAAGCCTTGAAAATCGAGGTTCAGGCGATGTTGAGCCGCCACCGGGTCTCAGCGGATATTCTGCGACGAGGCGGCGAGGTCGCACCGGCGATGGGGTTGATCGGCACACTGGTGGGGCTGGTCCAGATGTTGTCGGGGCTGAACACGCCCGCCAATATCGGCCCCGCCATGGCGGTCGCAATTTTGGCAACGCTGTACGGGGCAGTTCTAGCCAACATGATCTTGCTGCCGTTTGCGGCCAAGCTCGACCGAAACAACCATGCTGAGGCGCTCATCGCACAAATGACGATGATCGCCGCTGTGTCGATCGCGACGCAGGAGAGCCCGCGTCGACTGGAAACCAGTCTGAACAGTATTCTCCCGCGCGCCGCGCGGTTGAGCGAATTCGATTAGGGTTACTGCGAGAGCAGCGGAGCGGAAGAGATATGCGCCTCCTCATCATCGGCCCGCTATCGGGCTACATCAGCGCGGCGAGCAAGATTGCGTTGACGCGCGGCGCAAAGGTCGCCCAGGTCGACGATGTCGAGCGCGGCCTTGTCGCGCTGCGGGCCGGCCAGGGCGCCGATCTGGTCATGATCGACGTCAAGCTGGATGTCGGCAAGTTGATCACGAGCCTGAAGGCCGAGCGTTTCCACGTGCCCGTCGTTGCGTGCGGCATCGGCAGCGATGCCGGTGCGGCCGTGCGCGCGATCAAGGCGGGCGCCAAGGAATATATCCCGCTGCCACCCGATGCCCAGCTGATCGCCGCCGTGCTGGAGGCGATCGCCAATGAAAGCCATGCCCTCATCTATCGTGACCCGGCGATGGCATCGGTCCTGCGGATTGCCGAACAGATCGCCCCGTCCGATGCCAGCGTGCTGATCACCGGCGAGAGCGGTACCGGTAAAGAAATCATGGCGCGCTATCTCCATCGCAAGAGTCGGCGCTCGGCGGCACCGTTCATCTCGGTCAATTGTGCGGCAATTCCCGAGCAACTGCTCGAATCCGAATTGTTCGGCCACGAAAAAGGCGCGTTCACCGGCGCGGTCGCAAGGCGCCTCGGCAAGTTCGAGGAGGCTAATGGCGGGACCTTGCTGCTTGACGAGGTCACCGAGATGCATCCTCGCCTGCAAGCCAAATTGCTGCGGGCTGTCCAGGAGCGCGAGATCGATCGGGTCGGCGGCAATGCGCCGGTCAAGGTCGATATCCGCGTGCTGGCCACATCGAACCGCGACATTGAAGAGGCGGTACGCCGCGGCGAGTTTCGCGACGATCTCTATTTCCGGCTGAATGTCGTGACGCTGCAACTGCCGGCGCTGCGCGAGAGGCCTCAGGATATCGAGACACTCAGCGATCATTTCGCCCGGAAATACGCTGAGATAAACGGCTACGATTATCACGGCATCGCCGATGCCGCCCGTCGCATGCTGCGGCAGCATCATTGGCGGGGCAATGTACGCGAGCTTGAAAATACCATCCATCGGGCGGTGCTGCTGGCGAATGGCGGGATGATCGATACGGATGCGATTATGCTGACCGGCAGCCGGCTCGGCGCAGAACCTGCCGCGACGCCATCGGCGAAACCCGGCCAAGTCCCGGGCCCCGGCGGTTTGGTCGGTCGGACCGTGGCCGATGTCGAGCGGGACCTTATCCTGGAAACGCTCCAGCATTGTCTCGGTAATCGGACCCATGCCGCGGGGATTTTGGGCATTTCGATCAGGACGCTGCGCAACAAGCTTCAGCAATATCGAGAGGAAGGTCTTGCCGTCCCGTTGCCCGGCGAAGCCGAGCCGGCGCAGGTTTAGGCATGAGCTGGATGGATGGGCATAGACATTGTCTCCCTCTCTGCCGCCATGGGGCGGAGAGGGTTGGGGTGAGGTGGGGTCTCGACGCTAGCGTAACGCCGCAGATCCCGCGTCGGCTCAGCCCACCTCTCCCTAGCCCTCTCCGCCCTGCAGGGCAGAGAGGGGACTTTATAAGCAACCACGGAGGTCATGCTTAGCATGGCCGATACCGCATCAACCGGCCCGACACTCGGCACACAGGCTGGGCTTCCACCCTGGGTGAACAAGCTGCTCGGCAACGCGACCAATGGGCCGGTCTTGCTGGCGCTTGGTGTCGTTGTCGTGCTGGTCGGGTTGATTCTGCCGCTGCCGGCGTGGTTGCTTGATCTTGCGCTGGCGGTTTCGATGACCTCGTCGGTTCTCGTGCTGATGGTGGTTTTGTTCATCGAACGGCCGCTTGAATTCAATAGCTTCCCGATCGTGCTGCTGGTGACCGCGATCTATCGGCTGGCGCTCAATATGGCGTCGACGCGCCTCATTCTGGGCCATGGCCATGAAGGGACGCGGGCTGCCGGTGGCGTCATTCAGGCGTTCGGCACGTTCATTATGAGCGGCAGCTACGTCATCGGCGTGATCATGTTCGTGATCATCCTGACGGTGAATTTCGTCGTGATCCTGCGCGGTTCCGGCCGTATCGCGGAAGTCACGGCGCGTTTCACCCTGGACGCGATGCCCGGCAAGCAACTGGCGATCGACGCCGATCTCGGATCAGGCCTGATCGACGAGAAGGAAGCCAAGCGGCGCCGCAAGGATCTCGACGGCGAAAGCAGCTTTTTCGGCGCCATGGACGGTGCCTCGAAATTCGTGCGCGGCGATGCTGTCGCCGGTATGGTGATTACCGGCATCAACATCGTCGGCGGCCTGCTGATCGGCATTGCCCAGCGCGGCATGGACCTGACGTCGGCCTTGCAGACCTACACAGTGCTCACGGTCGGTGACGGGCTGATCTCGCAGATCCCGGCGCTGATCATCTCGACCGCCGCCGGCATCATGGTGTCCAAGGGCAATATCCAGGGCGCCCTCGACAAGACCCTGTTCCTGCAATTCTCGCGATATCCAGCGGCACTCGGCATGGTGTCGGCGATGACTATTGCGCTGGCATTGCTGCCCGGCGTCCCGATGATCCCGTTCCTGATCCTATCGGCTATTTCGGGCTTCGGCGCCTGGAAACTGCCCCAGGTGCATGAGCGGCAACGCCAGGCCCAGGCGATCGCTGAAGCGTCGGCCATACCAGCCGTGGCAAAGGAAGAGCCGGTCACCAGCGCGTTACAGATCGACCTCGTCCGGCTTGAACTCGGCTATGCGCTGTTGCCGCTGATCAATGATGAGCGGACCAGCCGTCTCACCGATCAGATCAAGGCGCTGAGGCGTCAGCTCGCCAGCGATATGGGCTTCATCATGCCGGCGGTGCGGATCCAGGATAATCTGCAACTCGCCGCCAACAGCTATGTCATCCGTATCAAAGAGATCGAAGCCGGTCGCGGCGAGCTCCGTCCCAGCATGCTGCTGCTGATGGATCCGCGCGGCGAGCCGATCACACTGCCCGGCGAGAAAACCGTCGAGCCGACCTTCGGGCTACCGGCCATGTGGGTTGCAGACCATTTGCGCGAGGAAGCAACGTTCCGCGGCCTCACCGTCGTTGATCCGCAAACGGTCATCACCACGCATCTGACCGAACTTATGAAAGACAACATGTCGGAGCTGCTCTCCTACACGGAAACGCAGAAGCTGCTGGCCGAACAGGATAAGGATCACCAAAAGCTCATCGGCGAGATGATTCCTTCGCAAATTTCGACAGGCGGGGTGCAGCGGGTGCTGCAAAATCTCTTGCAGGAGCGGGTCTCGATTCGCGACCTCGCGGCGATTTTGGAAGGCATTGCAGAAGCCACCGGCTACACCAGGAACGTCACCTCCATCACCGAACATGTGCGCGCCCGTCTGGCGCGCCAGATCAGCGACGCGAATATCGGCGATGGCGGATTTATTCCACTGGTGACATTGTCACCGACCTGGGAGCAGAATTTTGCCGAGTCCCTGATTGTTCATGGGGAAGACAAGCAACTGTCGATGGCGCCGAGCAAATTGCAGGAATTCATTGTTGCCGTCCGGCAGGCATTCGATCGCTTTACCCTTGTCGGCGAAACACCTGTGCTGCTGACCAGCCCGTCGGTCCGACCCTATGTGCGCTCGATCATCGAACGATTCCGGCCGGCGACCGTGGTGATGTCGCAGAACGAAGTGCATCCCAAAGCGCGCATCAAAACGCTGGGGCATATTTGATGTCCCGGCTGATTCTCTTGCCATGGGTCAATGGCGATGCGGCTTAAGACCATCTCAGCGGCTACCATGGCACAGGCGATGGCCGCACTGCGCGAAGAGCTCGGTGACGACGCCATTATCGTCTCGACCGAAACGCTTCGCGACGGCGTCAGGATCGTCGCAGCGCTGGAAGAACCAGACCCGATCATCGGCGGCACCGGCGGCCGCTATGAAGACCCCGCGCCGCATGACAGCGGGACCGACCCTGTCGATCAGGTCCACGAGGCGCTGATGAGTCACGGACTGCCCAATGCACTGCTCGAACGTCTGGTCGATGCGAGCTTCCTGGCCGGGACGGACGAACCGGTTTCTGCGTTGGCCGGCGCACTCGGCCGCTGTTTTGCCTTTCAAAACCTGACAGACACCGTCCGAAGCCGGCCGATCATCCTGATCGGCACGCCCGGAGTCGGCAAGACCGTGACCGTGGCTAAGCTGGCTGCGCGCGCCGTCGTTGGCAAAAGACGGGTTCGGATGTTCACCACGGATACCGTGCGGGCCGGGGCGGTCGAGCAGTTGCAGGCATTTGCTCGGGTACTGGCACTGCCGTTCGCCACCGCGGAAACCGATCGGGAGCTCGCGCTGAAAGCCGGCGTCATTGCGGCCGATGAGCTGGTGCTGATTGATACGGCGGGCGTAAACCCATACTCGACACGAGACATGGCAGAATTGGCCGGTTTGGTTAAAGCGATTCCGGCGGAGCCGGTTCTGGTCATGGCGGCGGGGGGCGATGTGATCGACGCAATAGAACTGGCACATTGCTTCAAACCGCTGGGCGTCGCCCGACTATTGGCGACGCGACTCGACATGGCCCGCAGGCTGGGCAGCCTGCTGGCCGCGGCGGATGCCGCCGGTCTGGCGTTGACAGATTATGGTATGACGCCGTCAGTAGCAGGAGGGCTCGCACATTTCGAACCGATTTCGCTGGCCAAAATGTTGATGCCTCAGACATTCTCAGCAGAACCCGCCCACGTGGCGACGAGAGGAATGCGTTTATGATACCGCTCGACCGACAGACAATGGCGGCGGCTGAAACGTCGGTACCATCGAACCTGTTCGCTGTGGCCTCCGGCAAAGGTGGCGTGGGCAAAACATGGTTCTCAACGACGCTCGCCCATACGCTTGCGATCTCCGGCAAACGCGCTTTGCTGTTCGACGGAGATCTCGGACTCGCGAACGTGGATGTTCAACTCGGCATAACGCCACGCCGCGATCTCAGCACGTTCCTGTCCGGTCAGGCCACCTTGGCTGATACCGTCATGCGCTATGACGAGGGCGGATTCGATATCATCGCCGGGCGGTCGGGTAGCGGCAGTCTGGCACAGGTGGCCCCATCGCGCTTGGCGGCGCTTCGGTCGGATCTGAGAATCCTTGGTAACCAGTATGATTACGTCGTGCTCGATATGGGCGCCGGCATTGAGCGCACCGTCCGGGCCTTTACCAGTCAGGCCCGCGCCTGCTTCGTCGTCACCACCGACGAGCCGACGGCGATCACTGATGCCTACGCCTTCATCAAAGTGACGACGCTGGAGCGGCCCCATTCCGATCTCAGGATCGTCGTCAACATGGCCAACTCCGTGCGCGAGGGCGAGAAAACCTACGGCGTTCTGCTGAAGGCGTGCCGTGAATTCCTGAAATTCGAGCCTGAACTGGCCGGCATCGTACGCCGCGACGCGCATGTGCGCGAATGTATCCGCAAGCAAACCTCGTTGCTGACGCGTTATCCGAACAGTGAAGCCGCCGATGACATTCAGTCAATTGCCTCCAAACTGCTAACGCCCTCATAGAAGGAGCGAAATGCCATGGTGGGCCTGACTTACACGCCGCCGCTGCTCCCATCACTGGCAGCGCAGGTCCCCACCGCCGCGTTCACGCAAGTCGTCGCCGAAATTCTGGGGGCGCATGCGCCGGGCGTCGTCGAAGATTCGCTGACCGGGACGCTGTTGGCTGCAGCTGGTTCGGGAAATGTCATCACCGGAACCGTGACCGCGACGGCCGCCGATGGCAGTGTCACGCTGCTGACAGCATCGGGTGTGCAGATCTCGCTGCATCATCCACCGGAATTGCCGCTCAATCTCGGGAGTGTCGTCACATTACGGGTCGTGTCGGGTGGGACCACGCCCCAGGCCATCATTTTACAGGTTGACGGCAGGCCGGTTGCAATCCGCTCCCCGCTGACCGGGACACCAGCCCAGACCGCCAGCAATGCCGGGGCTGTGGCGTCGCAACCCTCCGTCAGCTCGGTTCCGGCGCCGCTCAGCAGCGGCGCGCTGCCCGGTGCCGATGCCGCCTCGGCCTATGCCGCGACATTGGCGGCGGTGATCGATCTGGAAGAACAAGCGTCAGGGACCGTAGCACCGACCTCCAGTGCCCTATCGCAACCTCAGGCATCAGCCGCGCTCACAACGCCCATCGCCGATCAGCCGATCGTAGCCATCCTGGTCAGGCCCGCAGCGGCAAAACCCGGCCAGGCACCACTACCGACCGGTACCCGCTATCTATTGGTACCGCTTGATGGCTCCAGCACCGATGAGGCGGAGAGCGTGCTGGCGTCACCCGTTACGCTCGCGGCTCGGCCAACCGCTGCCGCGAGCCAGACCCTTGCGACTCCGGCAGCACCGGTGATCTCGCTGCCGATCCGTCAGGGGGGCCAGACGAACCCGGCACCGTCGTTACCAAGCGCCGCGGCGCCGACGGATCCGACAATTTTGCCATCGGCCGAGCCGTCAGATCCCTCCCCGCAAACAGCCGAGCCGCCGGCACCCGAGGCTGCGCCGGCTCAAGATCCCCCGCCTGTCGAAGCAGCGCCTCTCGGCACGGCCACACCGGTTCGGCCTGGCCCCAGCGTCGTGTCCGATGCCGAGCCGGACTCGTCGGATCTCGCCGCGTTTGTCCCGCAAAATGGGCTCCTCGCCGGGCGTGTTGTGCCCTCGGCAAAGATGGGCGTTACGCTGGTCGAGACCGCCGTCGGAACGCTGGCCATGACCGGAATTGGGCCGCTCCCGTCTGGAACCGCTCTCAGACTACGGATTCTCGGTGTGGCTCTGCCCGATGCCGATGCAATTGAGTCCGCCAGTAAAACGCCCGCCCGCGGCCTGATTGAGCATATTGTCGAGTTGCTGGCAGGTGACGCAACGGAAGGGACTGAGCCGCCGATGGGTAACCTGACGCTGCCAACGACGTCGCCCCTGCTTATGGCCGCGCTATGGAGCTTTTTTACCAATATGAACCGGGCAGAGCGTGCAAAGGAAACGCTGGAACTGGTTCGTCAGGCCTTAAGAGATGCCGACCGGGATGATCTTGGCTCGCGGCTTTCGGAAGTCGCGAGCGATATCGGCGAGCAGCACGGCACCGAAGCGGGCGATGGTTGGATCGTCACCATCCTCCCCTTTCTGGGATTCACCGGTGAGCAGCCGATGCGGCTCTATATCAAACCGGATCAAGGCCGCGATCCGTCGAAGGAACAGAAGAGGCAAAGCGGCGAACGCTTCGTATTGGAGGTCGTATTCGCCCGGCTTGGGCCGATGCAGTTCGACGGGCTTGTCCGGGATCGGCGATTCGATCTTGCGCTCAGAACCGGATCGGAACTTGAACCCGACTTGCGCCGTGGCATCGAAACCGTTTTCGCGGATGCGCTGGGCGCGTGCGGCTGGGTCGGCGAAATAGCGTTCGGCCGAACCGCTCGGTTCCCGCTGATGCAGCGTTCACCGCCAGCCCGGCAAGGGGTGACGGTGAACGCCTGACGTGTCCGTTTATGTCTTGGCTTGCGGTACCGGCGCGGGCTGCGCCGCCGGGCCTGTGGGTGCCGGTGTCGCCGGTGCGGCCAGCACGCCCGGGTAGCGCGCGCCGACCTGCTGGATGACATCGGCTGCCCGATAATCGCCCGGCTTGATATCGTTCGTGAAGTTCACGCTGAGCGTGACCTCCGCCTGAACCCGTTCTTCGGGCGTGCCGTAGTACGGACCGTCATAGCCCCACCAGCGCCGATGACGCCAGCCCCAACCAGGCCCCCACGGCCCTTCGGCCCATAGCGGATCGAGAAAATCGGTATCGTCGCTGGAATGGCGGTCGGTAATGTCAAAGCCCTGCCAGCCGCTTTGCTGGGCCAGTTCCGCGACCCGGAGCGTGGCCAGATCGAACGCCATATCCTTGGCCTGACGCTGGGTCGGCGATGTATCATAGCGATAGCCGAAGGCGGCTTGTGGCGGCGTCACATAGGTGACCTGATAATGGGTCCCGCCGAGCGGCTTCTGGTCATAGCCAAATGTCTGGGCAACCTGGATCGGGGTCATCAAGGGATAGGCAGGCTGAGTGGCACATCCCGACAGAACGCCACCTGCTGCAAGCACAGACGCTAAAGTCAGAGCGCGACAAATCATAGCGAATACTCCTCAACCCTTTATCCAATAAGTACTATTCCAAAGCCGACAATCTAGGGGGTGCGTTATGACGCCGCAAGCGCGCGATCGATGCGCCCGAGCCAGCATGCCAGAATTGCGCCGCGAACGATCAAGAAAAACAACAACGACATCCACAGCCCATGATTGCCAAACAGCGGCTCCAGCAGCAGTGATGCCCCCAGAAACAAGAGGAGCGCAATCACCATACCGTCACGCATCTCCTTGGTGCGGGTCGCACCGATAAACACCCCATCGAGAAGAAAGCACCAAACCGACAGCAAGGGCGAGACTGCCGCCCACGGGAGATACGTCATAGCGGCAGCCCGGATCCCCGCCTGATCACTCAGTGCTTCAATAATCGCCGGTCCGGCCAGCCAAAACACAAGGCTAAACCCCAGCGCCCCGATCGCCGACCATGCCATGCAGACCATTGTGGCCATACGGAAGGCGGCTCGATCACGCGCACCCATCGCGGCGCCGACCAGGGCTTCGGCAGCATGGGCAAAGCCATCAAGCCCATACGCCATAAAGAGCTGAAAATTCAGGAGCAGCGCGTTCGCCGCGAGGACCGTATCGCCGAGTGCCGCTCCCCCATGCGCGAACCACGCAAAGCTGAAGATGAGGCAGAGCGTCCGCAAGAAGATGTCACGATTGACCGCGATCAGCGCCAACATCGCGCGGCGATCGAGCAGATCATGCCACAGAACCCGCGGAAGCGACCCGCTCGACACGCGAAACAGCAAAGCGATGCCAACGGCAAGTCCGATCCAATCGGCCGCCGCGGTCGCAGCCCCCAACCCGGCAACGCCTAAACCCAAACCATAGACGCAAGCTACCGCTGCCACCATATTCGCGAGGTTGATCGCGAGCTGGAGCACGAGCGCTAACCGCGGCAATTGACGCCCGAGCAAATATCCCAGCACCACATAGTTCGCGAGCGCGGCTGGCCCGGACCAGATCCGCGCGCCAGCATAGGCACGGGCAAAGCCCTGCACCGCGGCGCTGCCGCCCAGAAGACCGATCACGCGATCGATTAGAGGGGCTTGCAGCAGCACCAGCCCGATGCCAATCCCGGTCGCCAGCACGAGCGCCCTCAACAGAATGAGCCGTAACCCGGCCGCGTCGCCAGCCCCATAGGCTTGGGCAACGAGGCCGGTAGTCC
>Ga0116226_10006792_pt1 | contig 10301 bp, 8 predicted proteins | sample S1TSphfallax_FD_89692 | JGI IMG/M metagenome (GOLD analysis project Ga0116226, IMG submission 89692) | Host-associated microbial communities from peat moss isolated from Minnesota, USA - S1T2_Fa - Sphagnum fallax MG | ecosystem: Host-associated > Plants > Peat moss > Unclassified | place: USA...
GGGATGGCGTCTTGGCCAAAATGATGGATCTTCTCCGAGCCAATCCTTGGTTGAAGGACATTAACCTCCAAGCCACTCCATTGGAACGAAATGGACATGCTGTGCAAGTGAAGGCCCAGTTGGGAATGAACTCGCGCGATTACATGGCGGTGGTGAAGGGGATGCGTCGAGTTCAACCGAAGTTCGCAAGAGTGTTCTTATGTGGTGACGGATACTCAGGTAAGCGGCTGAATCAATTCTTTAACAAATATTTATTTTCACCTACACTTGAAGCCCATTAATGGCCCTTAAGCTACAACACATGTCACCTTCATTGGAACTACTTGATAAAAATTTAGTAAATTGGACATGCTTTTAACCACCTTCTGAAATTATTTATTTTTCTACCCAAGTAATTTGGTTACAAAATTAAACCAAAATTCTATATTGACATGCACGTTGAGATTTCCTTTAAAAACAAGAAAGGAAAAGATCATTTGGATGTTGAATGGAAAGTTGAATCAACCCAAATTTAGTGAATGCTTGATCCATCAACCATTCTATGACAACTGGGCAAGGAATTAGTCCAGCAAATTAAAATATGAAGTACAATATATCTATACATACATTATTCGAACTTAGGGTCTACTCAATTGAAAGAACTTGAAGAACTTTGAATTCCCACTCCTCCAAAGTACATTCAATTGTTTTCCATAATGTTTAATTAAATGAAATTTTAGAGTAACCAAATTTCATTTATTAACAAAGTTTAATGTACACTCCACAAAAGATCCATTAGAATAGTTAACAGTAAATAATAACCACTTTTTCAGACATCCTAATTTTTTAATTAATAGCTTATAGTATGTAGGGATTAATAATTATAAAGAGAAAAATAAAACTTCTTCAAGATCATTGACCATTAATAAACAAGATTAAATGTATATTTCACCAAAAAATACACTCTAGGGTAATTGATTTTGCAATTTTCAAAATTTGATGGGCATTGGTCCAATTTTAAAAGTCATTTACAAACTTGGCTTCTTAAGTTGGATTTAATCTTGTGTTTTGTCAAATCTTAACACACAATTCATATAGATTGGAAGACTTACTTCAAGTGATAAACTAACAAAACATCAAAAAAATACGCAAAGGCCATACAATAATTTGAATATTATTATTTTTTGACAAATTCATAGTATTAGTATCATTTTTATTTTATTCAATTTAACAAATTTTATCCATCAACATAAAATTTGAACAAATTAAGCCAAAATTGTATAGGAATGAAATAAAACAAGGCGGTTAGTAATAGTGAAACCATAGATCTTTTTTACAAACTACGATGTAATATCAAATTGCTTGCCTCCCATTATATTAACATTCTTTTAGAACTTGAAGTTCGAAGATTAAATCTTCTAGAACTTTTAACCTAGTTTGCAATAGAATTGATTTTATTTATGTGGACGTTAAAATCATTTATCTCTATCTATTAGGCGCAAACTATATAAATATATTTTAATGTTAAAATGTTACAAATTTTGACTAAATGCATAGTACTTATCTAAAGATGACGCATAATAAAATTGCATTCAACATAGTTAAACTCATTAAATTCATATCCCTTTAGCTTGACAAGTAAGACTATGTTAAGGAGGTCAATGGTTAGAAGTTTTGTGAAAGGATTCCAAGGAAAGATGGTCATTCCACTAGTCGAGGTGGTTGGGTTGTGCAAACCTTTCAAGGGATTTTGCTTCAATAACGACGCAAATGAAATGGCCAAATAACACACAGGATACAAATCAATGTCCTTGTTGACGATGAAAATAAAAAAATCTCCATTTGGGATTTGGTAGGCCAAGAGGAATACCATGCCTTTCATGACACCATGATTCCGAACTTGAGCATACAAGGAAATGTTTGCTATTTTGTCTTGGTATGTAGTCCATTTGATAGAAAAAATGGGCAAAAAAAGAATCCAGATAATATCCACGATGAAATTCATTGTTGGTTGCAATTCATCTCATCCAACACCAAAAGGTCATTAAATTCTCCACCCCAAGTGTTGGTTGTTTTGACAAATGGTGACAAGGGGTTCCAAGAGAACAAACCCTGTGTGCACTCATTTAAAACTTTTGAAACAAAAGTTTGTTGCTTTTGTTGATTTATCTCCAATTTGTCATTTGATCAATGCCCACTTTTTTTGAGAAACAAAAGTGGTGGTGAACGAGGTGATGCAAAATTGTGTATCAATCCTCAAAAAGGTGTCACACATATATCAAGCATGCATGAATGTGCAACATGACTTGTCTAAATGGAATCGAAAACATCCTCATGAACCCATTGTGACAATGAAAGCATTTGAGAATGACATTGTTCACAAGGTAGAACCATATCTACGCAATTTGGAGGTTGAAGGATAATCAAATTTAAAACCACATGTAGCAATAGCAATGTTTTTGCATGATGCTAGTGAAGTCATCTATTTCAAGGATGAGGATTTTGTGGTGGTGAATCCAAATTCGTTTTGCAACAAAATAATGGGTCACCTCATCACACTTCATGGAAACGTTTAAAAAGTTGGATTGAAACAAATTTTTCAAGATGGTTTTGGCAACATTGAAAACATCCAAAATTTCATCAAATTGTCTTTGAAGAACATCATTCGTGATGGCACAAACATTGCAATTGATATCCCCAAATATCTTGTTCACTTGATGTTAAAAATGCATCTCGCATATTCTAAAGAAAACCTTGTTGTAGATCAAAATACACAAAATTTAGTGCGAATATTTGTACCCACTACATTGAAGGGTGATGATTTTGTTGCATGAGGTGAAAGACCCTTGTGATGGACTTCCACGAAATTTCCACCAAAAACAATTCTCATCCACCTTGGACAAAGGTTATAATGTTATGACCAAGAACTCACCACATTCACCCTAGGATTTTTCCCAAGAGCCCAGGTAAAAATTTATCCCAAGTCATATTTTGAATGTTTCATTGAATATTGAATAATATTTAACCTGTTCACCTTACTTTGTGTCATCATTTAAAGTGGATATAATTACATTATACAATAATAGGTATCGTAACAAATCTAATGTTTTCCTGGTGTAATGTTTCAAGTAAAGTTTAATGTGTTAACATGAAATATTGGTTCCATCATATTATCAAAACATGTGATTAAATAAATAATTTGAATGAACCAATGGGTTTTAAATATAATTTGAAACACTTCTATAACGTGGTGAATTTTTTTTGGGGTATTGACTTATATTCATGACATAATCATGAGCAATAAATATTCACACCTTTACATGTATATATTATATAAGTAGTTTATAGTGTGATTTAAAAAATGTAATGAGTATTTTTGCTAATTGTAATGACATGAATATTTGTGAACCATCACCTTTTGTAACTTGTTGCAACATTCTTCTTGCAAGCAAACCCATTGCCTTTGAAATAATGAAATAAATGAAGAAAATCTGACTTTTGTTATCTTATTGCACCCATGTATGTTCATTGAAATTTAGAAACTTTACATACAAATTAATTTTAATGCATAAAAGCCTTTTGATGCAAGTCGCATTATACAATCATTTTAAGAAAAATGTGCCAATTAAAGCAAATTTTTGCAAAAGTGAAAAAAACCTTTTTCAAATCTCAAGAGATGGTATGGAGATTTTTGTGGAATTAGCTAGAGATGAGATGAAAAGTCATCTTTTCATCGACATATTGGTGAGATCATCCAAAACCTAATTGCACACTCTCCAATTTATTAATGGCCATGTGTTGAGTCAAATTGAACAATTGTGTAGTGCTCTTCAACTTGGTTGTTAAGGCATTGTTCTTGTGCGAGGAGTTTTGCAACCAAAGGTTGTCGAATTCTTGTTATTGTGCAAAAACAGAAAGCACCAAGTAGTGCTAGTGGAGGATTTGAAGCAAGATTTACTTGCAACAAACCTTGATACATCATATGTGCATACATGGAAAGAAGTGTCAAATGTGGAGGAATGTAATGTTAATTTCTTTGGTGGAAGTATGGAAGATACAGCAATATCCCTTTTGGGTGAGGTTGATACCCATGAAGTTTTTCAAAGGCGACATAAAACACTTAAAGAGTTGGAAAGTCAAGTTACCAAGCTACAAGAAAACAAAACATATTTTGAAATCTACCCTCAAGATTTTCAAAATGAAATCAAAATGGATTTGTTCCATACAAACCATGTCCAACAACACACTAATTTCCAATCCAATGGAGATGCTACTTTGTAACATTCGATGGAGTCCTTTCATCATGCAATTGTCACTGAGATAAAAGATGAAATGCATCTAATGGAGAAAAGGTCGAAAAGCAAGTTGGAAAAGTTGATGGAAAGAACAAAACAAGAGATTCAATCCTTGGAGAACAAGTTGTACAACATGTTAAGGATGGAATTCGATAACACAACAAGCTTGTCAGTGCAATTATGACAACGACAAGTTCCATGCAATGTCTATTTCACCACGAGTTTTAGTCGCCAACGCAAACTTATTGTGAAGATGTTATTCAAGATTCAAATGGTCCATCTCCATCTTTTGTGTGAGCACATTAAAAGGATTCATGTTGTTGAAAGTCAAAAAGGCGAAAAAATTACCTTGATTGACCAAAAAGTGTGAAAATGGGTCCCTTACCTTATCACTGGTCTTACCATTTTTTCCCTTTTGTTGAAAGTGGGGGCCCATGTTGCTGCAGGAATTGGTGACATGATACCCAACTTTGGAAAAGGCTTGTTATTAGGACTTGACACGATGCCCTTGGGGATTATTTTCCTAGTGATGGAATACACAAAATGTTGGAACATGATTCATTTCAAGGGAAAAAAACCTTGATTAAACAAGAAACTACATTAAACATGGCTAAAAAGAAAAATTCAGCTCAATAATCGCTTGTGGACTTTTTGAAAGAAAGGAAAAAAAGTATTTCGGAGTCATTTGGTCTAGCTAGGGTTAAATACCATAGGACGAACAACAAGGGTCCTCTTATTCGATGGGTTTGTCATGAATGTAGGAATGACGGCTTCCAAAAACAAATGTTGGAAGATTTCCTAGTGTGACCTCAAATTCAATTATCCAAGTGTCAAAAATGTGATTGAATTGTATGAAGGTTTTTAAGTTTGTGAATTATGAACTTTTTCAAGGGGAAGAAGCAAAGTCATTCCATTGGTCCATGCAAAATTCATCATGTTTTGACTTGAATTGATTTTCATCCAATCTAGTTTCACATGTGTATTTCCATGTGGAGTTTTTAAAAATATACATGTCTATATAATGATGTCATTCATTGCTAATTATCAAAAAAAAAAATTTAATGTGAAATGTGAAAAAAAATTCATATGTAATCAAATCGTTGTTGATTTTGATTTTTTTTGTACTATGCATACAAAGAAAATAATTCAAGTTTGTTGAGGTTTTGTGTCCTAACCAAATCCCATATAATGAAGACCTTTTGTTCATATTGACAGTGAATATTTTCATCCATAGGTAATAAACGAATTTTTTTTTGTCCAAATAATGAACTCTTTGATGATCATTAAGATTCAAATTACAACTTCAAAATATAATGCATATCATGTGTCAAAAGGATATTATTTTAAAGTAAAATTATTTCACATGTGACATGATAGTTGTAATGAGGAAGGATGGATTGTAATTCCATATAGTTACATTATCAAGCTAGGAGTAGGTGAAATCTTAATATGCTTAAAGGTGAAGGCCTATGTTCAATTTTAGTTGTAGGCTTACACTTGGTAGTGAAGCCTCGCTATTGTCAAGCCCTACTCTTCAATGCATAAAGGATGTGACCAAGAAATCTCCTTCCAAATAAAATATCCAAAAAAATTTGCAAACAAAATCAAGATTTTGACAATTTTCAATGCCAAAACCTTTTTGTAACTTGTGCCCCTTGGAGGACTCAAATTGATTGATAGTATAATTCTTGCACCTTATGGGGTTTGAAGGACAAGTCTTTTTTTCCCTAATTAGTTGGGTGGTCAAACCAATGTTGGGCAACTTTTTTATTTTGTTGTAAAGTTTAGTTCTAGATTTTTGGAAATTTCAAAAATTAAAAAACCCCTATTTCCATTTTATTTTTTATGTTCAAAATAGAATATCTGCATCTTCTAGGTTTTTGATTTCCAAAGAACTAGTGATTTAAGGTAGGTTTCTTTAAGGGGTTTTTTTTCTGAAAACCATAGTTAACAGTTCAAATTAATTCTTTGATGATGCCAGACAAGGCTCCACATACACAATCCAGACCCAGTGATCTTTCTTGAAAAAGAGAACCACATCAAACTAATTTAAACAATTATTATGTGGTAATTTGAAGGTACAAAAAACTATTCATTCAATTTTTATATGTCATCATTAGATAATCAAGTAAAGATGGTTACCTTATAAAGCTAGTTATTTCATTTTTACAATTTATTTGAGAACCATCATGGTTACATACCAAACCCAATTCTTTAATATTTTATGACAACCACAATTATGAATGCTAAGATCAACCCTAATAAATCCCCAAGGGTAAGTTGTTGTTTCTAATCACCACCCAACATTAGATGAAACCCCTTTGAACAACAATTTTAAAGGCTTCAAGCTTGATAGGGTCTGTTGCTAAGTAATTGAACAACCCCGTGAAAAGCATTGGGGTTAATTCAAGAGATAAATGTTATGCCAGGAATTGAAGTTCACAACAATTTCAGCATTGTTAGCAAAAGATGCATGGACAAGGGAATATATTATGTGGCTAATTACCATGTCCAAAAAGCTCCAAAGTACTAATACAACTCCATTGAAGTTTTTTTGGTGATACATATTCAATTGTTATGATTTGCAAGGAAATACATTTTGATAATACAAAATTCATAGCATCATGATCAACCAAGCTATGTAACATCCAAAAGAAAATTCTTGAAACAAAAACTTTCAAATCTGATGCCCATATGTTTCATGGGTTCATTAGCGAATTTTTTTGCAATCCAAGATACGTCCTCCCTCATGCAACACCTCAATAAATGTTGACAATAAACAATTTGAATTACCAAATCAAAATGAACTATAATCAAGTATGGGTTGCATATAGTGCATACCTCTCTTGGAGTTTGTCCTCAAGTGTCAGCCTCTTTAACTTGGGATTGATCCAAATGAATAATTTTTGGAGCATGAATCTAAACTTGTGTTTTCACCCTCCATAATCTTTGGTTTTTGATTGAACTAAACTTTCATTTACAACAAATTTAGTATTTTGCCAATATCTAATGCATTTAATAAAGGAGGCGCAAATGAAGGTGGTGAATTCAAAACAAAGTGTAATGGTTAGATGTTATGAACAAAAATGGAAAAAAATGGATTATTCAACATAGAAGTTGTTGGGTTTTGTCTTGTAAGCTAACTATGTTAACCAATATTATCCTCTTAGGAGATGTTGTCTCCTTTACTTTAATCGGGGCTTTTAAGGTTTAGGTGGGAGTTGGGGTTTTTGGGATACTATTTTTCAAATGGACATCTATTGGGTTTGACACTCATCATGCATTGGACAAGGATGGCAATGCCTTGGGGAGTTGTTGGATTATAGTAACATAGTATGCAACAATGTTATTTTGAGCATTTAGTATGCAAAAGGGCACCGTCAGTTTTTGCGATTCAAGATAATTTCTTCAGATAATCAAATGTGAAACTAACATAGATGTTTCAAATGTTGTGGGTTGATCTGGCATGTTATATTGTGACTTTTTGATGACCTAAAATTATTATGCAGGAAAAATAAGAAGGTTTGGTACTACCCTCATGTTATATACCCTTGCATTTTAGTGGTTTCATTCTAGAACCCCATAGACAAGTTCTAGTATTATTGTTTCTAATAGATGGTTGCATCTTTGTGAAGTTGCAGTGTTTAAGGTGTTGGGAATTATTACAATAGCAAAATCCGTTCCAACAGTAGTTAAAATTGCCAAAGAGATACTAAAAACCTTACATGGATTTTACATAGACCCATCTTGCTTATATTTCATAGTAACCATTCACTTCTATTCATTGTTCATGACTTGGAGGCTTGCGTTGCCACAAATGGCAATGCCTAAAACCATCTTAATTCGATTACAACACATTTTGGAGAAAATTCAACAAAAAAAAAAAATTGTGTTCTTAATCATTTTAGTCAACAAAACTTTTAACGTCTACCAAAATGTACATAGCTCATGGTAGTTATCAAGAGTCCTCTTGAATCAGGTGTGATCAATCGTAGGTGGTGATATTGGGAACAATGAAGAAACCTCCAACTTTCGGATGAGTCTCATTAATGTTCAAAAATCTCATGGTGAAAACAAGATGGCACCTGAAGACTTGTGGAACTCATATTAAGATATATTTGACCTTGATCTAAGCAATTCAACTAAAAAACAATCTTGCTATTGCATTTGAACCAGACTGTATGTGTCAAGATCAATCAATTCAACACCCTTCAAACATTTTTGAAGACCTCAAGATTAGTTGTGTCCTTGATGCAGGCAGTTGCAAACCCTAACGCCTTGATGGTGATTATGATTTGGATCAACAATTTTGAAATAGATCATTTTTACATCCGTAGCCAAATCCAAGAGCTTTCAATTCATCTATGCACTAATTCTCCATGTAGCCATGACTTTGAGAAATTGAATTAGATTGAAATGATATTTGCTACATGTAATCTGATGCCTACACTTTGATATAGACAACCACTTTGTGTTTTTGGACATGTAAGGACCATCTTTCACTGGTTGAAATTAGATTATTTCTCATATTGCACATTTGTTCCCAAACCTCCCCAAAAGAAAAAACAAATTGCTCTCTTGACCACCTTTTGGTTCAACTCATTACTTGGCAAAAGTTTGTATCCCTTCCTTTTCTCTTTACCATATTCCACCTAGGCTAATGGCAAGGGTTGGGAGTATCGGTGTATATTTTCCCAAGTGGGCCACATAATGGCGATACTCAATCTAAAATCCCTAGTAGGGTGCACCAGGGGAGCTGCTCTGATAAGTGACCTCACCCTAGAAGGTGAAGGTAGAAGGTAACAATGTATACTTTATCTACAACTCATGTTCGAGAAATGTTGTCAAAATAATTATGTTTATGAAAAGTAGAGATTTGTCAGCCCCAATCTGAATATTCAAAATTTCAACAACAATTGCTAAATACCTTAACTCCACTAATAACTTTGTTCAAGTTATCTTGTGTTTAGAAAAGGGTTCAATTTTCTAAAATTTCCACAAATTGCTTTTATTTTTCACCTTTTCTTTGGCGGTGCCTGATAAGAATAAATTAGTGTTGAACATGACTCATAGGTATGGCACTCTATGTGTGTGGGTTCACTTGTCAACAATTCAAACACCCAGAAAAGACATTGCTTTTGTGCACAATACCCAGCATGGACTACGGGTGACCATGTGTGAACTATGAACTCAATTGTTTTGTTGATGAAGATTGCCCTAATACACTTGAACTATAAATTTCCATCAATGGTCCTTGCAACCTTGGTGAAACCAGCACCCACACTGCTATTAGTATGGTAATAACCCTAAAATTCATTTACATTGCTATGAAATATTATAAATATCCCGAGCTAAGATTAAATCATGGTCTCTGAGTCCAAATTTAACATTTTTTGGCCTTAAATTGGTTGCTTAGATGCCTCATTTGAAATGGTAAAAGTACCAGTTTGGGTGTTAATCCACCTTGGCCAGAACAACATTTTTTTTACTGGGGAAATTTCACCAAATAGAGAAATACAAATTTGATTTTGAAGATTTTCAGTCACCAGAAGTGTGGGAAACCAAAATAATAGTTGTCAGACTGATATTCATATATTTAGTTTCCATCATGTAGCCAAACATATAGAAGTAGTGTGTTTTTTTTGGCGAACAAGGGAAATTTTTTGCCCTTGGTTGGGGCCGCAACATTTTTAAAAAACAGGAGTTTTTAGCTCCAATTCACTACACACTGCCCTTGGATGAAGTTTCAGGTGTCAGGTTGCATGTTGTCACAAAGGAATTTTTTATGGATTTCTATTATTTAGGGCAATGTTTTTGCTACTTTTTTACTGTTTTGACAGTTTCCTCAAATTTTTTTTCCATTAAATTAAAATTTTTAGTGGGGTCATTGCCATTTGTGTTAAATCTCTTATGGGATGATTGCCACCTTTACCACATCACAAAAATAGAAAAAAAAAAAAAAAATTGTACAAAAAGATGATTAAAAAAGTATAAAAAAATTCTAATTTAAAGCTAGAATTGGTACAA
>Ga0116226_10006793_pt1 | contig 10301 bp, 2 predicted proteins | sample S1TSphfallax_FD_89692 | JGI IMG/M metagenome (GOLD analysis project Ga0116226, IMG submission 89692) | Host-associated microbial communities from peat moss isolated from Minnesota, USA - S1T2_Fa - Sphagnum fallax MG | ecosystem: Host-associated > Plants > Peat moss > Unclassified | place: USA...
ACATGGCGGCCATCGAGCATGAATTTCTGAGTGGCGAGGCCGGTTTCGCGGGCAACCTCGTAAAGCTGCGTCGTGCGCTCCACCATCTCCGGCCAATGTTCGGCCGGATGGATGTTCACTTCGATCACGCCCGGGTCGGGGGTGATCGAAAACTGGTTCAGCCGCGGGTCGCGCGGCGGCTGATAGCCTTCCAGAACCACCTGGGTGCCGAATTCCTCGGCGGTATCCTCGATCGCGGCGGCAAGATCGAGCCAGTCTTCGGCGGCATACAGCGGCGGGAAGAACACATGCAGTTTTCCGTCGCGCGGCTCTACCGTCAGCGCGGTGCGCACCAGGTCGGGCTCCTCGCGTCCGATCTCCGGCAGGCGCTGCGGCACCGGGCCGGGGCCCGCGGCATCGTCGCCGTAGTACGAATGTCCGGTATTCCAGGGGTTGGCCGCGGCTGCGGCACCGCGGAGGTAGGATTGGCGCGGCGGCAGTTTTTCGAGCGGCGCGAAGGGATCGGGTGTGACGTCGAACTCGATTTTTTCCGGGTTGGCCCAGGGCAGGCTTTCCAGCGGCAGGCGGTAGCCGATGGGCGCGTCGCCAGGCACCAGGAACAGCACGCCGGGCTTGAAAAACCATTTGCCCGATTGCCAGCGGCGGCTGCCGTTCTGCGCCACGCGGCGCAGGGGCAGCACACTGCCGACGGCGGCATTCAGGCCCTGGCCGAACACACGGGCCATCCGCTCGCGCGCCAGCGGATCCTTCAGCTTGCTGTCCTCCGCGAGTACGTTGGCGGGCAGGCGGTTTTCCTTCCAGAGATAATAGTGGATGTCCTCGTAGGCGGGGCTGATCAGGGTGGGGGGCACCTGCAGGCGCTCGGCCAGCGCCTCGCAGAAACGCTGCGCGTCACTGGCCTTCGCGTTGCCCTGGTCGTCGTCGGAGGCGAGCAGGAACAGGTCGCGCCACACCGGTTCGCCATCCCGGCGCCAATGCGCGTTCAGCGCCCAGCGCGGCAATTGCTCGCCCGGATAATGTTTGCCGAGCGCATGGGTGATGGCCGCACCGGGCGACCACAGGGGCAGCAGGCGGCGCAGCAGGCGGCCGGCGATGCGGCGCTTGGTGGGGCCGAGCGCATCCACCGTCCATTCGGCTTCATCCATGTCGGTGGCGCTCACGAAGGTGGGCTCGCCGCCCATGGTGAGGCGCACCTGGCCATCGGCCAGCGCCTGATCCACGCGGCGGCCGGTGGCAAGAATGGCCTGCCACTGATCCTCCGTATAGGGTTTGGTCACACGGGGGGATTCGCTAATCCGCGTCACCTGCATCACAACATCGAAGGTTACCTCCGCCTGTTCGACGCCGCCCGATATGGGCGCGGCGGAGCCCGGATCGGGGCTGGCGGCAAGCGGGATATGGCCTTCGCCGGCGAACAGGCCGGATGTGGCGTCGAGGCCGATCCAGCCGGCGCCGGGCAGGTAAACCTCGGCCCAGGCGTGCAGATCGGTGAAATCGGAGGTGGGACCGGCCGGGCCTTCCAGCGGTTTCTGGTCAGCGACGAGCTGGATCAGGTAGCCGGAGACGAAGCGCGCCGCGAAACCGAGATGTCGCAGCACGTGAACAAGCAGCCAGGCGCTGTCCCGGCAGGAGCCCTTTTTTTCCGCCAGCGTCTGCTCGGGCGTCCACACCCCGGGTTCCATGCGTACGATGTAGGCAACCAGGTTCTGGACGCGCTGGTTGAGATCGACCAGCATGTCGATGGTGCGGATTTTTGCACGCGGGATATCGGCGAGCATCGCCGCAAGAAGGGGCCCGGGGGGTGCGAGCTTGCGGAATGGGGCAAGCTCCTGTTCCAGCACGGGATCGTAGGCGAAGGGAAAGTTTTCGGCCTCGGGCTCCAGGAAGAAATCGAACGGGTTGATGGTGGCCATGTCGGCCACGAGATCGACCGTCACCTCGAAGCGCGTCGTGCGCTCCGGCACCACCACGCGGGCCAGGAAATTGCCCTGCGGGTCCTGCTGCCAATTGAGAAAATGGTCTTTGGGTTCGATGGTGAGCGCATAGGAGATGATCGGCGTACGCGCATGGGGGGCGGGGCGCAGGCGTATGGTTTGCGGACCGAGGGCCACTGGCCGGTCGTACTGGTAGGAGGTGCGATGGGTGAGCGCGACGTGGAGCGTCATGGCATTGTCCGGTCTGTGGCGTGCAGCGGCACACGGCCACGCGGCGCATGGGTAGCAAGAACCGGGCTTGGGGGACAGCTTGCAGTTTTTTTGGGCTGCATCGGTAATTAAGTGCGTCTGTATTCCGATAATGCTGCCCGCCCGGACACGTGGACTAAGGCAAGCAGTTCTTTTCTGAAGAAAAGAACCAAAAGACTTTTAGGTCCTCGCGCGGGTGGCACGACAGGGGACCTGGCCGGCAGCGTGGCGGGCGCTTCATGCGGCGGCGGCGGCGTCCCGCCTTGCGCTGCGCGAGAGGGCCAGGATTGCAACGAAGGCCGCCCCGGTCAGCAGGGTGGAGACGGGCAGGCCGATATGCAGGATTTTGTTTTCCGCCAGCCAATCCCCGATCGAGGTGCCCGCAGTGCGGGCCAGGGCCACAATGCCCCAGTAAACCGCAGCGCTGGTGGCCGCACGATTTTGTGCGAGGGCGAGCAAGATCACCAGCAGCGATCCGAGGCAGAGCGAGGCCGGGCCCTGCCCGACATGATGCGAGCAGATATCGCCCATGACGGTTCCGAAAACGCCGGCACCGAGCATCGCCCCCCAATAGGCGGCGTTGGTCTTGCCGAGCACGGGCCCGCCGGGCGGCGCCATGGCGGGTGGCCGCGCCGTGGAAGCGCGCCATGCCAGCACCGCGATGATCGCCGCAAGCCCGGCGGTGAGTGGCAATGCCGGGATGCGCACCCGATAAGCCAGGTAATCGGCGATGTTGGTGGCGCCGGTGCGGATGATGATGATCGCCAGCCAGTAATAGACCATGTGCGCCGCGCTGTCCCTCGTCTCGACCCAGCAGGCGGCGGCGAACAAGGCAACGAGCAGAAGCAGGCCGAGACCAAGGCCAAGCCCGCTATCATGGGCGTAGAGATCGCCGAGATTGGTGCCGAAGATGCTGGCGCAGGTGATCCCGAGCCAGTACCGGCGATCGATGGCGGGCACATGTCGTATCTGCATTTTATGGGCCCCACAAACGTTGCCGGCCAGAGCCCGTATCTCAGCGCCGGCGCAGGAATGAAAAGTGTCTTGGTTCTTTTCTTCAGATAAAGAACACGCTTGCTACCCGCCATCCCTCCCCAGCCAGAAATCCACCAAAGCCGCACCCAGCTTCGCCGCAAAGCGGTCCTGGTCGCAGAGCGGGCTTGCCAGCATGCGCGTGCGCAAATTCTCGCGATACGCGCTGAGGCGCGATACATCCTGCGCCAGCGCCACCGCTTTCTCCACATACGCATCGCCCGACTCCGCAATCAATTCGTGCAGTCCCGCCGCGTGCAGATGGGAAAGACTATGGCGCCCCGCGAAGGTCGGGGCCGGCCAGGTGATCACCGGCACGCCCATCCACAGCGCCTCCAGCGTGGTGACGCCACCGGAATAGGGCCGCGTATCGAGTGCCACGTCGATCTGCGCATAACTCTCCAGCATGTTCTGCATCGAACCACCCACCTGGAACACCAGCAGCGCGGGATCGAGGCCGGACACGGTCGCCTGCGCCACCACCGCCCGCTTCGTCTCGCCCTCCGCAAAACTGCTGTACCGCAATACGAATTTTGCGCCGGGCAAACGCTGCGCAATGCGCGCCCACAGCCCGAATACCTCGCCGTTGAGTTTTGCGGGGCGCTGGAAACATCCGAACACCGGCGGGGCGCCACCGGCCGAAGGCGGCTTGCCGATCCCGGGTGCCATCTGCGGGGGACTATAGCAGACATAGGCATCCGGCAGGCGGATCACCCGCTCCACATAGTCGGCATCCTCGTCCGGAGGAACCTCGCGCGCGTCCGCAATCAGCCCATCCATCGCGGGCAGGCCGGTCGTGCCCGTGTAGCCGGCCCAACTGATCTGCAGCGGCGCGGCACGGCGCGCAAATACCGGGATGCGGTGCCGGGCGGTGAGGCCGGAAAGATCGAACAGCATGTCGATCCGCTCGCGCCGGATCAGCGCCGTAACGTCGTCATCGGATTTCTGGTCGATGACGTAAAATGAATGTGCAAGTTTTCGCCACCGCGCGGTGATCTCGTCGCGCTCGGATTGGTTGGCAAAACACACGATGGGGAAACCAAGCGCCGCCAACCCTTCGAAGGCCCGCCAGGTGAGATTGCTTGCGGCATGGTACCGCAGATCGCCCGAAACCACACCGAGCCTTGGCTTTTCGCCGGCCGCCAATGTGCGCCGGGGTAATGATGCCGGCACTTCGGGAAAGCACCTGCGCGCAAATTCCCGATGTGCGGCTAGCAATTCAGCGGAAGTGATGCCCGGCTTGTGCTGCAAGGTGAACATCAGATTGTAATTGGAAATCGCGTAGTCGGGGAATTTTGCAAGCGTGCGTTCCAGTGCCGCCGCCGCATCCTGCACCCGTCCCTGCCCCAGCATCGCCCAGGCGCGCGCCGCCTGGATCTGCGGATCGGGATCGTCCTTGACGGCGCCATCGAGAATCGCAAGGGCGCGATCCGGCACGCCGGCATGCGCGAAGGCGAGCCCGAGGCAGGTGCGCGCCTGTTCCAGCGTTGGTTCCAGCCGCAGCGCCATTTCCAGGGGTGCAATCGCCTCCTGCGCCCGATGCGTTTTCAGCAGGCACACGCCGAGATCGGAATGGGCGAGCGCCATTGCCGGCATCAGCTTGATCGCCGCCTGGCAATCGCGAATGGCCTCGGAAAACCGGTCGAGACGCGCCAAAGCCAAGCCACGGGCACGGTACACGGCCGCCTGCTTCGGTGCGCGCTTGATGGCTTGGGAGAACGCGGCGACCGCGCCGGTCCAATCCTGTGCGTCGAGGCAGGCGCGGCCTTGCCAATAAAAGGTATCGCCGCTTTGGGATTTTGTGGGGTTTGCTTTCATTCTCTACTTCGATCGCACAGCAAAAAGGCGAGCACGTCTTGTTTGAAGAAAAGCAAAAAACTTTTGCTTCCTGTGCCGGCGGCAGGATACGGGAACTGGCCTGCGGTGGGGAAGCTTGGAAGAAATAAAAGTTTTTTGCTTCTTTTTTTCAAAAAAGACGCGCTTCCTTTTGTCACCGAACTGTCACATTCCATCCGCGCAATTGCGCATCCTTCCTTGCCGATAAAGCAGTGTTTGCCGCCAGAATAGCCCCGTGTTAACGCCAGCTTGAGCGAGGGGGAGTTTTCGGCAATGACAAACCGCGTCCATACGGCAGGCGCGCCGGCCTCCCTGCGTGCGAGCCTGCTCGGCCGTGCGAGCCTGGCCGCGATCCTCGCCGGCGGTGCCGCAATCCCGCGCGCCGTCGCAGGCAGCCCCTATGCCAGCCTCTCGCAGGCGCTCGCCAGCGCCGGCGCCGCCGCCGCACGCACCACCGGCAATACCGCCGCAATCAGCGCCGGCAAGCAGGCGGCGCTCGGCATCGCCAATCTGCAAACCGCCGCCCAGCGCTTCAATACGCTCGCACAGGCGCTGGCGGCACAGGCGAATACCACAACCACGCAAGGCGCTGCCGTGCCGAACGGTGTGGCGCCAGGCGGGCTCGCCCCCGCCACCGGCTACAACACGGCAGGGTCCGGCGTGTGGCTTGGCGTCAGCCCGACGGCGCCGATCGTCCAGAGCACATCGGCCGGCACCACCAACGTCACCATCACCCAGACATCGGCGCAGGCCATCCTGAACTGGCAAAGTTTCAACGTCGGCGCCCACACGCACCTCACATTCAACCAGAGCGCCGGGGGGGCTGCCGCCAGCGGCTGGACGGTACTGAACCGGATCGAAAACCCAACCACCACGCCCAGCCTGATATTTGGCTCCATCACCGCGCCGGGCCAGGTGCTGGTGCTGAACCAGGCTGGCGTGCTGTTCGGCGCCGGCGCGCAGGTGAACCTGCACTCGCTGGTGGCGGGCGCGATCACGCTGAGCAACCAGCAATTTTTGGCAACCGGCATTTACGGCACCTATGGCACCGCCACCGCCCCGGGCGTTGCCGCCAATAGTGCCGTAACCGTGGAGGCCGGCGCCAGCATCACCACGCCCGCCGCCACCAACGCCTCCAGCGGCGGCGGATCGGTGATCCTGCTCGCCGCGAACGTCGAAAACGACGGGCTGATCGAAACCCCGGGCGGCCAGACCATCCTCGGCGGCGGCACCTATTTCACGCTCCGCACCGGCTATAGCGTGCCCGCCAACTCGCCCGTCACTCCGGGGGTCTGCAGCACGGAAAGCGCCTGCTCCACCACGCTCGGCACCGAAATCGATGCATCGGGGGTCGGCACAGCCACCAATACCGGCCTCATCACCGCCACCACCGGCGACATCACGCTCGCCGGCCAAACCGTGCTGCAGGGCGGCGTGCTCTATGCCACCACCTCGGTCAGCCGCCGCGGCACGATCCACCTGCTCTCGGATACCACGGACCCGACAACCTCGATCACCCTCGCCCCCGGCAGCCTCACCTATATCGCCCCCGATCCGAACAGCCTCACCGCCAACGTTTCGGAGCGCAACAACACGGCGCAAACCGCTTATGGCAGCAACGCCAACCTGCTGCTGGCCGATCAAGCCCAGCTCACCGACCGGCCGGATCTCTCGCGCATCGAAATCACCACTGGCGGCGTGGTGAATTTCGCGGATGGGTCGCTCACTCTGGCCAATGCCGGCCAGGTCGCCGTCAGCGCCGTGGGGCCCGCGCCCGCCAGCAAGACGGCGCCCGCAACCCCCGGCCAGATCTTCGTTGCGAGCGGTGCGGGGATCGACGTTTCGGGCCTGAACGACGTGGTTCTGCCGATGTCGGCCAACACCGTGCAGGTGGACGTGCAGGGGTTCCAACTGCGCGACGCCCCGGTGAACCGCGATAGCGGCACGCTCGCCAACCTGAACGTCACGCTCGATACGCGCGACCTGGTGACGGTGGCCGCGAGCGTCAGCGACAACCAGGTGCGGCAATACACGCAGGGCGGGCTCATCGAGGTGAGCGGCGAAGTCGCCCAGGTGCAGCAGAGCATCCAGCAATGGTCCACCGTCGGCGGCAGCGTGGAATTGGCGAGCGATGCGGTGGTGGCGCAGCCGGGATCCTCGGTGAACATCGCCGGCGGCACCATCGCCTATCAGGGCGGCACCATCCCGCAAACCTACCTGATCGGCCCGGGCGGCGCGGTGTATAACATCAACACAGCCCCCGCGAACCTGCTCTATACCGGAATCTATGGCGGCGATGTGGTTGATCATGCGCGCTGGCATGTCACCGATACCTATGCGAACAGCCTATTGCTGCCCGCCTCCGTCTATTCGCCGGGCTATATCGAGGGCCGCGATGGCGGCACGTTCACCCTCGTCACGCCAAGCGCCGTGTTCGAGGGCAGCATCAATGCCGGCGTACAGACCGGCCCCCTGCAAACAATCTCCCACGCCACCGTCGCAAGCGGCACCGACCCGGTGACGATCGCACAGGATGTCGCCCCGCTGGCGGGCGCGCTCATCCTGGCCGATACGCCGAACCCGAATGCCTCGATCGAGGTTGCGCCGTCTTTCACCACCACCGTGCAGGTGGCCGCCGACATCCCCACCATCGCGGCCACCCTCACCGCCGGCACGCCGCTCGCAGCCAGCCTCGTGAATACCGCCACGTTCGGCGCGGCCCAGCTCAGCGGGCTCGGCAATCTTACGATCGAGGTCGGCAACGCCACTTCCGTGAACCGTAAGGGCGTGCCGATCGGGCCCACCGAAGGGTCGATCACCATCGACGCGGCGATCAATCTGGCCAATGGCGGCTCACTGACCCTGGCGGCGCCCAGCATCGACATCGAAGCGCCGATCATCGCCCATAGCGGCAGCGTGCTGATCGAAACCGAAAACCCGCTCTCCGGCACACCGTTGCCGGTCGCCTATCTCGCCACCGAACGCGGCACGCTCACCCTCGGCGCGGGGGCCGCCATCGATACCAGCGGGCTCTGGACCAATCTCGTCACCGGGCCGGGCGGCACGGCTGGGGCCGCCTTCGTCAATGGCGGCAATGTCACGCTGCTCTCGGATGGCGCGCTCACCATGGCGTCCGGCTCCTCCATCGATGCCTCGGCGGGTGCGGTGTTCAGCCCGGCCCTCACCGGCGGCCATGGCGGCAACATCACGCTGGTGGCCGATGATCCTAGCCTGGTCGATTTCATCGACAAGACGGGCCAGGCCGCCAACCTCGCCCCGGTCACGCTCAACGGCAGCTTCGCCTCGCTGGGGGTTTCCGCGGGCGGCGTTTTCTCGCTCACCGTGCCCTCGATCGTGATCGGCGCCAACGCGGTGCCCGCCAGCGGCCTGCAAGTGGCCCTGTCGCCCAGCTTTTTCGCTTCCGGCTTTTCCGATTACGTATTGAACGGTTTTTCCGCGCCGAAAGGCGGGAGTGCTTCCGGCATCGTGGTGCTGCCGGGCACGGCGATCGATGTGGTGGAACCGATCCTGCAAGCGACCGCAAGCTCGTTACTCTCCCCCACGGGCACCGCCCCCGGCATCCCGTTGTCGCCCACCCTGTTCCCCGAATATTTGCTGAACCCCACCAATCTTTCGTTCCGCCAGCGCGCCGGCGCCAGCCTCACCCTCGGCGCAACCTTCGCGGGGGGGCCGGACCCGCAAACCGGCAGCGGCATCACCATCGGCCAGGGCGCTTCGATCACCGTCGATGCCGGGCAGTCGGTCACGCTGCAATCCGCCTCGCAGATCACCGTGGATGGGAGCATCGCGGCGCCAAGCGGCACCATCTCCATCCAGAATTCGGCGAGCCTGGGCGATCCGACGGCAGCGGCCAAGCTCTCGATCTGGATCGGCAGCACCGCCACGCTCGATGTCGCCGGCCAGGCCATCACCGGTGCCACGACTGCCGGCCTGCCGGTCGGCGAGGTGACCGCAGGCGGATCGATCCTGATCGGCGCCGCGGGCAATATCAACGACATCACCTCGTTCGACTCCGCCGGCGCCACTATTTTCGTGCGCCCCGGCGCCGTGCTCGATGCCTCCGGCGCTGCCGCTTCCATCGATGTGCTCGCCGGCACCGCGGCCGCTGCGGCAACCGCCCCCGCCGGCACGCAGGCGAGCGCGGTGCAGACCGTGGGCAGCAACGGCGGCACCATCGCCTTCGCCTCCGATTACGGCATCTATCTGGATGGCACGATGCAGGCGGCGGCGGGCGCCCCTGGCGCGGCCGGCGGCGAGCTCGCAATCCGCCTCGGCGATCCCGTCTACGCGGAGCCGACCGGCAGCAACCCGGTGCTGCCGAACTGGGCTTTTACGCCGCACCAGATCCTGGTGAGCCAAACCACCACACCGACCGTTCTGCCCGCCAACCTCACCCCCGGCGACGGCAGCTTTGCAACCCAGAACGGTGCGAACGGCCAGGCGGCGATCAGCGTGCAGCAAGTGAGCGGCGGCGGCTTCGGCACGCTGTTCCTGCTGGCACGCGACCAGATCACGTTCAATGGCAACGTCTCGCTCGCGGCCGCGCAAAGCATTACGCTCGCGGATTTCGCGACCTCGGAGACGGCCGCCACGGGCAGTGTCGCTGTTTCCGCCCCCTACGTGCTGCTGGCCGGCGCGCCGCAGCCTTCCGACGAAACGGCCTACGCGACGCCGCTGCTGAGCTTCTTCAACAAGAACGGCGGCAACGCCTACGGCAACGGCAATCCGGACGACAGCCAGGGTTTTACCCAGAAATCCCCCTGCGTGTCCGGGCTCGCCGCCTGCTACGCCGCCACGCTGACCGTGCAAGCGGGACAGATCGATATCGAAGGCAATGTGGGTGCCAACGGCGCTTACGCAGCGTTCGCAACCAGCCCGACGACCACCGCCAGCACAGTGCTGAACAGCGACGGGTTCAATGCCGTCACGCTCGCGAGCAGCGGCGATATCCGCTTTATCCCGTCCACCGACGCCGCCGGCACCGCGCTCGCCAATAATCTGAGTCTGACCGCCGACACGATCTACACCGCCGGCAATCTCACCCTCGATGCCGCCCGCATCTATCCAGCCACCGGCGTAGAAGCGACGATTGCCGCCGGGGTGAATTTCTGGGGCGGCAAGGATGCAGCGGGCGAGCGCAACAGATACGCAGCCAATACCCTCTACTATAATGGCGTGCTGACGACCGGCGGCGATGGCGCACCCCAGCCGAAACCGCTTTCGGTGTTC
>Ga0116226_10006794_pt1 | contig 10301 bp, 8 predicted proteins | sample S1TSphfallax_FD_89692 | JGI IMG/M metagenome (GOLD analysis project Ga0116226, IMG submission 89692) | Host-associated microbial communities from peat moss isolated from Minnesota, USA - S1T2_Fa - Sphagnum fallax MG | ecosystem: Host-associated > Plants > Peat moss > Unclassified | place: USA...
CAGGCCGAGCGGCTGCGAGCGGGCGGCGTCGGCCTCGGCGACGGTGACCTTGCCGTCTTCGAGCATCGCGTTGATGACCTGGTTGCGACGCCGCAGTGCGCGGTCGGGGTTCGCGATCGGTGAGTACTCGGACGGCCCCTTGGGCAGCCCGGCGAGCAGCGCCGCTTCGGGGAGAGTCAACTCAGAGGCGTGTTTGCTGAAGTAGTACTGGGCGCCGGCCTCAAAGCCGAAGACACCCTGCCCGAGATAGATCTGGTTGCCGTACAGCTCGAAGATCTGCTGCTTGGTGAAGCTGCGCTCGATCTGGATCGAGAGCATCACCTCTTCGAGCTTGCGCGTGGCAGTGCGCTGGTTGGAAAGAAACAGGTTGCGCGCGAGCTGCATCGTGAGCGTGGACGCGCCTTGCGCCCGGCCCTTCGAGCGCAGGTCGTGGTAGACCGCGCCCAGCACGCGGAAGACGTTGACCCCCCAGTGGCTCTCGAAGTTCTTGTCTTCAATCGAGATGACAGCCTCGCGTAGCACCGGCGCGAAGCCCTGGTAGGGGACGACGATGCGACGCTCGAGGGCGAAGGAGCCGAAGAGCCGGCCGTGAATGTCATAGAGTTCCGTAATGGTGTCGGGGCGGAAGTGTTCGAGGTCAGAGATCTGGGGCAGGTCGACCGAGTAGACGAGCATCAGGCCGGTAAGCGAGCCAAGCGCCGCCGCGAGGACCGCGAGCGTGATGAGAACGGCGCGGTTGAGCGCGCGGTGGCGGGCGGCCGGGCTGCGGAGTGTCGGGAGCGGGGTCAATTGTCCGGTGGCCGCTGCAGCGAGATCTATCGCTGCTCGAGATCGTTCACGCGGCCCTCAAGCGCAGCCGTCCGGTCCATCAAGCCGGCAATACTTACCTCGTTGGTGCGCAGGCGGGACTCGGCGATCATCGCCCACTTGCGGAACTCTTTGAGCAGGTTGGTCTCAGACTTCTCGATACGCTCGAGCAGGCGTATTTCCAGCGCTTCCATGTGCGCGTCCATGCGAACTTCTATCGCCTCCAGATCCGATTTCTTCGCCACTTCGTCCGCCATCTCTCGCTCCTACTTTCTGAATTCTACAGGTGCGGCAATTCCGGAAGTTTAGGCTGGCTTGGCCTTCAACAGATCGAGCGCCTTGTTCAACTGATCGTCGGTCATCGGCTTGGGCGCTTCGCCCGGAACCGGCGCTGCACCGTCCTCCTCGGCCAGAAACTGGTCGATGCTCGGGCTGATTTGCACATTCGGCGTCACGGCGTCATCCTGGATCTTCTTGCCCGAGGGCGACTCGTACTTGGCGACAGACAGGAGCAGAGCAGCGCCGTCGGGCAGGTCGATCGTCTTTTGCACCGCGCCCTCGCCGAAGGTGCGATCGCCGACCACGTCCCCGCGCTTGCTGTCAAGAATCGCGGCAGCGACGATCTCGGCCGCTCCCGAAGTCCCATGATTGACGAGCACAGCCAAGGGAGCCGCAGTGATGAACTTTGCCGGGTCAGCGGTAAAGGTCTGTTCGGGGTACTTCTGCCCTTCAAGCGAAGCGATCTTGCCAGCCTTGAGAAAAGCATTCGCCAGGCGCACACCCTGCGCCTCGTCGCCAACGGTCACATCGCGCAGGTCGAGCAGCACCTTCTTATTGTTGTTCCTGGGCATCGCGCGCAGGCGGGCCTCGATCTCGGTCACGCGCTCCTTGGTAAGCACAACCGGCTTGAGGTAGAGAATGCTCGAGCTGTCATACTGCTGCTCGCCGAGCGCGGGCGCTGTCACGACGATCCGTGTGAACTTGAGCAGGTCGGGCTCAGCCTTGCGCGGCCGCACCACCGCGACCGCGACGGTGCTGCCGGGCTTGCCCTCGAGCAGCAGGCGGATCATGGCCAGCGAGAGCTCATGCGTCGACTGCCCGTCGACCGACTCGATCAGGTCGCCGTCCTCGATCTGCTGCTTGTCGGCCGGCGAGTTCGGCATCACCGAGACCACCGTCGCATAGCCCATGCGCTTGGACACATTCAGCCCGATCTGGGCGATTCCGTCAGCCTGATGAGCCTTGTAGGCGGCATACTCGGCCGGGGTCAGGTAGCTCGAGTCCGAGTCAAGCGACTCGAGCAGCCCGTGGAGCGCGCCCTTGGTCACGTTCGGGATGCTCGGCTCGACCACGTAGTCGTTCTGAATCTTGTGCAGCACTTCTTCAAAGACACCCATCTGGCGATAGGCGCCGTCCTGCCCGTCGGCGCGAACATGGACCGGCACAAAGCCGCCCAGCAGGATGACCAGCGCTAAAACGACGGAGATGCCAAAGACGGAGCGGCGAAAATTGATCGACATGGGTTGGGTGCCTATGGGGTTAGACGTTCTTCGTATCATAACGCAGCGCAACCGGCGAGGCGGCGGATCGAGGTGACGAAAGGCAACCCTGCCCGGATTGGCCGAAGGATGCCTGGCTGCTCATGTCACCCGCCGCCGATTTTGCCGATCGCCTCACCCAGCATGTAGGTGACCAGACCCTCGACCGCGCCGACGACCGTCATCTCCAGGCCGCTTGCCCACCACGACCGGATCGTGATCAGCGACTTCGCCGCGCCTACCGCAAAGTGAGCCAGCAGCGAGACGACCGCCGCGATGATCACCGCCGGCAGACCGGAGGTGAAGAAGAACGGCACCACCGGGATGAACGCACCGACTGCGGTCGAGAGCGCACCCGAGATCGCCGAGGTCAGCGGCCGGCTCAGACCCTCCTCAGTCGTGTCGAGCCGCTCGCGAGCCAGCGCCCGCACCAGCTGCTTCTTGTCGCTCGCCAGATGCTCGACGATCCGGTCCGCGTCCTCTGCTGCAAGCCCGCGCACCTGATAGGTGAGCGAGAGCAGCTCGCGAGCCTCCGACTCGTTCAGCGCGACGGCCTCTTCCTCGCGGGCATACTCGGCCTCGTAGATCTCGCGCTCGCTCTTGGCCGCCAGGTAGGCGCCCGAGCCCATCGAGAGCGCGCTCGCGACCATCCCGGCGAGGCCCGCGATGAGCACAAAATGGCTGTTGCCGAGCGTTGCGCCCGAGACCCCCGAGACGATGCCGAAGATCGATCCCAGCCCGTCATTGACGCCGTAGATCGCGTCCCCGATCCAGCTTGCCGAGCGGGGGCGCCCTTTGTCCCGCGCAGCGATCAGTTCGTTCAGCGCGGCCTGGGCCTCCTCGGGCGTCGACCGCGGCAGCGGCCCCCGTTCGCGGATCAGGTTGCCCAGGATCCGATAGTGCTCCTGCTCGTCCTCGATGACCTCGCGCAAAATATCCATGCTCGGCGCATCGTTCAGCTCGCGGAGCTGCCTGCCGTACTTGGCCACGTCGCGGCTCTCTTCCACCTCCAGCCGGCGCAGCGCGAGCGCATCCCCGCCGATCCGGCTGGCGATGCTGTTGGCTTCGCCGGCGCCGGTTCCCCGGTAGACCGGCGGCGCGCCCTGCAGATGCTCGATCCGGCCTGCCCACAGGTCGGCGTGGTGCTGCTCCGCCTTCGCGAGCAGGCGCAGCGCGTTGCGCCGGTGGGGGTCGTCCTCGCGGTCAGCGAGGGTGTTGTAGGTATGAAAGCCGGTCATCTCGGCCTGCCAGTTGGCTTCGAGGGCAGCCAGCAGGCGCATCGTTCTCTTGTCGGTCGTCACCCGGTTGGCCCTTCACAGACAAGGTAACAAAGCCCGAGCGCCGGCTCCGGGAAGTGTGGCTCTAGTGAGCGGCAGTCCACTTGCCGTTGACGAGATTCTCCTGCGCCGGACCGGTCGCGCGCACGCAGAACCGGCTCGTAGGAGGCTGCGTCCCCGGCTGAATCGCATACCAGCACTGTTCGCCCAAATACGTGTGCCCGACCGAACCGTTCGCGAGGACATCGGCGTTGTAGTAGTGGTTTTGCGGCGAAAAGCTTACGCTCGCTCCCGGATCCTCGACCACGCCCAGCGCCGATACGTTGCCATACTTGATAATCTGCACCTGCGTGTTGCCGTTCTTGTAGGTGTTCAACGCCGTGTCGGCAGATGCGAAGCTGCGCAGCGGCTGGTCGCCCTGATCGAGAGAAAGGTTGCCATTGCCGGCGATCTTGAACCAGCCCTGCCCGTTCTGCTCCGACGAACCGGTAAAGAGCGAATTGCCGGTCGCCTCGAGCGCGTAAGCCACCCCTACATAATGTTGGGTCGGGAACGGGACGCCGTAACCATCCGGCACCAGGCCTACGATGATGTCGGCGCACAACCGGCTCGGACTGCTGGTCCACTTGGTCAGCTGGGCTGTGTCGTCGCAACCGGAGGTGAATCCCGCGCGCGGGTCGAAGGCGATCGAGTTGATGTGATTGGAGATGATCCGGGACAGGCCGTAGCCGATCGCCGGCGCCTGCTCGATGATCGAGCCGGCCGGCCAGGCGATCGCCTGGGTCTTGTTCTGTCCCCGCGACTCCAGATGCGCCTGGCCGTCCCCGGCAAAGCTTGCCACCATGACCGACTCAAAGGTTCCGCGCGTAATCCCCGGAACCGCACTGCTTGGCTCCTTGCTGCCCAGCACATAATCCGCAGGAAAGATATTGAAGTACGGGGTGTATGCGTGGTTGCCGTTGAGCGTGACCAGGGACGGATCGTTGACGTACAGCGGCTGCCAGCCTGCATCGTCGACCGGGATCAGCAGGTCCGTCGCGCTAATTCTTTGCGTCAGGTGCCCCAGTTCCAGCTTGCCGCCGATCTCGATCGCGTGATGGAGGCGAGGCTGCCCGCCCCAGGGATAGCCCTCGATATAGGTGTTGCTGAGACTGCTGGTGACAGCCGCCATGCGTATGCCGCCCATCATCGAGGTGCTCTTGATCGAGGAGTTCATCCAGTGGATGTTGTCTCCGTCCAGGTACACGGCCGAGTGCGGGTCCGGCAGCCACGTGCCGCTGGTGTTCAGCTTGCCCCCGGGGCAGTTGACGCTGAAGCAGAACTGGCTCTCGTCGAGGCCGGTGTTGATCACATTGACTCGCTCGAAGTAGTTCTCGTTGGTATCGCCCTCGGTCACCAGGGCCCAGCGCGCGTGATTGATCTCCATCTCGGAGAAGATCCAGCGCTCGGTGGAGCCCTGCAGATTGAGCGCGATCCCGCCGGTTTCGGCCAGCACCACGTCGCGCATCAGCCCGGTGTCGGTCGAGTTGATCTCGATCAGGCCGCCCATCGACTGGTGCCCCAGCCCGGAGAAGGTGATGCCTTCGATCTTGAGGAAGCAGGGCCCGGGCTTCTTCGAACACTCATTGGCCTTGTTATAGGCGACCGTGCCCGCTGAGGGGCTGGTATTCACGATCGTGGTGCTCTGAGCGCCATCGCCCACCATGCTGACGCCCGAGGTGAAGGTCATCGCGGCCGTCAGGCCGGCGCCGGCCACCAGGTAGCGCCCGTGCGGGAAGTAGAGCACCGGGTAGCCGCCACCTTGCACGGGATTGGCCTCGGCAAACTTGATCGCGTTCTGGATCGCGCAGGTGGAATCAAAACGGCCATCGCGGTCGGCTGGGTTGGGGCAGCCGGCGCCGAAGTCGGCGTGGGTCACGTTGACCAGGGGCAGCTTGCTGATGAGCCGGCGGACCTCCTGCACCTCGTCGACCACGTGGGTATGCATCTTTTCAAGATCACTGCTGGCGATGGGCGCTTGGGCATACACGTTGGAGACCGGCACAAGAGCGGAAAGAGCAAGCAGCAGCGAACAGGCAGACGGAGCGGGCATCATGGATCCTCTGTTGCAAGGGTAGTCGAGTCTGGGTGTCGAGCATTGAGACGCAATCTCTGGCCTGGCAGACGTAATAGCCGGGTGAAGAAAGCGGAGCTGGCCATGGGCGGAGTCAGACGCGGGAACATGAGCCGACCTTGGATAAGAGCCGTGCGCCTTCACCCGACCGGGCAACCGGACCGGATAAGCTGGTGGCCCAGAGTAAGCGTTAGAATGAGAGGAAAGCTGACCGGCCGGAGCGGGAACGGTTGGTGGCGGCGAATGGAATCGAACCATCGACCTACGGGTTATGAGTCCGTCGCTCTAACCATCTGAGCTACGCCGCCCCTCGGCTCCGAGCAAGCAAGAGGACGCCACGCTCTCTCGATGATACGGACGGCTGCCGGATGGGTCAATGCCGCGATGTCCACCGCTCGCATGCAAATGAGCCCACGGGCGATTTCAGGCCAACGCAATCATCAGCGCGGCGCGCATGGGGATGCCGGCCGGCGAGGCGCTCTCCGGCTCGCTCCCGGGAGTAGCATCCTAAGAGTGCCGGACAGCCCGCACCATCTCCGCCGGCGCCAAGGAGCCGCACCCCACCGTGAACCGCACCCATCGCACCCAGCTCTTCTCCGCCGTCGAGTCCGGCTCCGCGCCCGAGCCCCAGCGGGTCCTCGGCGTGATACCGGCCCGGCTCCACTCCACCCGGCTCGAACGCAAGATGCTGCGCGAGATTGCAGGCGAGCCGATGCTGGCCTGGGTCTACCGCGCCGCCCGCGCCTGCTCGCAGCTCCAGCAGGTCTATATCGCCACCGATGCCGAGGAGATCATGGCGCTCGCCCAGCGCTTCGGATTCCCGGCCATCTTTACCCCCTCTGACTGTCCCAGCGGCACCGACCGCGTCCACGTGGTCGCGCAGGCGATCGCCGCCGACATCTACGTCAACATCCAGGGCGACGAGCCGCTGCTGCGCCCCGAGCACCTCGACGCGCTGCTCACCCCCATGCTCGCCGACCACACCATCGAGGTCGCGACCCTGTCGACCCCCTGCCCACCCGCGCAGGTCCACTCCCCGCACGCCGTCAAAGTGGTGGCCGACACCCACGGCCGCGCTCTCTACTTCTCCCGCGCCACCATCCCCTTTGACCGCGACAACGCCGGCTACGGGGCCTACCGCAAGCACCTCGGCATCTACGCCTACCGCAAGCGGGCGCTCGACCGCTTCCCTTCCCTGCCGCCCTCGCCCCTCGAATCGATCGAAAAGCTCGAGCAGCTCAGGTTCCTCGAGAACGGCATCGCGATCCACGTAAGCCAGACGCCCTACGACACCCGCGGCGTCGATACAGAAGAGGATTTGGCAGCAGTCGAAGTGGTGCTGACGGCAAGGCTGCTTGGTTGAGTCACTCCTCGATGGAACTGCAGCCTCGCGGACAGACTGCCGGATCTGTTCGGCGCAATCCGCCTCAATCAACGGCTTCAAGCCCCGCAGCCATTTATGCGCCCCATAATCCCCGGCCATGACAGAATGGGTCTGAACAGGATCAATCCGGGGACCGCGTAACACATGGACTTTGAGCAGTTGAAAACCTTTATGGAAGTCAGCCGGCTGCGCAGCTTTTCGCGCGCTGCGGAGAAGCTCAGCGTCACCCAGCCGGCCATCTCGGCGCAGATTCGCTCGCTTGAGAACGAGGTCGGGGCGCGGCTCTTTGACCGCGATGGCGGCAAGGTGACCTTCACCGCCGCCGGGCGCGTCTTTGAGCCCTTCGCCGAACACGTGCTGCAGTGCCACGCGCACATCGGCACCACCATCGCCGAGCTGCACCGCTCCCCCCGGGGCGAGATCGCCATCAGCGCCAACGAGGCGACCAGCCTCTACGTGCTGCCCTCGGTCTTCGCCCAGTTCAAGCGCGAGTACACCCGGGTCTCGCTCAAGATCGTGCGCGCCGACCGCGCCAAGACGATTGAGTCCGTACTCAACCGCGAGGTCGACTTCGGCATCGTCTCGCTTCCGGTCAAGGACTCTCGGCTGCTCGTCGACGTGATTCACAAGGACGAGGTGGTGCTGGTTGCGCCCAACGCGCACCCTCTGGCCGCCCGCGAGCAGGTCATCCTGCCCGAGATTCTGCAGTACCCGCTGCTCTTGCCCAAGCAGGGCCGCCAGCGCGAGCAGCTCGATGAGCTCTTTCGCGCCCACGATGCGCAGCCGCGCGTGGCCATGGAGGTCGAATCGAGCGAGCTGCTCAAGCGCCTGGTGGCGGCGGGGCTGGGGATGGGCTTTCTGCCCCGGGCGGTCGTGAGCGCGGATGAGCGCGCCGGGCTGCTGAGGGTCCTGCGTGTGGACGGGCTGCGCATCAGCCGGGAGCTGGCTCTTGTCTACCGCAAGGAGAAAGCGCTTACCCGGGCCGGACAGGCCTTCCTGGAGATCGCGACCGGCCGCGCCCGGCCGCCCCAAGCCACCCCGGCGCGGGTACAGAAGTAGTTTTGCGTTCCCGATTTTGGCGGGGGGGCCGCTGCAGGCGGAAGAGTCTTCAGCGCTCCTGCGGGGGCCTGCGCTTGGTCTTGCCCAGGCTTTCTGGAGAGCCTGAAAGCGGACCCAGTCCGGGGGCTGCCGGGGGCTGTGGTAACGATTCCGAAAACGACCCGGCAAAAGATTCGGGCAACGATGCAGGAAGCGAACGTGTGGACGAGCCCAGAGCCGAGTTCGGTGCAGGCCCGCTCGACTCCCGCACAACCAGCCGGGTTGGAATGTGGACGCCCTGCTTGGCCGGTGTATCAGGCTGCTCGATGTAGCCCCGCAGCACTGCGAAGGCGCCCTTCGCCAGGTCGGTGCGCGACATGCGCACCGAGGTCAGCGACGGGTACACATAGCTGGCCAGCTGAATGTCGTCAAAGCCCACCACCGACATCTCGCCGGGCACGTGCACACCCTCGGCCGCCAGCCTCCGCAGCACTCCGATCGCCATCATGTCATTCGAGCACAGTACGGCGGTCGGCCGGGGCTGCATCCCGAGCAGCAGCTCCGCCGCACCGGTGCCGCCGGCCAGGGTGTGGTCCCCGTTCAGGATCAGGCGCTTTGTGACCGGCAATCCGCAGGCCTCCATTGCATGGATGTAGGCCTCCTCGCGCAGCACGCAGCTGCGCTGCATCATCGGCCCGGTGATAAAGGCGATCTCGCTGTGCCCGAGCGCGTGGAGGTGCTCGATGGCCTCGCGAATGCCGATCGAGTAGTCGACCAGCAGCGCGTCGGCGCGCAGCCCGTTCACCGGCATGTCGACGAAGACCATGGGGATATTGCGTGAGACCAGTTCCTCGAGCAGAGGGCCCTCGATCCCGAAGGTCATCACCGCGACCCCTTCGACATTGCGCTCGACCATGCGGCGGATGCAGGCCTCCATGCGGCGCGGATCGTAGTTGGTCGAGCCGATCAGCAGCTCATAGTTGTGCTCGATCGCGCTGTCTTCAAAGCCCTTGATCAGCTCCGGGAAGAAGGGGTTGGTGATCTCGGAGATGAGCAGGCCCAGCAGCCGGCTGCGCCCCGAGACCAGCGACCGGGCCTGGGAGTTGGGAAAGTAGTTCAGCTCGCGGATGGAGCGCTGCACCCGCGCCGCCAGCTCGCGATCGACAGTGGGGACCGCGTTGATGGTGCGCGAAACGGTAGCGATCGAGACACCGGCATGGCGGGCCACGTCGCGGATATCGAGGCGCTTCTTGTCCAGGTTCTGCTGGCGTGTCTTCTTCATCGATCGTTCCGGGCGCAACTGCGGGAAAAAGCTTGAGAATGTCTGCTTGACTCGGCCAGTGTAGAACGCTTAGCCTCTCTTGAGCGAGAAAACGTTTGCCACCCCTCCCCTGGCTACCTCCATCGCACCCTCCCGGGAAAGGATCTCTCCGCCCATGCTCGAAGAACTCAAGGCGGCTGTGCTCGAAGCCAATCTCGAACTGGTTCGCCGCGGCCTGGTCCTCTACACCTGGGGCAACGCCAGCGGCATCGATCGCGCAAACGGGCTGGTTGCGATCAAGCCCAGCGGCGTACCCTACGAGGCGATGACGGCGGCTGACATCGTGGTCACTGACCTCGACGGCAAGGTCGTCGACGGCACGCTCAAACCTTCCTCGGACCTTGGTACTCACCTGCTGCTCTATCGTGCCTTCCCGTCGATCGGCGGCGTCGTCCACACGCACTCCGAGTATGCAACGTCATGGGCGCAGGCCGGCCGGCCCATCCCCGCATTTGGCACCACCCATGCCGACTACTTCTACGGACCTGTCCCGGTCACCGACCCGCTGACCCCGGATGAGATCGAGGGCGACTACGTCAATAACACGGGCCTCGCGATCATCCGCCGCTTCCGTCAGCTTGACCTCGACCCCGACGCGGTGCCGGGCGTGCTGGTCGCCGGGCACGCCCCGTTTGCCTGGGGCAAGGACGCACACAAGGCTGCAGAAAATGCGGTCGTCCTCGAAGCGGTTGCGCGCATCGGCCTGCGGACCGTTATCCTCAATCCAGATGCGGAGGGCGTCTCGCAGTCGCTGCTCGACCGCCACTACTTTCGCAAACACGGCGCAACCGCCACCTACGGGCAGAAGTGACCATGACGGCCC
>Ga0116226_10006795_pt1 | contig 10299 bp, 10 predicted proteins | sample S1TSphfallax_FD_89692 | JGI IMG/M metagenome (GOLD analysis project Ga0116226, IMG submission 89692) | Host-associated microbial communities from peat moss isolated from Minnesota, USA - S1T2_Fa - Sphagnum fallax MG | ecosystem: Host-associated > Plants > Peat moss > Unclassified | place: USA...
CACACTCGCCGCGATGTCCTCGGCCAGCATCAATTCCGCGACCGCCGAGCTGATGCCATTCGCTTGGATATTGTGACCGACGCCGATCGTCCAAATGCCCTTCGTGTCCTGGTAGAGCGCGAGCTTGACGCCTTCCTCGACCTGGAGCTGCTTCGACAGCCGTGCGGTGAATTCGTCTGCCAACAAGATTACCGACTGCCCAAAATAGCGCTAAGAATTCCCTGAAAAGCGGCCCCGATTGTTTGATAACCCAACGCATTTGGGTGTATCCCGCCGCCACTATCGTATTGAGATTGAAGCCTTGACGGCAATCCTCCTGTGGACAACAAAAAATCAGCGTCGAGAACGAACACGCCAGCGCTTGCAAGCGAACGGGTGTTGGCATTCATTTGTTGACGATATGCATCTTGAGTTGCAGTGCTGCTACTATTTGGAGTTTGAGTAACGACCACAGGAATCACACCTTGAGATTTTGCGTAATTCACTAAATTAAGTGTTGTATTCCAAGACCGATTAACAACGTAATCGCTCACTCCGTCATTGACACTGCCGTTCCAAAAAACGATCACGTCTGGCAATAAATTATTAATGGCCCAAACTGTATTCCGATAAGAAGGATTCTTGCTTTGTCCGCTCCATCCCATATTGGTGAGCGTGATTGGGCGTGATTGCGTGCTCAACGCTTGGCAAGCAATGTTTGCCCACGAAGGAGTCGTCGTTGTGCGCGTATTGGTTGTCTGGCCTCGAGTAATGGAATCACCCACGGCCACCACGTTCAAACCAGTTAATCCCGTGTATGCAAATTTGACGAATTGAGGCACAACCCACAAACCCGACGCAGAACCAGCGAGTGCGTTTGCGGTTGGATTTGTCACATAAGCGCCGCCAGAGTCACTGTGGAGGTTGGTGTACCAAATATAAGGCGCTATCTGCGATTCAAAATTAGCTTGCCCAGCTTCATTGTGTATGACGCAAGCAGTCGAGATATTTGTGCGAACTTGCAAAAGCGGCAATGATCCGCCATCCGTTCTGGGAATGCTTGATACCGGAATCCAATCTGATGCTGCCCATCCTGGAACCGAATTATCTCCTGCACCCCCAGACGAAGGCCCGAGTCCATGCGGGACCGAGAATCCCGCGGTGGTCGTGTAATAAGTAGGGGGAAGGTCATTTACGTTGCCACTCGAAAAAGTCGCAGGCGTCCAACTCAAAGTCGTTCCGTCGTCGGTCAAATTCCCCGAAGGAGCAACTGTCGCACCAAAAATCGTATAATTTGTCGTGGTGGAATAATTTACGTATCCCAATTGAACGGCTTGGAAAGGAGCGGCGGCCGCAATCGTTGATTCAAATGTGTAGTTGGCTGAAGCAGATGAAGCCTGTCCAAAAAAATCCATTCTTGAACCGATGTTAGATCCCAATGTCCCAAGAAGTAAGGACGCAGAAGCGGTTAACTGATCACTTCGCTGAACATTGGTTCCTGATTGACAAAACTGCTGAGGTGCCGACGAGACGCCAGCGCCGGGGACATAAATCTGACCTGGACCCGCCATTGCCTACTCCCTGGGTAAGTACACGCCGAGCGCCACCGGCACCCTATGAAACACTCGCGGTGAGCGTCGACGGCACAGAAAATTGCACAGACGTTGGAGCAGTCGCCGTAACGGTGAATGTGGCACTGACGGCACTCCCCACGGGGTTATTGGATGAATCGAGCGCTTGCAGGCTCGCGGTGTATGCGCCGGTCTGCGTCACGGTCGCGGTGGCCGTGGTCGCGCTTACGTCCAAACTCTGCTCTTGCGTCGTGCCATCCGGTTGAGTGATGACCAGCGAGAGCGTCGCTGGAGCCAGCGTGCCGGCCGGGAAACTCTGGACGGCGAAACCGATGGTAAATTGTGCGGTTGACATGATTCATGATCTCACAAATTAAGTGGTGAATGGTCAATACCCATCGCAATCGTAGTCAAACACCTCGGAGGTGAGCGAGGTAGCTGTGACGGTGATCGCGGTCAACGAATACGAGTAAGCAAACCCCGCATCCGACTGATGTGCCGTGACGCGGCAATGGTTGAATGTGGAATACCCTGAGCCCGCGAAAGTCACGGTGCATGACGTGTCTGTGCCCGTGCCAACCGTCACGGTGCCGGATCGATTATTGGCGTGGCTGTCGATAGAGGGCGACGTGCCGCAGGCTGAAACGGCGGGAGCGGCGAGCGTCGCGGCATTGTAGATCAAGAGGCCGTCGATGTTGATTTCGTTGGATGTGCTTGAGGTCAAGCAGTCGGTAGCGTTGGACGTGCCTAACAGGAGGTTGTTGCTGCCGGTGGCGCACGTCGTGGACGCGACGCTATACCCAACAACGGTATTGCCTGAACCGGTTGTACGTGCCGAACCCGCGGAATATCCAAGATCAGTATTGTTACCGCCTGTTGTCGTATTAAACGCTGCGTCGTCCCCAATTTCGGTATTGTAATTTCCGCTGGTTCCGCTTTGAGGCAACGCTTGATATCCGATGATCGTGCTGTAAGACCCCGAAATATGTTGGGCTGCGCCGCCGCCAATGATCGTATTATTTTGAATCGATCCCGCCGCGCCGCTACCGGCATAAAGTCCTATGCAAGTATTGTTAGTGCCAGTACTAACACCATTGCACGCACCGCCGCCAATAGCTGTCAGGGTGCCCGTGGTCAAATTTGTGCCGACGCCAAATCCGACTAGCGTGTTCAAGCTGCTGGTCGCGAATTGCCCTGTTTGAGCGCCAACGTAGGTGTTTTCGATGCCTGCGCCGATACCACTACCGGAATATGCTCCGACAGCTACGTTACCACTGCAGGACGTGCAGCCTTCTCCTGCAAAAGCGCCTAAAAAAGCGTTTGACGTAGCCCCGTTAGTAATTGCGCCGCCCGAAAGATATCCAACCGACGTATTGTAGGAGATGGTTCCCGTGGGGCCGCCCCCAGCGATCGCCTCACCCACAAAAACGTTATAGGACGACGTTACTGAAGCGCCATTAGTACCGTTGAGAACTCCAGCGCCGACCATCACATCGTTCAAGCTACTGGTAGCCAAAATTCCGTCATGGGCACCAATCATGACGGAATTTTGCATGGCCGTAGCTTCTTGGCCAGCACGCTGACCGATAAGAATTGAGGCAACGCCCACGCCCGTCGTCGGCAACAGCTCTTGCCCCGCGTAGGCTCCTATGACGACCACGAGCCCGTCCTCAGGCCCTCCGGTACCGCCAGATCCCGTGTAGTTTTCAAAAGCATGAGCACCGACAACCACAGATAAATCGGCAGTGGTCATTTTGTTGCCAGCATTGGCGCCAATCAGCACGTTTGCGGCTTCACCGCCGCTGTTGTTGGTGAGGTTTGATCCCGCGCCCAACCCAATCGTTAAATTATCCAAACCGGTTGATGTCGTTGCCAATCCTTCAGCGCCAAAATACATACTGTTGTATGCTGGCAAATACTCAAGCCCCACCCCCGAATCCGCCGCGCCGCCCAAGCCGTTGCCGTTGAGGACGTTGGTGGTGGATGGAATTATTGGAGGATATGGCTGGACCTGTGCGTGTGCGACGACAACAATCAGCGATGCGAATATTGCAGTTAAGTGTTTCATGCGAATTGCCATTTGTTCACGATGTAAGTGCATCGAGCCGCACCCAATTTAGGAATTTCGACGGAGCCTGCATTCTGATTGGAAAATTGATTTGCTGACGAAGATCCCGCGTCCAAGTGGGTAAAAATAAGCACATCGCTTGCGCTCGTATTCTGGATCAGAATAGTGAAGTTATCAGGAACCCCCGTCGCCAACAAACCTGTGATGGTTGAGCCCCCAGAAGCCGCAGCCAAACGTAATCGATTCGTTGTGCCGCCTACGTACCCTGTGGGCGAATAATTGCTTTGCGAAGTCGCAGGCGACGCGGTAACGGAATTGACCGCAGGCGATCCCGATACCTCGATATTGACCGTTGGGCCGGAACCATTGGTGACGGTGATTGAGCCGCCCGTGCTCGTGATCGACGAAACCGATCCGCCGCCCGTTCCTGGCGTGGAATACGCAACCCACCCCACTGTCGCGCCGCAATACAAATAATATTTGCCGGTGTCCGTCTCGAACAATCGATCATTCAATAAAACGCGAGAATCTGTTGGTTTCGTATCTGTTGAAAGCGCTTGCCACAGATTGCGAGAACCGGAGACCCCGCTCGTGATTGTCACGGATCACGGCCTGGCGGTTGAATACTTGATAACGTCCACGTTTGCGTCACCGAGTTATAGAGAAACCAAGTCGCTGTGTCGGTCTGGAAAAAAATGTCGTTCATGTGCACGCGCGAATCGGTAGGCTTCGTATCGGTGGACAAACCCTGCCAGCAAGTCGGACTCTGACCTGCACACGTGACGGTCATTATCTGCCTTCACCGAATGTGCAAATAAGCTGCGCGGATACGCCGACAGCGATGGTGTTGATGTAGAGCAACCCGTTCAAACCGGGAAATTGCTGGAGCGATAGAACGCGATCGGAATTCGGCACCAGCGCCACCTCAAGCGACGGATTCGTGCCAGGAACTGCCGCAGTGCGCGGCGCGCTCGTGACGGACAAATACACATAGCCGCTCGACGTGTTGACAATGCGAATCTGCGGCGGGCACATGCCGAGGCCGGTGGCTTGGGCGGCCGGCTGGGAACTAGCGGGCGTCGCGAATGACACCGCCTGCGATAGCGGCGTGAGCGTCGTTCCGCTGGTCGTAACAGAGAACGTATTGCCTTGCGGGCTGAATGCGTTGTCACTCACCGGGTGAACTTCGCTCGAGGTCCGCGCTCAACTCCCGCAGTGCCGCGATCATCGGGAGACCCGCCGACATTGACGCCGAGCGCGAATGGATGGCCGGAACGATTGATGGTCTTGTATCCACCGGGCGACACATTCTGCGTGTTCTCGATCAGCGCATTCGGATTGCGATCCGGCCACAGCGGTTTTTGCTCGCTGTAATCAAATACGTAATTCGGCACCTTCGATGCCGTGTGTAGATTGGTCGGCGTGCGGTGGCGCAGCGTGGTCGACGTGGACGTGCGGAGCGCAGTTTTCTCCGAAAAGTCCGGATACGGACTCACGCGCTTAGTGTTCTTCGTTTCCATAGCGGGGCTCCGGTTTCTGGTCCTGCCACAACACGGGCAAGAATATGATCACGCCAAATGCCCCCGCCACGGCCAGATGGAGCCAGTCGCCCGTTTCCATCGCCCAACAGAATAGCGCAAATGCCATGAATAGCGCCAATAAGGTGAGAATTCGGTGGGTGAGCACGGTGAGGCCCACGTCGATCGCCTTGAAAATCCCCTCAGAAATCATCGTCGTCACCCCCCGGATCGAAGCCTTTGCCGAATTCAGAGCCTTTGAGTTTATGCTGAAGCGCCTCGAATTTCATGGCAACCTCAATCGCCTGGCGTTTCTGCTCGAACCCGTCCGCGAGCTTGGTCATCTCTTTGATCTCAGCGCGCAAGTAGCTGAGCTTGTCGGCGTCCTTTTTCGGCTTCATTGCAGCGTCGCGGGTCCGGGCATGGTGGGCGCGGGCTGCTCGACCTTTTTCTGTTCCGCGTCCATCGTGACTTGCGCCGCCATTTTATCGAGCAGCATTGCAGTGCGATTCATCCATGCGAATTCGTTCTCTTTGCGGCCGATGCAAATCCAGCGCGCGAGCCGCGGATTCTGCACGATGGAGCGCATGACGCCGATCGTCACCTGAATCGGGATGCGCGTCACGATGGGCATCATGAGAATGCCGCCCGCGATCAGAGACCCGGAATTGCTCTTTTTCACCAATCCGGACTCCTCGGGCAGCATGTGGCCGATCACGTCCGAGATGGCCTTGAGGTCGCCTTTGAGGCCGTCCGGGAACAGAATCTGCGCCTGCCGGTCGGTGTAGCTGTCGATCGCGCGCTTGATGGCCGAATTGCCATTCGCACCGATCGATTTGATGCTGGCTTGGCGCATCACATCCTCAAGCGCGGCCTGCCGCAGATTCGCGATTTGGGGCGACGCGATGCCGAATAGCTTGACGGCAGCGGTCAAGTTGCGCTCCTGCTCCGCCCCAGGACCGGCCACCCATTGATACGCTTCCTCGCCCGATCGCTTGGGGTCCATGAGGATTTTGAGCGCGTTGTTGTTCATGAAATCGTCGAGCCGTGCTTGTGCGGTTTTCATCGATTCGAGCGCGAGGTGGAAGTTGCCCTTGGCGAGCGCGTTGTTCGCCTGGTCGATCAGCATGCCGTGCTGCGCGGCAAATGCGCGGGACTCGGCGTCCATTGCGACATTGATCGACTTATCGCCCGCGTCCCGCATCGCTGCGAATCGGGACCGCCCGTCGTTGAATCGCATCTGCGGTGCCCCGCCGGGTCCTGGGACCATCGCCGCGGACGGCGCTTCCATTTTGGAAGTGTCGCCAAGGCCCGCTTTTGCTTGCTGATAGCGGTCGCCGATCCCGCCGGCTCCGCCAGGGCTCACATACCCCGAATCGCTGGCCCACGCTCGGTCGGCCTTGGCCGTGTCCACATTTGCCAGCTCGTTGCCGGCCGCCGCGTCTTGCCGCCCCAGCACCGACGCTCGAGGCCCGGCCGCGCCGCCCACGCTCAGCCAATCCGGCGGCAACGTCATCTGGCCACGCCGCGCCGCGATCATGGTCGCGATGTCGCGCATGTCTTTGAGCGAGCCTTTGCCGTGAATCTGCTCAAACGACAGCGCCGTGTCGCCTTTGTCCAAATCCTTGAGCATGGCGAGACCGTCGAATATCGGTTTCCCATCGGGGCCGCGCTCCGCGTATTGCCCCAGGAACTTGTTCATGTGCACCGATTGCACCCGCTTCCACGTGTCCTCGCCCACGATCTTGCGAATCTGCCCGGTGCGCGAAGATTGCCCCACCTCGGCAATGGTGTCGACGATCGATTCCGGGTCGCGCGGCATGCCAGTTTGCAGGCGCTTAATGAACCCCTTGATCGTCGCATCCTTGAATTTCGCGTTCGTTTCCTTGTACCAAGCATCCGTTTTGTTGAGCAAATTGATGTACGGCAAGACTTGCGGATCGCGAGCCGAATTCTGAATGGCTTCGTCGTATGCGCCCGCGAGCCGCAAATTAGCCCCCTGCGAGATGCTGCGATTCAGCTCCCCGGCCTTGCCGCGTTCACGGAGCAGACTTCGCGCATTCTGCGCCTCGCCAAATGTGATGCGCCCGGCGTCCTTGTCCATCTCAATACCGAATTCGGTCATCAAGAGTGCATCTTCTGGGCTCATTTCCTTCTGGAAATTCTGCGCGGCGTCGCGGATCATTTTGGACACCGCTGATGGTGGCATTTTTTTGACGATTTCCCGTGCCACGTCATAGATGCCGCGCGTGTCGACGACTTTCTTGCCGCCGAGCGCGGTATCGATGCGCCCGTACACCGCTCGAGCGGTTTTCTGGAACGTCTGTTTGGCCGCCTGGATTGCGCCGCCGACCGTCTCATCAAGGCCGTTATGCGTGGTCTTGTCGATGATCTTGTTGACGCCCGCGAGCTGCGCGTCGATCTGCGCATCGGCCATTTGCGTCGTTTGATCCAAGGCCGCCTGCAACGTGTCGACGTGGGTCTGCACAGCCTGCTTGATGTCTTGGCCGACGTTCTCGTGCGAGAGCGCGCCTTGCGGGTCGCGCATGTCCTCGACGATCTTGTCGACGTAGGGTTTGGGAACCCCGCTGTCGGAGAGCGTCTTTTCGACGTGATTCAGAATGAATCCCTGGTTCCGCTCCTGCATTTTGACGGCCTCGCCGTTCAAGCGCTCGTCGAGTTTTTCCACCAACTGGATTTTCTTGAGCGCCGGAGCCATCGCCTTGTACGAAACCCGGCCGCCGCCTTCCCAGATGCGCCGCGTCATGTCGCGCGCCACGTCCGTCGTGCCGGTCACGACGCCAGGCAGACTCGCGGTCAGCGCCTTCGATACGACCTTGCCCGTGATCCCGCCCACCGCCTCCGCGCTCATGCCTTCGATTTCCGCATCGCGCAGCGCGTAGCCTTCTTCATCGGCCGACTTGTTGTTCAACCCTTCGACATGCTTTACGACTTCTTCGCCGCCTTTACCGATCAGCGCGCCCACAGCGCCGCCGAGCGCGCCGCCCACCACGATGCCTACCGGACCCGCCGGAGCGCCTAGCATCGCACCGTAAGCCGCGCCGCCAGCCATGCCGACGCCTTCCGCGCCGTGCCCGACCAGGGTCGCGACGAAGCCGTCATCGCCAATGCGGAATACATGCCCATCCGGTGCATGCACCACGGCGGCGGGCCGGCCATCGTCGCCCCATTCCTCTTTGACCGACCCCTTGCCATACGCCTTTTCGAGGTACAGCTTTTTCTCGCCCCAGTTGTCGGCTTGCGCGAGGTGGACGCGATCCCAAAACGGCAATTCGTCTTGCGGCTTCTTGTTGAGGTCCGCGGCGGTCGGGAATGAGGTGGGCACGCGCTGGCCCAGCGGCGTGTCATCGTCCTGGGGCTTGTCGGCATTGAGCATGCGCAAGATCGCCGGGTCCGTCACCGGCTGACCGGCTGCGGGCGCGGGCGCATCGTCGGGCGACGTGTCCGCGTTCAACTGCTCCAGGATCGCCGGATCGGTGACTTCAGTTGGCATACCACTTTCCGTCACGCTGCGTGTACGTCACGCCGCCGATGACCTTGGTGACCGGCTGCTGGCTCTTGTATCCGCCCGACAGCACCTTCTTGACCTCGGCGAGCTTAGTCTGACCTTGCTGCGTGCTGGTCATCTTCTGGTCGATCACGTCGATGCCGGATTGCAATATGCGCCGCTCGTCCGCGCCCAAACGCCCGCCGGTCTCTTTGAGGTACGCCGTCAACTTCGTGCGGAGCAACGCCTGTTTGTCGGCAAAACGCGATGCGGTGTTGTCGTCACTGATTCCCGTGACATTAGCAATGGTCTCGCCGGCCCGCCGGATCGCGCCGCCCGTGCCCGTCATCATCGTCTTGCCTTTGAGGTCCGCAAGCGACGAATCGATCATGTTGACGATTTCGTCCTTGTCCGCCTGCGACTTTGCATCCTTGTCTTTTTGCTTGGCCGCCGTCTTGGAGTTCGCGGTCGCAACTCGCGTCGCATTCGTGTCCGCGTTTTTAGTCGCAGCGGCGGCCTTCTCGGCATCATTCTGCGCACGAATCAACGCGGTCGCGTCCTCGTTCGACATATGGGTCGCTTGCTGGTGCGCCTTGTCAAGCTGCGCGCGGAGCTGGATCATCTTCGCGATGTCGCCCTTGGTCATGTTGACATCTTTGCGATCCGCGCCGACCGCATTATTCGCTCCGATCACTGCGAGCTTGTCAGCATCGATCCGGCCTTTATAGGCAGAGGCATAGGCTTTGTACACATCCAGCCAAGTTTTCGACTTGTCCCTGAAATCCTGGTAGCGCTGCTCGTAATCCTCTCGAGCCTGCTTGTACGCATCGGCATCGCCCTGCACCACGCCCTTCATCATGGCATTGGTGGACGCGAGCATCGTGATGCCGTGCTGCTTCGTGAATGCGCCGCCCACGGCTCCCAACGCCATCAGGAGCGGCGTCACCTTCATGACATCCTGGAAATGATCTTGGGGCGTGGGCTCGTTGAATTGCGGCTGCGGCCCGGCCGCGCCCGTGGGGTCGAAGTCCGCGGCGTCGGCGTCCAACTGTGCACGGTATTGCGAGAGCGAGGATTGATCCTGGTCGAGAATCGCTTCCTGGCTCTGCAATTCAGCCTGGTCGGCCGCGAGATTGCCGCTGACCAACCCCAGCGTCGTGTCGGGAGCGCCGCCCAACGGCGTCGTGGTCCCGGGTGCATTGTCAGCGGCCATCAGAAGTCTCCGAAAAAGTCGCTTGAGAGCGCGTCACTACTGGCGGACGACAGATCGGACACCGGCACTTGCTGCGTCGGGTCGAAGAAATCTCCGTTCAGCGCATCGCTGGGTCCGGTCGGGCTCTGGACTTGCGCCTCGCCGCCCGTGAAATAATTGTTGTCGTTGAGCGCCGAGCCCGCGCCCGTGCCGGTGCCGCCGCCGATGCCGTCCGAATTGCCGCCGCCCGAATTCATGGAATTGTTGCCGGATGCTAACCCGCCGGCAGACCCGGCTGCGCCTCGAGCTGCGGCACCGGCCGCGTTGCCCCCCGCATTTCCGCCGCTCGACGTGCCGGCCTTCTGGCCCGCGACCTGCTTGGCGTACGCGGTCGCGAGCGTGCCCATCAAAGTCGAGACCTGATTCGCATAATTCGCGTCCGTCGTCATCTGCGTCTGGATCGC
>Ga0116226_10006796_pt1 | contig 10299 bp, 8 predicted proteins | sample S1TSphfallax_FD_89692 | JGI IMG/M metagenome (GOLD analysis project Ga0116226, IMG submission 89692) | Host-associated microbial communities from peat moss isolated from Minnesota, USA - S1T2_Fa - Sphagnum fallax MG | ecosystem: Host-associated > Plants > Peat moss > Unclassified | place: USA...
CATGGTGCGCGGCCCGCAGATCGGCGCGCTCCTCGCCTTTGTCGTCAACATTATCGGCTCGGGCAGGAATCCGCGCAAACGCGCCTGGCTCGTTCTCGCCGTCGCTCTCGCGATCGGCGTTCCCGCCGCGATCTCTGGCTATCGATATGCTGCCGTCGGGCGCGAACACGCCAAGACCACCTCCCAGGAATCGGCCGCCTACCGCAAAGAGCTCATCGACAAATACGAGGCCATCGCCCTCGAGCACTTCTGGATCGGCTGGGGCCGCAACGGCTGGCCAAAAGTCTCCGGCATGCCGTCGATCGACAACTACTATCTGCTGCTCGCCCTCATGCATGGCTTTACCGCCACCCTTCTGCTCTTGACGATCCTGATCAGTTTGATTGTGCAGCTCTTGCGGAACGGTTTCCTCGCCGGGCAAATGAAACCCATTGGTAGTTCCCTGAGCTTTTGTCTCGCTGGCGTCTTCGCGGGAATCACCTTCTCCGTCCTCACCGTCTACATGGGCGACAACATCATCCCGATCTTCTTCACCATGGTGGGCTTCGCCGACGGCTACCTCCAGGCTGGCGGCGATCTTCAGAAGAAAACCCTCGCCGCCGCGCAAGGCATGGTCGAGGAACGCCAGCCTCGATTTGCCACGGTGCTGGCTTGACCTGGCGCGAACCCGTCCTTGCGTTGCTTCTGGCCGCCTCCGCCTGCCGCCCGCTCTCGGCGGCGACCGCGGAGTTTCAAGTCTCGCCAAAGCCCGTCACCGAACGCGCCAGTAGAATCGGCGTCAATCTCGGCTTTTGGACGTCATGGGGCGCCGAGCAGCTCTCCGCCAACGTCCTTAAGAATCCCGGCTTCGAAGGAATCTGCGACAGCTCCATCCTTATAGTCGGCGCGGTCGGCGCGAGAGACTTCACCGACGATGTGGATTGGGCCGCGCGCGACCCCGGCTTCTGGGACGGCGCCCGCTACCAAATCCTCACTGGCCGCTTGCAAGGTCGTCAGGGAGTCGTATACCGCTCGACCGTCGTCGTCGGCAAGACGCGCATCGAAACCAACGACGCGCTCTACGGCCTGGCGGTTGGCGACGCCGTCGCGCTCACCCGCATCGACGACACCCAGACCGCTACCCAGTGGTGGTTTGAGGGTAGCGGCGTCGCTCCCGACCGAACCCAAAAACGTCCCGGCAGCCCCGGCGTCCGCTCCCTGCGCATCATCGGCCCCGGCGCGGCCAAGTCGTACCTCGACGCGATCGGCGATCGCGCCGGCAAGCTGCTTCCGCTGCGCGGCACGTGGAAAGTCTCCGTCTGGGCGAAGGCGGCCAGTCCCGGCACGCCGCTCCATATTCTCTTGCGGCGAAACGGCGCGCCCACCTTCTTCGATCAAACCGTTCCTTTGACCGCGTCGTGGAAGCAATACGCTTTCACCATCCATCCCAGCGACACCGGGCCGGCCGGCGCCCTCGAACTCCGCTTCGAGAGCACGGCGGCCACCGCCACCGCCTGGCTCGACGATGCCGCGCTGATGGAGGAGACCCCAGTTCCCGGCGCCTTCCGCCCCGAACTCGTCGAAACCCTCAAGACCATTCGCCCAGGATACCTCCGCGACTGGCAAGGCCAGCTCGGCGACACCCTCGCCAATCGCATGGCCCCCGCCGCCGCGCGCCGCGCCACCCGCTACCGGCCCGGAGGCGCCGAAGCGACCGACTACGACTACAGCCTTCCCGACTTTCTGCAACTCGCGCAGCAAGTGAAGGCCGTCCCGTGGATCGTCCTCTCTCCCGCGCTGACCTTCGACGAGTGGCGCGAGGCCGGCCGCCTCCTCTCTGCCGAGGCCGACCGCCGAGGCTTTCCAGAGATCCTCATAGAGTACGGCAACGAGAACTGGAACAACATCTTCCGCACCGGCGGCATTCCCAACGACGCCACGCTGACTGCGGCGGCCAAAGCCGCCTTCGCCCAGTTGCTGGCCGGGGCGAACGGCGACCATCGGCTCCGCCCCGTCCTGGGCGGCCAGTTTTATTTCGCTAACCGCGCCGAATCTCTCGCCAAATCCGCTCCCGCCAGCTCGATCACCGCCTTCGCCCCCTACTGGGCCTTTGAACCCAAGTCTGCCGACGACCTCTTTCCCGACGCCATCGCCCCCGAACTGGCCAAGCTCGCCTCCCTCCGCGAAACCGCCGTCTACGAGATGAACGCCCATTCGCTCAACGGCAATGGCAGCGCCGCCGAGATCAATCGCCTCCTCGACGGCCCCGAGGGAGGCGCAGCCATCGCCTGGAACGCCATCGGCGCCCTCAATGCCGGACTGCGCCGCATCTGCATCTTTTCCATCGCCCAGTTCGACACCAACGGAGCGGGAAAGGACCGCCTCATCCACCTCTTCGGCATCACCCGCGACCTCGCCGACGCGAACCATTTCCGCCCCGAGGGCAACGCGCTGGCCTTGCTCAACACGGCCGTCGCCGGCGATCTTTACCAAGTCCAAGCCAAACCATCGAACGTCCGCATCGCCGTCTTTCGCACCCCGACCGGATGGCGCGTCGCGGCAGCCTCGAAGTCCCCCAACCCCGAGCAAATCCACATCGCCTTCCCCGCCGGACCGACACCCCTCCCCGACCACATTCAAGCTCTCGACAACGCAGCCGCACAAATTCGCCAAGGTCCCAACTCCATAGAAGTTGCCCTGCCGCCCTACGGATTCGCCATCGCCACCCACGGCGTCGCGCAGCCTTAGCCGATCAAGCTCAGAATCAACTCCCACGCAGCAATCACGCTCTCCGAAATGCTGTCGTCAAAACGGTTGATCTCGGCGACAAGAGAAGCGGCCCCGATGTGCGAAAGTGAAGGCTATGCGAGACAACGCCGCCCGCGCATCACAGCAATTTCCGTCGCCATCGAGCCAGCCGCCATCCTCAGCCAGCCGTTATCGTCGCCGGCTGACCGCCGCTCTGACCCTGGCCATGCTCGCTGCCGGTCCCGCGCATGCTCAGGATTTCCCGCTCACCATCCAACTCGACTGGAAGCCCACCGCCCAGTTTGCCGGAATCCTCGTGGCCAAAGATCGCGGCTTCTATCGGCAAGCCGGTCTCGATGTGACCATCCTCCCCACAGACGCGGAGATGGCCACGGTCGCCATCGTCTCCGCCGGAAAAGCCTCCATCGGTGTCACCGAAGCCGATGTCGCGCTCGTCGGCCGGGCCCATGGCGCGCCGATCAAGGCCTTCGCCACCATGATGCAGGCAACTCCCTTTTGCCTGATCACCCTCAAGCAGAGCGGCCTCGCCACCATCAAAAGCCTCAAGGGCAAGCGGATCGGCCTCCACGGCGACGGCGAAAAATCGATCGACGTGCCGCTGCGCTTCAACGGCATGACCCGCCAGGATGTCACGCTGATCGACGTCCCCTACACCCTCGACGACCTGATCGCCGGCAAAGTCGATGCCATGCAGGGCTATTCCGTCGACGAGGCCGTTCGGCTCGAAACGCACGGGTATCCCGTCAATATCATCCCCTTCAGCGAAAACGGATACGCCTCCTACGCCGAGGTCCTCTTTGCCCGATCCGCCTTCGTCGACCGGCATCCCGAGCAGCTTCTCGCCTTCCTCAAAGCCACTCGGGCCGGATGGAACTACGCCATCGCCCATCCCGACGAGACCGCCCGCATGATCGTGCGACGTTATTTGCCCGAGGGTTCCGTCGACGAGCAACGCCGCTCGTTGGCCCAGGTCATTCCCCTGCTCGACAGCGAAACCGGGGACCGACGCTTCGGATGGATGCGCAAACAAACCTGGGACCAATCCACCGCGATGTTCAATCGATACCAGTTGGTCGATCGGCCAGTCGACGCCAGCGAACTCGTCGACTATTCCATCATCGAAAAACTATACCCATCCCATTAAACTCCTCCCCGTGCCGGGAACCTATACTGAAGAAGATGACTAGACCCCTCGCCAAATCCCACGAGTACCAGCTCCGCGCCGAGCGCTTTCTCCCCGGCGGAGTCGATTCCCCTGTCCGCGCCTTCCGCGCCGTCGGCGGAGCGCCGCCCTTCCTCGTCCGCGCCGAGGGAGCATACCTTTGGGACGCCGACGGCAACCGCTATCTCGACTACTTCGGCTCCTGGGGGCCTATGATTCTCGGCCACGCCTACCCGCCCGTCGTCGAGGCGATCCAGCGCGCGGCCTCCAGCGGAGCCAGCTTCGGAGCCTCCACCCCCACCGAGGGCGAACTCGCCGAAATGATCGTCTCAGCCGTGCCGTCGATCCAGAAACTCCGCTTCGTCAGCTCCGGCACCGAGGCGACCATGTCCGCCATCCGCGTCGCCCGCGCCTTCACCAACCGCAAATACATCGTCAAGTTCGAGGGATGCTACCACGGCCATTCGGACGGCCTGCTCGTCAAAGCCGGCTCCGGAGTTGCCACCTTCGGCATCCCCGGCTCCGCGGGAGTCCCCGAGGAGATCGTCCACTTCACCCTCGCGCTGCCGTTCAACGACCTCGACGCCGTCGAGGCCGCCTTCCGCGCCCACCCCGACCAGATCGCCTGCGTCATCGTCGAGCCCGTCGTCGGCAACATGGGCTGCGTCCCGCCTGCGCCGGGATACCTCAAAGCGCTGCGCCGAATAACCGCCGATGCCGGAACAGTCCTCATCTTCGACGAAGTCATGACCGGCTTCCGCGTCGCCCTCGGCGGCGCGCAGGCGCTTTACGGCATTGAGCCGGACATGACCACGCTCGGCAAAATCATCGGCGGCGGCCTGCCCTGCGGCGCCTTCGGCGGCCGCGCCGAGATTATGGACCTCCTCGCTCCCCTCGGCCCCGTTTACCAGGCCGGAACCCTGAGCGGCAATCCGCTCGCCATGGCCGCTGGCATCGCCACCGTCGGCGAACTCCTCAGCCGCCAAACCGAAATCTACCCCCAACTCGAACGCATCAGCGCCGCTGTTGCTTCGGGAGTGGCGGCTGAGGCGGCCGCCGCCGGAATCCCCGTCGTCACCAACCGAGTCGGCTCCATGTTTACCTGGTTCTTCACGGAGCCCCCCGTGCATGACTGGGAGACCGCCGCAAAATCCAACACCACCCAATTCGGAAAATTCCACCGCGCGATGCTTGAAGCCGGAGTCTGGCTCCCCCCGTCGCAGTTCGAGGCAATGTTTTTGGGAACAGCGCATGGGGAGGCTGAGGTGGCGGCGACGATTGCGGCGGCTAAGGCAGCGTTGGCCGCGGTACAGGATTAGCGCAGAAAAGGAGAACCAGCGAAACCGCCCCGAGATCGGCGGAGGTTTCAAGTCATGCTCACTCTACTCAGCCGACGCGGGCCAGAATCGACTGTATGCGTAGATGTAGGTCTGCATGATGAGCATGGCGAACAAAAATGCCGCTCCCGCCCAATCCCCATACCCGCCAGTAGGCTTCAATAGGGTGAGGCATGTCACGAACAAAACCAGACCGAATGTAACGGCGACGACAATTGCGTACAACTTGAAGGCTGCGATTTGTTTCAAAAACGGATTCGGACTCGGCTCAATCCCTAGACTCAAAGCCCTCCTTCCTCGTGTCCGGAGTATCAAGTGCGATGCAAACAGAAGTAAGAATATCGCTGCATTGATCCAATAAATCGAAGCCATAAGCGAATCGCCGCGTTTGAAAACGGCAGCGGACGTCATGCTGAGCGGCATGAGGACTGAACCATAATCCAGCGCCTTGTACGGCCACGGCATCTCTTGAAACGCCTTGAAATACCCCGCGCAATATGGATACGACTTCCAACGCAGCATTCGCAGTTCCTCGCCAGAAGTCTACAACAACCTACTCCGAATAGGCACAAATTCCAGAAGCTATAGCGGCTCTCGGCAGCACCTAGGCCGCCTTTCGATCCACCACTTCAAGCACCCGTTCCTCGACCTTCTGAAGGTAGGCGACGATCTCGAAGAAATTCCGAAGCTGCGGATTCCCCTTCGGCCCCAGCATCCGCATCAGCCTCTTCGGCCAACGCCCCTTTGCGCATCGCTCAAGTCGTATCGACCGATCTCTATGCAGATACCGCGCCAAATCCCGCGCTGTGAGCGAGGCGTAGACGCCGATGCCTCCGAGGCTCTAGTCCCTACGTCCCTAATTCACCTTCTGCACCTTCACCCCATCCGGGATTTTCAACTCGAACTGGTCATCGGCCAGCGGCTGGTTCAGCACCAGCTTCTGAATCGTCAGTACGATCTGGTACTCCTCCAGAGGCCGTTTGATCGTCACCACCCCCGGAAACAGCGCGTCCCCGAACTTTTGCAGCGGCCCATATAGCGTCTGCGTCTCGATGCTGCCGTTCTGGTCGTAAATGTCCTGCTCGATCGGCTGCAAATTTTCGCGGTTGAACCGGATCACCCGTTTCGGGATCAGTTCCCGAATGTCATTCGGCGCCCCCGCCGCGTATTTCTCGCGCACGACCGACAGCAGATAATCCCGCTCCTCAAACCATTTCTTCGTCTTCGGGTCTTGGCTCACATTGCTGTCCGTGGTCAGAATCACCTCGTCCTCCGGCGCGATCTCCCGAATCAGCATCGAATCGAAAAATAGCCCCGGCCGCAGGTTCATCAGCGGATTCGCCGCCTTCGTCGTCACCGAATTCCGGCCCTCGACCGCCTTGTTCTGCGAAGGAATCAGCAGCTTGAACTCGCTTCCGTCGCTCACCAGGTCGAACGCCGTCGTCCGCACCACCGGCAGCAGCCCCAGCACCCGCAGGTTCTCCGGCTTGCGCACCAGAATGAACGCCCGAAACGACGTGTAGTCGGTGACGCTGCCCTTGCGCGTTCCGCCGACCGAGGCCTGCAGGTCGACCGTCGCGCTCAGCGAGTGGATCGCATCGTAAGCCTGCTTCACCCTGCCCGCCAGCTCCGCCGCGTCCGCGTCGATCACCCTATCCGGAGCCTGCGGAGTCTGCAACTTGCGCGTATGGTATAGGCAGCCCGTCAACAGCGGGAGCCAAAGCGCCAGCGCCAACAGGGGAATCGACCGCGCCAATCCTCTCAGACGTCGACTTCCCATCCGTCCCCGACCCTGCATTCCGAGTCCCTGCATCCCAATCCTGCGGCTTTCCCTTCCTCGACTGCCTGAAATCGTCCTTCCCACCCGTCCGCCGACCTCAGCGCGAACCAGCCGCATGCTCGGCCCGTCGATACGCCAGCACATTCTTTCGATGCTCTTCAAGAGTAGCCGCAAACCGCGAGTGTCCGGAAGGATTCGCGCTCGCCGCCACGAAATACAGGTAGTCGGTCTTTGCCGGCTTCATCGCCGCGCTCAGCGACGCCATCCCAGGATTGCAGATCGGCCCCGGCGGCAAACCTGTCCTCTTATAGGTGTTGTACGGCGAGTCCGACTTCAGGTCGGACTGGTAGATCGTCCCCCGATACCGCCCGGCCAGCATCGCCGCGTAAATCACCGACGGGTCCGTCATCAACGGCATGTCTTTGTCGAGGCGGTTCACGAAAACGCTCGCCACCAGAGGTCGCTCCTCGTCGATCGGCGTCTCGCGCTCGATCAGCGAAGCCATCGTCGCCACCCGGTGAACGTCGCCGCGCAGACCCAGAGACGCGGCCGCCGCGCGGAACCGCTTTACCATCGCCGCCACAATCTGGTCCGCCGTCGACCGTCTTCCAAAATGATACGTGTCCGGAAACAGGTAGCCCTCCAACGAATTCGCGTGTGGATCCAGATCGTTCACCAGGGCCGTGTCCAGCCGCGCCGCCCGTTCGAAATTAACTTTCGCCTCCGATGGTTGCCCATCCAGTCCCGCCGCCTCGATCCGCGCGGCGATGTCGAATAGGTTCGACCCTTCCGGAATCGTCACCGCGATCGTGTACACGTCGCCCCGCCGAAGCCGGTCGTACACCTCCGAGACCCGCGCCGCATGATCGAACCGGTATTCGCCCGCCTTCAGCGTCTCCCCCGCCTTGCCTCCGCTCACGTTTCCCGGACGCGGAAGTCTCTCCAGCAGCAGCCACAAGTCGAAAACGTAACGGCTGCGAACAATCCCCTTCCGCTCCAACTCTTTCCCGATCTGGCGCGACGAAGTTCCCGGCGGCACCTCGACGAAGATCTCGCGGCTGGGCCCGAACGGTGACGCCACCAGATACGCGGCCGCCGCAACTCCTAGCAGGACCAACAACACAACAATGCGTCGCACTAATCGGATGTTCCTCAGCCTTTGATTCGATCTTTGATTCGGAGATTCGGATTCGGTAGCGGCTATCTTTCGATTCTATGCTGCCGACATGCCAAGAAACCCGATCCGCGAAGACAATTGCTCAGCGACGACCGAATCGGCTTCCATTTTGGGAATGAGGAAATTCTGGGAATGAGAAAATACTGAGGTGGAACCAACCGCAATCCCTTCGCCCGAGACGCCGCGCCCCATCAGCCGCATCATGGGCCTCGATGTGGGAGATCGCCGCGTCGGCGTCGCCGTCTCCGACGCCATGGGCCTCACCGCCCAGCCCGTCATGACGCTCGTCCGCTACAATCGCCGACAAGACATGCGGTCGCTGCTGCGCCTGATCCGCAAATTCGAATGCGAGGCGATTGTCGTCGGAAATCCGCTCTATATGTCCGGAGACCAAAGTCCCCAAGCCGCCAAAGCCCAGGCCTTCGCCGAAATCCTGCGCGAAGAGACCCGGCTGCCCGTCCATCTATGGGATGAGCGCCTCACCACCACCGAGGCGCATCGCCACCTCCACGCCTCCGGCCTACCCGGCTCCCAACACAAGAAGGTGGTGGATCAGGTAGCCGCCGTCCTGATCCTTCAAGCCTATCTAGACGCGATAGCAATCAGAGCCGAACAAGGGCAGGTTCAAGCGCCAAGCGCAACGTGATTGATTTTATCTGAGTAGTGCTTGACAAAGTCGAAGGTGCCTTCCGGGAGGAAGAGTTCTGCCGGAGATTTCCAGCCGAGTCTCTTTCCTGGCCTTCCGTTGAGGCTGTAGGCGATGTCGGCGAACTGTTGCTGGGCGAAGTTGCTGAGGTCGGCGCCTCTGGAAAGGTACTCCCTGAGCAGTCCGTTGGCGTTCTCGTTGATGCCTCGCATCTGGCCGCAGGGGTTCGCTTCGCCCCGCTGCCAAGAGCCGAGCCGCGGATACATGGCCGCGCGCCCAGTGCAGGAGTGCGCCCTGCGCGGCCTCTTGGTTGGAACGCTGAATTCGACTGAGGACGTGGAGAACGTAGTGTAACGGAAAAGCCCGCCCATGGCGCAGAGAACGCAGTATCGCTGAGCACTTAACCGGACCGCGACCTGACGGTGAGGAGCGTATACGCCATCGTGGTCGGCCGATCGGCTCCAGTCAGTCTTCGTCCCGCACGGTTTTCTGTTTGTTTATTACCGCATTATTTTTCAAGAACTGGATCAAGACTGTTTCGATCTGGTCCCTTAAGACCGGATCCCTTATTTCGATGTAGGCCCCAGTTTCCACAAGGGGCCGTTTATACCAAAATCTGGTGCTATGGTCATTCAAACGGGTTGATATCTTGGATGCTTTCCCCACGTAAATTGGGCGCTGGCTAATGTCGTAAAGAACATAAACTCCAGCATGATTCGGGATCTCCTTTTGATCGTAGGGATTGAAATCGATCAACTCTCCAATTCCGGCTATCTCTGAAGCCTCTCTGGCTTCTTCCTTTGACTCAAAAGCTTCGCCGAGGGCTTTTTCGAGGGCGGTGATTGTCTTGGGATGGGGATTTTGAGCGCGTCCCCCAAGAATATTGTAGACGGTCGGTGGGCTCACTCCGGCTCTTGCTGCAAGTTCCCCGACAGTCAGATCCTTTCTCGCCAGAGCGCGAGACAGCCAAGCCGATACGGCGCTTTGAGACTCTGCTTCAGTGACCTCTTCTGAAGAAGAAACCAGCCCTCCCAATATTTCATTCAGCTTCGGCATCTGTTCTTTTGGTGGGATGACCTTGCCAATTTCCCAGGCCGAAACTGCAGGTTGAGAGACACCCAGTTTTTCGGCAAGTTCACTTTGCGAAAGAGCGTTTGCACGACGCGCCACTCGGATCCGCTCTCCGATGCTTTTGGGCGCGCTTGCGTTCGAGCTGCCGATCCCCGATTTCGAAGGAGGTTTTTGCGCCGACAAGGTACCAAGAGCTTCGTCGATTTTAGATAATAGGTCTTTCGGCGGAGCGAGCTTGCCAATCTCCCATGCGGAAACCGCCGCTTGGGAGACGCCGAGTTTTTCGGCCAGCTCACCTTGGGAGAATGCTTTGGCCTTGCGCCTTTCGCGAATGCGCTGCCCTAGATTGTTGACTTGGTTCATCAAGGCTCCGACATA
>Ga0116226_10006797_pt1 | contig 10297 bp, 7 predicted proteins | sample S1TSphfallax_FD_89692 | JGI IMG/M metagenome (GOLD analysis project Ga0116226, IMG submission 89692) | Host-associated microbial communities from peat moss isolated from Minnesota, USA - S1T2_Fa - Sphagnum fallax MG | ecosystem: Host-associated > Plants > Peat moss > Unclassified | place: USA...
AACATGTACACCATATAGTGAACCATTTTCACCAATGAAGGTAAAAGCAGTGAATTATAGTGAACTTAATTAACTTTTATGGTTCCACAGTTAAATAGTCTAGTGAACTACACCGCACTTTCCCAGTAGTGATGTAGCACAAGATGTAAAATAAGGAAAAACATATTTATTGTTAGTTTTCTCCACAACATCTAAAAGCATTTTATTCATGAATTATTGTTAAAAAGGAAACTAAATACACTCACATTGATGTAAAACTAATTGCTTCAACCATGGATTTTTGATATAAGACAAATGATGGTATCCTTTTGCAATATATTACACCATATATTCTAAAAAAACTTGTTGCATAAGGTTAGATTTGTTATAAAGGTGTTGATTGCTAAAAAACGTTGTAATATGAAGTGGTTGTATTGTTTTCATGTTTTTGGCAAACTATAGTTGATTGGTAGATTCTCACTCTCTACATGAAAATAACTCTTGCCTCCTACATTCCTATAGATGTTTAATATAAACATGTATTTTTAGCAAACTTGTGTCATAATATTTGTTATAGTCTATAAGCCTTTTTGTTCTTCCCTTGGGTAAGCATCCTAACATCAACTTGTTATGAAGTAGGACTTGATGCACAACACAACACAATATTTGTGGATTGCAAACAATAATTAATTGCAAATCATTAAGAACAAAAAAGGCCCAATAATCAAAGGTGCAATGCTAAGGATACTACATGTCATGATTAGTGACGAGTTGTGGATTGAGAAGTGCATGAGCTACCTCTGTGTCATTGTTGGATGCCTTTTGAGATCTAATTGGTGCATTAGTGGAAGATAAAAGGGTAGTTGTATGTTACATTACTAAACAAAATGGAACATCACAATTTTAGTTTTTTAACCATTTTGTATATAATTTTAAGCTTTTATTGGATGTAAAAAAAAAAGATTCATCTATGTGAGACTAACACAAAAAGTTTTTCAACAATGAAATAAACATAACAAAATAATGGGTAGTTAATCCTAGAAGGATTTTGAATATGATTTTTTTTGCTTGTAATATGTTTATACAATGTTTTTGAAACTTTGGGACATATTGATTTGAAAGTTGATAAAACTTAAGGTCAAAAAAATAAAAATAAATTATCCTATTTGTGAATGTATCAAATAATATTCCATTGAAAAAAATTCCAAACAAATTTTTAAAATATGTATAAACATTGATTATTTTCAAGACCATTTATTAATAATATTCATTAATAAAAATGTTTTAAAAGGAGCTTAAAATTGTGGCCCAAACTTGGATTTTGAAAAAAATGTTAACTTTAACATCATTTGAACCAATTTGAAAGTTTAATTAGTTTACAAGGCTTAAAATTAATTCAAAATACAAGGATGGGGACTTTCAATGGGACTATCAAATGTTGTATTTGTTCAATCCTAATGTATTTTTACCCCAAAATTCAATTTATTTTTTCATTTGGCATTTTTTGGGGGTAAGAGTTGTGATTATTCATGCCATTTTTTGAAATAACTTAGCTACATGCACCAAAAAAAAAATTAAAAAAAAAATCATTAGACCCACATCTACTTTCTAGCGCAAAAGTTACACATTCATCATTTTTCTTTAATGCACAACAAAGAAACATTACTTTTCATCATCATAATCATGCAATTAATAAGTCAAACCCATTTTTCATTATGTTTATATATTTTCAACAAACATTTTATCAAAAATATAGTAATAAAATGAAAAACACACAACAATGATGTGGGGGAAAAAAAAACATAAATATAATTATTCATTACAATCATATTGAAAATTTGCCTAAGGAAGTTTATGATGTTAATATTTCCATCATGACGTTTGTGATAACCTCTATTGTGTCTTATGAAATCATGGGATTGTCTAAACTTTTTGTAAGGGCTTGTTGGGGCCATGCAATGTTCAAGTGTTATTAGTATGCCACAAATGATTCAAATGTATGCAATGGTTTGACCTTGATCTCAATGAAGGAGGCAAAGTTAATTTTGCAAAAGACCATCACCTAGACAAAAAAAAACAATGGTAAGGCATAGTAGGAATGGGTGAAGGCATGTGAGCTCGTGGGAGTACCACCACACATGTTTAAGACTCCTGTAAAAACTAATTTTTCTTCAAAAGTCATCCTATTCTAAGAGATTTTTTAGTTCAAGAATGTCATTGCCCTTTGCTATGGATGGTAGACTTCACTAGCATTGTAAGACCGTGTGTCTCTAGGTTTGGGCAATAGTTTAAGTTATATCGAATACCCTAAGGCTTGTTCTTCAACAATGTGTGTTGAACCAAACTTGAGGATATTGGTTACTTGTGGGTGCTTTAATTGTCACCATTTCCCTTGTATGTGAATTTCGTTTAAATTTTGGCATCTAACTTCAATGAAACCCAAGATTTTGATGGAGAGCTTTAGGTTTTTTGTCAAAATATGCAAATACAAGTGGTTGGAGTCCTAAGCCCTTTCCTTTCATTTATGATTTCTTTCCAAAAACCCAAAGTTCACAACATCTTGTGCATGATGTTAGACCCCTACTACAAGGGCTTGGGGCTTGTCATTCAATTTGTTGGTAAGGAGAGGGCCTTTCAAATTACTGATGAATATGACCATCATGTATTGTTTCCTTTCCTTGACTCTACATATACCTTTTTAAACCCATGTGATGCAAATGTTGGAGCTCTTAATTGTGCATCCCACAATACTAAAAGCACAAGCTTATATGATTTCATTGAAAGTAATGAGGAGATGGTCACATCAGTAATGAAAGAACAATTGAATAATCTTTGGATCAAAAAGGTTACAAATGGGGAGTGCAAAGACCCACTGGCATGGTGTAGATTACATGTAATATAGTTTTCTTTTGTTAGGTTTCTAGCCTGATATATTCTAGGGATTGTAAGTTCTTCAATAGAAGTGGAGAAGGTCTTCAACATTGTATGTATATGCACTAGCCTTTGAAGGTCTTAGTTATGCATTGAAAATCTCGAAACGCTAGTAAGCATTTGCATGATTTGGCTAGATGATGGTTGTGTTGGGGCCTTGGCATCCATGGGGCAATTCACGGAAATACAAAAGGCCTTAATGGAAGAAAACAAGGATTTAATTGAAAAGGTTGGCCTTTTGGAGATGGAATGAAGTTGATTTGAAAACCTTAACCCCTTCAAGAGATGATGGAAGCCCAAATTTTTGCTAAGCAACATGTTTAGGGTTTTTGCCATTGTTGCACCTACTTGAATTAAGGTTAATTTATACCCTTGTTTTGGCTTGGGTGTATTGGGGTGCGTGTTGGGTGAAAGAAACCTTAGGGTAGATTGGGGGGTAATTGGTGGTAAGAATTAGGGTTTTTGGTTGATGGAAATAATAGGGCATATTTGGGGGCTATTTGAGGGGTAATTGGTGGTTAGAATTGGGTTTTGGTTGATGGAAACATTAGGGCAAAGTTGGGGTTGTTTGAAGGGTAATTGGTGGTTAGAATTAAGGTTTTGGGTGATGGAAGCATTAGGGTACAGTTGGGGCTGTTTGGGGGGCGGGGGTTTGGGTTGTACAAATAAGGTTTTGGGTGAAGGAATGATTGGGGCAGATTTGGGGGTTTGGGGGTTGAATTCAAGGGTGAGAAAACCACTACTCAATTTGGTGTTACTACTGGATGAAATCCCAAACATGAAACCAAATGGCAATGAAAAAAAGGTTATGATCTGTTACAAATACCTAGAATAGGTTAGAGTTTAAATAACTAGTTTGTCGTTTGTATTGGTTTGAAACTTATGAACCTTTTGTAATACAATTTTTCTTTTTTGGGATAATTAAAAAAAAAATTACACCATCCTTTTTTGAGTTTTGGACCTTAAAACTTGGAAAATCTATGTAACTTAGAGTTTAGAAATAACATCATTTTTATTTGTTTGAAAATTTCAAACATTTGTACCAATTTATTCTTATGGAATAAATATCCAACTTGTTGATATTCATGTTTTGGATATTGGACCCAAGATTAGAGGTTAACCGGAACTAGAATATTGTAACTTTTTTTCTAGGTTTTAGAATTGAAATTGGAATTGATCATAGGCCAAATAACTAGAATTGGACCTAGGTCTCAATTCCTTAAAACAAAAGAAACCAAAATCAAACTAAAATCAATCCTTTTAAAATTTTGTAGAATTAGAATTGGAGGTTCCTCCTAGGACCTAGGAACTAACCAACATTGGTAGTTCTTGATTTTTTAAACTACAAAAGGTGTGTAATATTTACAAGAGGTCTACAAGTGGTTGTGAGTCATTTTCAAGTTTACAAATGACGATAGTTGTTGCAAGACAATAGTTACAACACAATGGTAGACAAAAGACAATCCCTACCTTCATGTCTTTCAATTATTTATTTATTTTTTCTACTTGACAACCCTTTCCTTGATGCACTTCTATAAAATGTGGGTGTAGTTCACTAATCCTTGTTCACTAGGCCAGTGAACTCATTACTTCCCACTAGGTTTTGTTCATTGTGAGTAGTGAATTCACTCAACATCTAGCGAAATCAGTTGGCATACATGGACAACTTTTGTTGTAGTGATGGCAATTAAGCTACTAGTCTCACTATTTTACAAGGAATAATGGAAATGAAACATTTAAAAATAGGTTTTGATTATCTTGATTATAATGTACAAATGAGTTTATGTTTTATCCTTCATTTTCTTTGCCATCTTTCCATGTTTCTTTTTCAACTTTATGTGAACCCAATGGTTCCAAAAAAAACAATGTACATGATGCATTACTCTCATATTATATATTTCCTATAATAAATAACAAGCTTGTGTTGAGGTGATCATATTTCATTTTAGCTTGTCCTTGTACACACAAACATTTAAGCCCAAGGGATGGAAATGCGTGTAACTAGAAGGTGCAGTTGGGGCCTTGAACACCTTAGACCTTTCACATGCATAAAAAAAATTTGAGAAAAAATAAAATGTTTATGAAATTCATAATTAGGTCACCATTGACCCTTGTGACTTTACATAGGTTATAAGATCCTACATGAAGTTACATCCGATGTAAATAACAAAATCAAAATCTTGCCTATTCATTAAGTATTAATGGAAAAAGCTAGGTACAAGCCATTGTGATTGATGAAGTACATTTGAACAATTTGGGTGAATAGGGTACAACAAGCATAATTAGGAATGGGCAAGGAATGTGCAATTGGCCTATACATGGCACCATTTTTATTGTGGCGAATGTTTACCATTTGATGAAATATTTTTCAAAAAGAATAACATTTTATTTTATATTCCCTTTTTCCAAGAAAATTGCCAAAAATTGACCCAAACAAATTCTAAAATTTTGCCATGTTTCTACACATTGTTCCAATAAGTAACCTAGACACAAAAGGAACTCAATAAATTTTTATTTTTATAGTTGGTCTATAGCCAAAATGTGGTTAAATCTACTTGTGGATGATCAGTAATAATGCAACATAACAAGATTGAAAAAAAAATGTTTCCCATAATAAAAAAACATAAGGGTTTTCATAATTGTGTCTTTGTAAGGGGACCCAACATTTTAAAAAACATAAAAGGCCATATGAGTAACATTTTTTCAAAGTAATTTGGTGCGAGGAGCAACTTGTGTATTTTTTAATTTAATAAATATATATGAATTGTACAATGTTGGTTTTCTTGAATGCTTGTTAAAATACAATGGAATGGGCAAAGGTAAGACCATTATGTGACATTAACCTCTAAACATCAAAGAATTCAAAAATTAGTGTAGCTTGTGCCTTTGGCTCAAGTGTGAACTAATTACCCAACTAAAATTTCCTTCCAAAACCATTTTCTATAATTTAATTGGATTTCCAATGACAAGAAAATTATTCAAAATTCAATATATTCCACATCTTAGGTTATTTTTTTCCAAATTTTTTTCATTAAATCCTTACTTGATGGAGGCTTTTTCCAACAATATCAAAATTGTGCTTAAATTCCCATATAATTCTTGGTTTTTATTTAATTATAATTTTAGTGGACAATTTGTTCCACATTCAATAACTTCTCCATGAGAGGCCCAAACATTATGCAATCAACTTGGTGTACCCTTACTCATTGAGGGTTTTTTGACAATATTGAAAAGTGCAATTAAAGGTGTCATGGTTTGGAAGATCTCAATGTGACAAACAAACAAAACATATAAAACAAACAAACAACCTTCCTCATAGATAAATTAGTGTAGCTTGTCCCCTTGGCCCAAGTGTGAACACATTATTTATTTTTCACATTCTTAGAATGAAAAATTCTAAATTTGGCAATATGAACACATTGAGGGCTCAACTGATTTTTGCTTCCAAACCCAATTTTTATAATTTTTTGAAATTCCAACAATAAAATTCATTCAAACATCAATATTTTCCACATCTTGGCTCTGAAAATTGTGAAATAAAATCTATTAAATCTCACTCATCGAGAGCTTTTGAATAACACCAAGAACGCCCCAAAATTCCAATATAGTTTTCAATTTCAATTTTATGTCATTTTCATTGACAAAATGGTGCAATAATTAATAGCTTCCATACCATTACTCAAAATAGTTTCAAACCAAATTGGTGCACCCATACTCATGTACAACTTTCCAAAGAGACCACAAGCTCAACATGAATTACTATGGTTTGGGAGATCTCAATGTGACAAAACAATATAAAATAAAACAAACTATATACATTGCTTTGAACATAGATAAATGTGGTCCAAAAAATGACATAATCTACCACCCCACCCCAAAACTAAATGTATTATGGAATGGACAAGCCCTTGCCCATTATAGTAATCCATAATCTGCCATCCCCAAACCTCAATGTACGAGGGTTAGCTAAGGTTTCGAGCATGGGTTTTTTTTTTTCAAAATATGGAGAATGCCAAAAAGGTTGCCTCCAATTGGATAGTGGAACATATTATGCTATAAGTAAATTTTGAAGGGAGAAATTTTAGGCTCCATGTATTTTTTTAATAACATTAAGGCAACTAATTTTTTTTCAATGAAGCTTAATTGGCTAATTAGATTTCATGGCTATCATACATTTGGTGACTACCTAAATTCCCATTCAACAATTTTGGCATTAATTAAATTGTGTTTATCTATCTATTGCAATAAAACAAATTTCCCTTGGGGGAATTGAACCCCGACCACGAAAGGTTTTGCCCATTGCAACAAAGGAATCCTACACCTAGAAAACCCTAAAATCCCCTTCACAAATTTCAAACAACTAAACCCAACACCCAAACCAAATCTGTAAAACTCTGGACATATGTAATTCTGCAACCTGAACACAAACCTCCAAACCATAAATCAAATTTACAATTGAACCTAATATCCTAGTGTCACCTCCTTCCACAATGCAATTGCATCATCATATGGGAAGTTAGATAATGTGAAAAATTTATGACTAAACATCCTAACACAAGTTTAAATGAATTGTTAACCACTTTTGGAGCTTGTTATTCATGAAAGAAAAATTGTTGAATGTTCTTTCATCCTAAATAGACCCCAAGACTTGAACCATTGTAGTCTTTGCCAATTTGTTGTACTCGTTGAAATTTTCATTCAAAATGGGAGGAGAATTAATCTTCATCCATGATTTGGTCACTAGATTTAACTTTGAATGTTTAGCCATTGCCCTTTCAACATTGTGGGACATAATGAACTTGAAACAAAAGGATTACACATCAAGCATATGTGAATCCAATAGAAGGGGGATCATAATCCCATCAATAGTTTTGCGAACAACACAAAATGTAGATTTGATAACATTTATATGTAAAAGGAATGACCTTTTTACAATAACATGATTCAGTTAGTATTGGGGGTACATGATTCTAACAACCATTATGACTTCTTGCTTTAAAAACCACCATTGTAGTTCATAAATAAAGGTTTAAACTGCTTTAATACAACAATTTTCACAACAACAATGGTTTTGCTAAAATCTTCTTCACGAACCTTCATCCAAGACCCATCAATTGGTTTCTGAGTGTGGACAACAAAAATATATCCACCAATATTAAAACCAATAAAAGCTTGGGGCTCAACCAAATTTGAACACCACATGACCAACAAAATATCACTAGATTACGTATTGCAATAGTTTAGTGAAAATATCAAACAATGGATCATCAAAATTGAAAAGCAAATCAATATAAAGGTGGAATAGTTGAGCCTTAGTAAGATTTATCACATCCAAAAAGTCCATGATAAACACATCCCAATGCTAGGCATATTCAATGGAACCACGTCCAAGATTGGCATAACACATGGTAAACCTATGATTAAGTCTAGGTTACACAACAATTCAAAGTTGTCATGAACATATGTGCTCTTCACACAATCAAAATGCATCTTCACAACTAAAGACTTGTATTGGGCCAATACATGTTTCAAAAGGCTCAACATGGAGATCCAATGGGTCTTCACATTCCTCAACAATTTTAGCCCTTTGGTTTCCAAAGTCTTTACAAACTTGGTGAACTCCAAGAACTTTTTAAAGTTGTTTGCGAAGAATGAGTACAAGAATTGTAGCATGGACTTAATGCAAAACACCAAAGGTAGTTTGGACAAAACAACAATTGTTAGATTGGTTTTATGTGCCATGCAATGCACACCAATAAGAAAAGGAGCAATACTAGATATCAATATGTCCTAAGAACACAAAATTTTCATCACAACCAAGGCATACCCATCGTGAAACAAGCTCTTCAATTGAAACACCTTTGTATTTAGCCATGCACTTCAAAAGGATTGAAGTGATGTTATATGTAGTAACATTCACTTCCACATGTTCTAAAGAAGTAAGATTGGAAATCAACGTCAATCCTTCGTGACATAGACATGGACATTAATCCATTGTTGATTATCCAATGTAATCATCTCATTTGCACTCATAGAAAAATAACTAACAACTTGCACATTAGCCCTAATGGATGCAAGGACAACATCATGCATTGCTTTAGCCATTCCCCACCCACTCCCATTTGTCTAGTGTTTTTTAAGGTTATTTTTTATTTTCAAGATGGAAAACAACTCCTTGAAAGTTTCTTGAAAGTTTCATATTCGAACATTAGATTACCATGGCTCAAAAGGTGGAAAATTGTTGCACATTGCACAATTTTATTTCTAGATGAAAGATGAACACTAGATTGCATTTGATTTATAACTAATTTAGTATGTTTAAACCTTTCATTTTTTGAATGTGTAGATTCCTTGTTGTAGTACCAATCCCCAACAACAATTCTAGCCGAAGCAACAACTATTTTTTTCCAGCTAGCATGCTTATGCAAAGTACCAACTTTGATGACAATAATTTGTCCTTTTCTTCAACAATTGAACATATCATGCATTTCATCAACAATACCTAGGAATCCTACCTAAAAATCAATTCTACCCAAGGAAACTTGGCTACCCAAGAATCTTGGAAAATTCGAAACTTGTCATATAGGACCTTTTAGGTTTTTTGGTTGGAGGTTCATGCGCACTAGGATTGGAAAGTTCAACGACAATTGACAATGCAGGTGGAGGAGCATGAGATGTTGATGAGCTTACCATGCTAATATTCAACTAATTTTGACCAAGAAAAAAAGAGTTTGAATTGAAAATTTGCAAGAAGTTTCAATGGTGCTATTATGACAAGCAATTTGAACAAAACAAGCAAATTGAAGAGAATCAGAAGCTAGAGCACACAAATGAATTAGAAACACACACAATCAAGAAAAAACTCAAACTACAATATGAACTAAGAAGAAAAAGAAGTCAAAATTATAATAATTGTGGATTATATAACTTCAAAAATCAAAATTTTGGTTTTGGAGCTCAAATTCATCACCTTAAGGAATGAAAGCTTTGACCTTGATAGATGATCTCAAGAATTGTGTAGACTCTGGAAGAACTAAAAAAAGTTTGAAGGAGTTCCTTCACGTTCGTTGATTGCTCCATCCTCATGAATCATGAACAATGACTCTTTCAACGACAAGATCGTGTTGCCACTAAACTACTTTGTACAAAGCACATCGCACATTCAAAGCAAGCAACAATAATCTCACGTCACCATCTCCAACAATCCATTGTTTAAACTCTTCTCTTAAAAATCTTGATCAATAATAACAAATAGCAACCACATGAGTTTTTTTTAGAGAAGTACTAAGCTAACTACTAAACCCTAAAGGCAATCCAGCAAATCCGATGGTCGTAGTTGACGATCTTCAAAAAGGGACGGCCAAGATTTGACGATAGACAAAAAAAT
>Ga0116226_10006798_pt1 | contig 10295 bp, 11 predicted proteins | sample S1TSphfallax_FD_89692 | JGI IMG/M metagenome (GOLD analysis project Ga0116226, IMG submission 89692) | Host-associated microbial communities from peat moss isolated from Minnesota, USA - S1T2_Fa - Sphagnum fallax MG | ecosystem: Host-associated > Plants > Peat moss > Unclassified | place: USA...
AACAAGCCGTTCATGTTCAGGTTCCACGCCTTCAAAGGTGCCTGCTCACCAGTGACGGACAACAGCGCCGCCAGTTGATACACTTGCGTGACATGATAGGTTTCGATGATATGCGCGACGCCCTTGGCATCGAGCACATCAATAGGCTCATAACGTTTGACACCGAAACCACTACGCGGGCCGATGTCTGCTGCGATCACGTTTTCTGCGCCGTGTTGTGCAGTCAATGCATCGACCAGTTCACTACCGATCTGGCCGTTTGCGCCGATGACGAGAATTCTTTCCATTGTTACTTCCCCCAATCCTTAACTTCTTAAATCTTAATTCTTCAAAATATTCAGTTCACGACCCGCTTGCGCAAACGCTGCCAGCACGCGGTCTAGTTGTTCCGTCGTATGGGCTGCAGACAACTGCACGCGCACACGGGCCTGTCCCATTGGAACAACCGGGTAAAAGAAGCCGGAAACCAACACACCCAGCTCATACAAACGTGCAGCAAATTTCTGCGCGACCGGGGCTTCGAACAGCATCACCGGCACCACAGGATGCGTACCCGGCTTGATCGTGAAGCCCAATTCGGTAATCTTGCTGCGGAAGTAAGCAGTATTTGCGTGCAGGCGATCACGCAGTTCCGTGGACGACTTCAACCGCTCCAACACCGACAAGGACGCACCGGCAATCGATGGAGCCAAAGTATTCGAGAACAGATAAGGACGCGACTTTTGACGCAGCGTCTCAATCACTGAACGGCGACCGGCCGTAAAGCCGCCCATCGCACCGCCGAGCGCCTTACCCAACGTACCAGTGATGATGTCGATACGACCGATCACGTTATGATGTTCGTGCGTGCCGCGACCTGTCTTGCCCATGAAGCCGGATGCATGGCATTCGTCGATCATCACCAAAGCGCCGTAGCGGTCAGCCAATTCGCAGATCTTGTCCAACTGCGCAATCGTGCCATCCATCGAGAACACGCCGTCAGTGACGATGACCTTGTGACGCTTATCCGCAGCAGCCTTCAATTGTGTTTCCAGGTCAGCCATATCATTGTGCTGATAGCGGAAACGCGCAGCCTTCGACAGGCGGATACCATCAATGATCGACGCATGGTTCAATGCATCGGAAATGATCGCATCTTCGGCATCGAACAAAGGCTCGAATACACCACCGTTCGCATCGAACGCTGCTGCGTACAGGATGCAATCTTCCGTGCCGAGGAATTCCGCAATCGCGCGTTCCAATTGCTTATGTACCGTTTGCGTACCGCAGATGAAGCGCACCGATGACAAACCGTAGCCGTACTTTTCAGTTGCCGCAATCGACGCCTTAACCAGCGATTCTTCGCCGGACAAACCCAGATAGTTGTTAGCGCACATGTTGATCAGCTTGCGACCGTCATCGCACTCCACTTCCGCACCTTGGCGCGAAGCGATCACACGTTCCGGCTTAAACAAGCCCTCACCGCGCAGCTTGTCCAGATTGGCTTCCAGCCCGCTGTAGAAGGCGTCTTTTTGCGTCGTTGCACTCATGGCAATCCTTTATTGTTTGCAGTGTCACCTTGATAAGGCAGACCGCATTGATTAAATACAATCTTGTGGAATATTTCAGGCTAGAATGCGTTTTTCGATATTTTCAATGCAACTCGATTTATCCAATATCGCGAACACGAATTCGATATAATGGATATTACCGATTCTCATAAAACAATGCAAGCCAGTGCCATGAAAAACCAAGTTGCACAAAAAACACCACCAGAAGTCGGCGCAACCCTGCATAAACTGCGACTGGCTCGCAGCCTGACCTTGGAAGACCTGTCACGCGCGGCAGGCGTATCGAAATCGATGCTGTCGCAAATCGAACGCGAAAAGGCAAATCCGACCATTGCCGTCGCATGGCGGCTGGCAAACGCGCTGGGTATCGGCATAGAGGAATTGCTATCGAGCGAGGCCAAGGAAATCGAGCCGATCCGTGTACTCGACCCACACGAAACACCCACCCTGCCCGGCGACCACGCCGGTTACGTGCTACGCATCCTCGGCCCGATGGAACTGGCGGGGAAATTTGAATGGTATGAATTGACGCTCGCCGCAGGCGGCGAACTGATCTCGCAACCACACGACCCCGGCGCAATCGAACATTTGACTGTGCTAACCGGCGCGTTGGAAGTGGAAGTCGATAGCAGCAAGCGTAAGATCAAGCATGGTGGGACGGCACGCTATCACGCGGACCGTAGCCATGCGATTCGTAACCTGGGGAAGACTGAGGCTAAGGCGTTGATGGTGGTGATACATCGTTAAGATCAATATGACCCGTATAGCCCTCATCGAAATTAATCTCGGAAATGTATCAACCCCGCAAGAGCTACATCAGCTTCTGATGGAGTCATTAGACTTTCCACACTGGTATGGACGCAACCGGGACGCCTTTTGGGACGCGATCACAGGTCTGGTCGAGATGCCAGAAACATTGCGTTTGCTAGGATGGAAGAAGTTCTCGAACACATTTCCCAAAGATGCAATGCTGATGCAGAAATTCCTGGATAAGCGGAAAACATTCTATTCCAATGAGACACTGAACATCGAATACGACCATCCTCAAACGGGTACTCTGTAGCCTTATTTATGAAGACAGAACACCAAGACGGCAATCCAGTCCAGACTTTCAACAAACACGCCAGCCGCTACGCAGAAAAATACTTTGACCTGCGCGATTACGATGCGTTCTATGAACGCCTGCTCGTCTCAATCGCACAGACTGGTTCTTTCATCGACGTCGCCTGCGGCCCAGGCAATGTCAGCGCATTCGTCAGAACGCATCGCCCTGATGTGGAAGCTATCGGCGTGGACTTGGCTCCAAATATGATTATTGAGGCCCGTGCACGTGTTCCGGGCGCGACATTTGAAGTCTGTGACTGCACGAAACTGGAATCTCTCGGCAAGACTTTTGATGCTGCCGCATTTGCGTTTGGATTGAGTTATTTGACGGATAGCGCGGCTACGCAATGCCTGTCCTCGCTCCATACGATTTTGAAGGCCGGTTCGACATTGATGCTATCCACTATCACGAGCGAGGAACCTGGTGAACGAGTGGAAACGTCGAGTTCGGGAGACCGGATGTTGATGGTCTATCGCACACCAGAACAAGTTCGAGCGATGATTGATACACATGGCTTTCGCACGACGTCCATGGAACGCATAGTCAGCCCAAGCAACGCGACCATGGTTACCAATGACATCGTGCTTTTTGCGACAAGGCTCTGATCAAAGACCTGCGCCACCACCTGCGGCGATTCTTTCCCCATCGACCCAGCGGAAGTCGTCGGACAAAAGTGCCGCAATCAATAGGCCGATATCTTCCGCTTGCCCTACGCGCCCCATTGCTGTCGCTGCGGCGAGATGTTTGCGCATCTCGTCAGTTCTACCGCCACCAAAATCCGTATCAAGCGCGCCAGGGGCAACAATATTGCAGCGGATTTTTCTGTCGGCGAATTCCCGCGCCACAAATCTGGTGAACACCTCCATGGCACCTTTCACAGAGCCATAAATGGATGTGCCTGGATAGGTATGCTGCGTCAATCCCGACGAGATGTAGACGATGTGCCCGCCATCCGCCATCAGTGGGATCAACTTTTGCGTCAGAAAAACCGGCCCCTTGAAATGCACCTGCACGAGCTGATCAAACTGGTCCTCGGTGAGATCCTTGATCAAGGTCCGTTGTGCGATACCGGCATTATTAACGAGGTAATCGAAGGTTTGCTGATTCCATTCTTTCGCCAACGTAGCTGATACCTGCTGAACGAAGTTGTCGAACGAAGCAGTCTGCGTCACGTCCAGCTGCAATGCCACGGCTTGACCGCCATTGCGCTTGATCTCATCAACAACGGCAGCGGCTTCGTCGGCGTGGCTGTTGTAGGTCAGGATAACGCCCGCCCCTCTTTTGGCGACATTGATTGCGGCGCTTTTACCCACACCTCTGCTGGCACCGGTGATGATGGCTACTTTCATATTTCTCTCCTTATTTCAATGTGGAATGGTTGATAGCAAAGCGCGCGTTTCAGCAACGACACGTGCCCTGAATTTGGAATTGCGAACGAGAAACGAACCCTGCATCGGCAGACCTTTCTCATCGTAGTACACGCCGCTTTTTACTGCTTCATCGGTCATGATTTTGGTGATGACACGTGCTGCCTGCTTCGGTGTGCTTCTATACTTTGCAAATGGCGGAAAGAACGTGATCACACCAAACAGTTGTCGCACAAAGAAGTTTGCCCGCCCGAGACCAGTACCCGGGGTGATGCCCGGCTCGATAGCATTAAAGCGCAGTCGGGGGACTTCTCGCGCAAGCTCGATCACGGTGGCGAGCGCGCATTGCTTTGAGGTTGCGTACGCATCTGCTCCCGGTAATTTGGAACCACCGGGCTCCCACTCGCCGCGGCTGCTTGCCTCCGCTGAAATATAGCGTGCGCCACGCATGCCGACGACTTGCGCTGGCTTACGCTCGGGGTCTTCGACTGCGGACACAACGAACAAGATGTTCGCACCGTCAGGAAGATGTGGGGCGAGGGCTTCTGTCAGCACAAACGGCCCGAGGTGATTGGTGGCAAACGATGTATCCCAATTCTGCGCGCTCTTTGTCGGTTGCTGTTCCATGACACCGGCATTGTTCAACAGTCCAGCAATAGGAAGGCCAAGCGCCACGATTTCGGCAGCTGCGCGCCGTACGCTGAGGATGTTCGACACATCACAGGCAACAGTCACCGCGAATTGACCTTTGCTCTCGATAGTTCTCTGCAATTGATCCAGCTTTTCCCGATTACGCCCAACCAAGATAACCGTGCCATGTTTCGCCAATTCAAACGTAGCTTCGCGACCGATGCCAGAAGTTGGCCCTGTCACGATATATGCCTTTTGATTCGCACTGGAATTCGTTTTCATCGCTATATACCTTCTTACTTTTGATATGGGACTCATGATATATTTTTCGTTATTGACGATAAATATCGCAAAAAATAATTAACTTTTCGCTTTAAACGAATAAATGGATAGCAAGATGGACAAATATCATTCATTCAAGGTGTTCAGCTGCGTGGCGGAAAAATTGAGCTTTTCATTGGCGGCGGATGAACTGGGCCTCCCCAATGCGTCAGTCTCGACAATCATTCGCGATCTCGAAGCGAGTTTGGGGGTGAGGCTGTTGGAACGTACGACGCGTCGCGTGTCATTGACACCCGAAGGATCAATCTTCCTGGAACGTTGTCAACAGATGCTGACCGACGTGGACACGGCAGAGTCGATGTTTCGCGGTGGATGTAACCAGATCAAGGGCAAGGTACGCGTCGAAATGTCAGCAGGCGTGGCAAATCTCGTGATGCCGCTGCTGCCCAAATTTTTCAAGGAATATCCAGAGATTGAATTGGAGCTGAGTAGCAGAGATTATTTCGTCGATCTGGTGCGCGAAGGCATCGATTGTGCCATCCGAGGCGGCGGCCCCGGCGAGCCTGGGCTCATTGCAAAAGACATCACTGAAGTCGTGTGCGTCAATTGCGCCGCGCCTTCCTATATTGCTGAATTCGGGAAGCCGAAGAACATCGATGACTTGAAAAATCATCGCTTGATCAACTACACACACAACTTCAGCAGCAAGTCTCACGGATTCGAGTACTTCGATGGCGACAAATATCGGGAAATCAAAATGAAAGGCGCGATCAGCGTCAACAGCGGCACCGCCTACGGGGCGGCATGTCTAGCCGGACTTGGTATCGCCCAATTGCCGCTGATCGGTGTACGCAATCGCCTCAAGGACGGCACACTCGTTGAAATACTACCCAGGTTCAGGGCGCGTTCTTACACAATGAAACTGGTGTATCACGAAAGACGCTTGCTCAGCCAGCGCGTACGCGTGTTCATGGATTGGCTGGAGAAGGCTTTGCAGGGGATATAGCCAACCGAAAGCAAACACGAATCATCGATCAAGATATAAGCGCACGGCCGGATAAAGCAAGGAAAGTGTCGAAAAATTTTACATAAACTTATTGTCGGCTAAAGTCAGCTTTCATAAGTCGTTGAATATATTAAGCATATTCATAAAATTTCCCAATGGCATGAATGTTGCTTATAGTTAATTAGTGCGAATTTCTTATATTCACCAACTTCTCGAACCGCCTTTATGACAAAATTTCTTTTGGCCGCATGCGCCCTGCTCGCCGCTTCCTCCATCGCTCACGCAACCGCGGTAGTCAGCGATGTCAGCTTCACCACAAATTCCATCACGTTCGAAGAAACCGGAAATTTGTCTGGATATGCAAAGCCGCTTAATACCGGAGAATTTGGAATTGTCTACACCGGTAACTTGGTCAATTTCACGGGACTCGATCAAAGCAACTCAATCAGTGGAAATTTATTTTCGAACGATACCGTCTACACCAACGGCAATACCGGAAGCTTCGGCGATTTCGTTACTCCCTACACCTGGATTCAAACGACACATTTGGACGACACGAACGATGTGTTCAAAGGCACTCCAGTCACCATATCCTGGGCGCAACCGATGCTAAACTTGAGCGGATCAGGCACCTTGGAATTCATCTGGGGCAATGGTTATACCAACCCCGGATACACGATTCTGAACACAGAAACCGTCGTCAATGGCCATATTGTCAACAGCAGCCAAGTGCCAGAACCGGGTTCATTGGCGCTGATGGGTCTTGGCCTGGCTGGATTCGCAGTAGCACGCCGCAAGGCCAAGCAGCAATAAGCATTTTCGCTTTAGCTGGAGGCGCTGGCGATATCTGCAGTCAGCGCCTTTTCCAGCAACCTCAACATTACCTCGCACTCCTCCTCGCTTAGCTTCGAGAAGGACTCCGTCAGCACTGCCAGCGCTTCTCCACGCCCCTGCTCCAGCAGCGTCTCCCCCTTTTCCGTCAGGCTCAGGCAATAAGCCCGTCCAACGCCGCTTTCACGGGTAATCAACCCCGCCTGCAACATTCGTGTAGTCAACGTGCCAAATGCCTGTGCCGAGTTGAACGTTAGCTCAGCCAGACGTAGCTGCGGACTACCCGGATTGCGCTTGATTTCGCGCAATGCGTGCCATTGCACCAGACTGACTCCCATCGGCATCAGCCGTGCGTCAACGCCCTTGTGATGCCGGTCCTGCATACGTTTGATCGCCAGCCCCAATTTTTCCCGCAAAGTCATCGCTTCCATCATTTTTCGAAAATCCGCTTGACGAATAAGCATATTTATATAAATATGCTTATATAAACTTGTTTAATAAGGACACATTATGAACCAAGCTATCACCCAAGTGCAGTTATTTGCAGAAACTTTGTAGTTGGCAGTCACAGACCAGGGGCAAGGACAAACCTATCTGGTGTTACATGGCGGTGCCGGGCCATTGTCGGTTGCCGGTTTGACAGCCGCATTGAGCAACCACGCCCGCGCGGTTACACCAATCCATCCTGGTTTTGCGTCGCAACCACGTCCGCAATGGTTTCATCGCGTCAGCGACATAGCACTAGCTTACGTTGCATTGCTGGAAAAGCTGGATTTACACAATGTGATCGTCATCGGCAATTCGATAGGCGGCTGGATCGCAGCAGAAATGGCCTTGCGCAAGTCTCCGCGCGTGGCCGGAATCATGCTGTTGAACGCCGCAGGCATCGACACCGGCTCACCAGACAGAAAGATTGTCGATCCGATGGCAATCTCTCCCGCAGAACGCACTGCTTTAGCTTTCCACGATCCAGTACGTTATGGAATCGCTCCGACTACACCGGAAGCCTTGGCAGCAATGCAGGCAAACCAACAAACCTTGCGCGTCTATGCTGGCGAGCCATTCATGCACGACCCGACCTTGCGTGCACGTCTGGCCGATATCGATGTTCCAGCGATGGTAGTCTGGGGTGAAAGTGATCGTATCGTCGATACTGACTATGGTCGCTTGTTCGCACACAGCATCCCCGGCGCGACGTTCGAAGGCGTTAAGGAAGCAGGGCACTTTCCGCATATCGAGCAATTGCAGAAAGTGCTGGAATTAATTGGAGGCTTTACGCGGAGGGTAGAACAAAGTCGAGAGAAAGTAGCTACCTAAATCACAGCAAGAGGAAATCAAATTCGGCGGACAGGATACCCTCGGCCCGCCGATTGCTAAGCTCAGCTCAACTCTTCCAAGCGAATCTTCGTCACCTTACCCAACACCGTCGGCAAACCTTCGATTTTCAGCAATGCCGCTTCGATGAATTTTTCCTGTGTCTGATGTGTCAGGATAATGATGTCGGTTTGCTTCTCCCCTTCTGCCGGTTCTTTCTGCAGCATCGCGTCGATGGAGATGCTGGAGTCGGCAAGAATCCGCGTCACATCCGCCAATACGCCCGGTTGATCGAACACGCGGATGCGCAGATAGTAGCTGGTGGTGATTTCCGACATCGGCAGAATCGGCGTATCGGACATGGCGTTCGGTTGGAAAGCCAGATGTGGTACACGATGTTCCGGGTCTGCAGTTGCCAGGCGCGTTATATCGACCAGGTCTGCAACCACAGATGACGCTGTCGGCTCCGAGCCGGCTCCCTTGCCGTAGTACAGCGATGCCCCGACCGCGTCGCCATGCACCAGCACCGCGTTCATTGCACCCTCGACGTTGGCGATCAGGCGCTTTTCCGGGATCAGTGTGGGGTGCACACGCAACTCAATACCCTTGTCGGTACGCTTCGTGATGCCTAGCAGTTTGATGCGATAGCCTAATTGTTCGGCGTATTTGATGTCCGTCGCCTGCAACTGCGTAATGCCTTCGACATGCGCTTTGTCGAACTGCATCGGGATACCAAATGCGATTGCCGACATGATGGTGGCTTTATGTGCAGCATCCACACCTTCAATGTCAAACGCCGGGTCAGCTTCGGCGTAGCCCAGTTCTTGCGCTTCTTTTAGCACAGTCGCGAAGTCCAAGCCCTTGTCGCGCATTTCGGACAGGATGAAATTCGTCGTCCCGTTGATGATACCTGCGATCCATTGGATGCGGTTTGCAGTCAAGCCTTCGCGCAACGCCTTGATAATAGGAATACCACCTGCAACGGCAGCCTCGAACGCGATCATCACGCCCTTTTCCTGCGCGGCTTTGAATAACTCATTGCCGTGCGTGGCAAGTAGCGCCTTGTTTGCGGTGACGACGTGCTTACCGTTGGCAATTGCCTTCAGCACGAGGTCTTTGGCGACGTCGTAGCCACCAATCAACTCGACCACGATATCGATGTCGGGATTGGTCACGACCAGATTAGCGTCGGTCACAATCTCGCAGGTTCCACCGGTGACTTCCTTCGCACGTTCGACATTCTTGGAAACTGCCACCATCGTAATCTGAATGGCACGACCGGCACGGCGCATAATCTCTTCTTGATTACGCTTGAGAACGTTGAATGTGCCAGCACCTACGGTGCCAATGCCAAGTAGCCCTACTTTGATGGGTTTCATATGCTCGATAGTCTCTAGTCAAAAAATGAAGCGAGTGATAAATGCCCGCTTCGGTGGTAAAAGTGCGATAGTGAGTTGTGCGCCTTGCTTTCCTTCTCAATCAATTGGTACCGTGACGCTTGCGATAATTTTCCAGGAACCGCGCAATGCGTCCGAACGCTTCGCTCAGGTCATCTGTATTCGGTAAGAACACTACACGGAAGTGGTCAGGCGATGGGCAGTTGAAACCTGTTCCCTGCACGATCAGTACGCGTTCTTCAGCCAGCAATTCGTAGGCAAATTCCTGATCGTCCGCAATCGGATAAATCTTCGGGTCGAGGCGCGGGAACATGTACAACGCCGATGTCGGGCGCACGCATGTCACACCTGGGATTTCCGTCAGCAATTTGTGCGCAAGATCACGCTGGCGCGCTAAACGTCCGCCTGGCGCAACCAAATCATCAATACTTTGATAGCCGCCCAGTGCTGTCTGAATCGCAAACTGGCCCGGTGCATTTGCGCACAAGCGCATCGAGGCCAGCATGTTCAAGCCTTCGATGTAATCCTTTGCGTGCTTCTTTTCACCCGATACGATCATCCAGCCTGCACGATAGCCGCAGGCGCGATAGTTCTTCGACAGGCCATTGAAGGTGATGAACAAGACGTCATCCGCCAGCGATGCAAGCGAGGTATGCTTTGCGCCGTCGTACAAGACCTTGTCGTAGATTTCGTCAGCAAACACGATCAGTTGATGCTGACGCGCGACTTCAACGATCTGCTTTAGCACTTCGACTGAATACAACGCGCCGGTCGGGTTGTTTGGGTTGATGACGACAATCGCACGCGTATTCG
>Ga0116226_10006799_pt1 | contig 10295 bp, 1 predicted proteins | sample S1TSphfallax_FD_89692 | JGI IMG/M metagenome (GOLD analysis project Ga0116226, IMG submission 89692) | Host-associated microbial communities from peat moss isolated from Minnesota, USA - S1T2_Fa - Sphagnum fallax MG | ecosystem: Host-associated > Plants > Peat moss > Unclassified | place: USA...
AAATAAAATTACTTTAAAATTACAATGCCACTAATAAAACTTATTTATCACTAAAATGTAACATACATAACATTGTAGTGTAAAAGACATATAGATGTCCATCCTTTCAACTTAAATACAATTAATTTATAACTATAATGCTATTGATAAAACTAATTTATCGCTAAAAATATAACATACATAACAATGGTACAAATTAAATTGAAATCACCTACACTTACATATAATGGTAGTTTTTAAAATAAAATGCATCATATACTTGAATTATTGAAATTAAAATTCATGATACCTTTGTTGTTTTGGAATTTGTCTTATTGCACGTATTAGTTTGGATTATTACACAATGAACAACACATTCAATGACATAGTTATTAAAAATTTAACCAAATCATATAATATCACATGTGCATGATCCTCTATTCGATACTATATTTTTCAACACAAGACTACCATTTTATTTTTAAAAAAATCTTCAACCTCCAAGAACAATAATAAGAACTTTCAACCTCCTAGAATAAAAATAAAAACTTTCAACCTCCAAGTTTTATGAATAAACAAACAAACTTGTGACAACCTTTTAGTTTGACCTTTAAATTGGAAAAAAAATCTTAATTATCTAACACATGATATGGTAATTGCATCACCAAAAAACTAAAAAATGCACAAAATACTTAGACAAAAAGGCCTTCTTTTTAGTTTTCTTAAGTTTCTTGATAACAAACTTAAGGGCATGAAGGTCATTGATGCAATGGGGTAGATCTACCATTTGTCACTCAAAGGTTTCCTACCAAAATTTCATGTTTTCAAATTCCAAATTCCAAGTTGAAATATAGTTGCTTACCAATTGTCCACATGTTGGTTTAATTGATTTAGTTACTTTGGTTTACATGTTAACTAAATGTTAATTATTAGAAAGAAAGAAAAAATCCTTTGTAATTCAACTTGAATTTTTTTATACTAGGCATAAGCACATGATTGGCTTGAAAGAATTGGCCTATGTGAATGAAACAATTAAATGTTTAGGCTATAATGTTTAGGTGTATGCTATGTTTAAGCAAATCCATACATACACCATAATTGAATTTCTAATACAATATACACACTACTTGAAAAACTTGGACTTGAAACTTTGTTGCAAATTTCGTTGCAATTAGAAACTTTAATTACAAATTATTTACAATTATAAGGCTTATTCCATATTTTTTCACTATTTTTAAAAAAATTATATAATTCAATAGCAAAGTGACTCCTACCTAATTAACTACCCAATTAAATAAGTAGCAATAAAAAATAAATTTGCATATAATAATAATTCACCAAAAATTTATAATTACATAATTATATAATTACAAAATATTGGATAAATGAAAAATATTAATTATAAAAAATAATTACTTAAAAATATTAACTATGATAATAAAAATAGTTTAATAATTTAAATTATTATAATATCAGAAACTTAAAATTAAATTGAAACTAGTAATATTAGTAGTGTATCTAATGAGTAGCCTACATTATTGTTTTTTTTTTTTTGGACAAATTTATGTGACTTGACAACAAAGAAAAAGGCTAGCAAATCCAACAAAAGAGTTTTTGATATTTAAAAAACAATTCGCAATATCTTGACCAAAAAATTTAAAAAGTCACCAAATTTAAATAATGTGTTCCCATAGGTTGTTGAAATTAGACATGATTCCAAAAAAGATTTACTAGTCAAGTAGGATAGTCATTGTTTATTGCTAATTAATGTTGAGGAATCTAGCAAATGCACCTACTTGAGGAATTTGAAATAACACATTGGCCTATATTACCTATTATATTTTTCTTCACATTATTATTTTGCTTGACATAACTATATTTCAACTATTAAAATAAATATTAGTATTATTAAGAGTTTAAATCATATATGTATTTAATAATTAATATTAAGTTATGCAATTACATATGATACTCAATTAATGTCCTTAATAACTATCACAATAGCTTCTAGTCTCTAATCATAAACTATATTCTAAGATATATTTTAGGATTAAAATTCTATATTCTCAGAAATATCAACACTTAATATCAAATTTCAGTTATAGTATTATTTATTATTTATAAAATATTAAATAAAAAATTTGGTAGAAACTAAAAAAATGTTCTAATAAGAATATAATAACTCAAAATTTTCCTGATGTATTGGAAATATTTATAAGATATAAATATTTATAAGAAATGAGAATTTTAATTTAATGTGGTATAATCTTTGTCAATTACGTTAATTACTCTGATTATAGTAAAATTGCTAAAAAAAAATTAAAATCTGATGAAAAAATAAACCTTAAAAGTTCTAAAATCATGAATAATTAAGTTCAATTCTAAACTATGAAGCTATTGTAATTGGTATATAAATACATAAATTACAGTTATTTTACCATAATTACACATTAATTACTGGAATTATATTTAGATATTATAAAAGCATTTAATGTTTCCAAATAGGTCGTTATAAAGAATAGATAGAATAATTTATTGTACTTAAATTGTCTAATGTACAACAATTGCATCAAATCCTTTAATCATATTAAAACTATTATATTTTGAATTAATTATTTAAAATATCGAGATTATGAATACCAACTTACATTATAAACTATATAATCAATATGCATTTACTATAATCAATGTATATTTCTCTTATTATAAAATTTTAATTACTCAAAATATTAAATGTTAATGTGAAATTTTATGTCAAAATTATTATTATTATTTTGTGTGATGGTTGAACATAAGTTAAAATATTTGAATTAAATATAAAATGACTTGGAATACTTAAATATAAATGATTATTTTAATTTATTATAACATAATCATGGAATTATTTTAATTCCAATAAAATTACTATAAATTTTGAAAATAATTTTATAAGGACAAAACAATAAGTTACAATTTATGAATAATTAAATAAAATTATAAAATTATAAAAATCTATAATTAATGTAATAATAAATAAATAACAGTTATTATAGAATAATAAATGTAATAACTTAGTGAATCAAATTGGTATAATTATAATAATTATATCAAATAATATAATTACATTACTATGAACATTTTTAACAATAGTGTTATTATAAGAATCAGAAATTATGAAGACAAGCTTTGATCATAAATTATAAAGTTATTACAATTAATATATAACTATCATAATTTTAGCAATTTGACAATGATTTTTTACATTAATTGTATGAATTATGTTTATTATAATTACTAGATTTTCTACCCTATTGTATACACATGTACATCTAAATATTTATTTTTATATTAATGGGTAGAATACACCTAATACACCATTTGAAACACATAGACATTGGAATATGTGGAATACATTTTGAATATGTAGAGGGTCGCTGTTCATTTGATCACATTTGAAACTAATTGGACATAGATGGGTTTTCTTGCATGATAACAATTCTAAAAGTGTTTCCAAATGGAAAAATGAAAAAATCATTGGTCTTAAGCATAATCAAATGCAAAAAATAGGGTTTAGTGTTCAGGTTTAAAGTTTATGGTTTAGGGTTTTGCGACTAACTACATACTAATCAAAGACATATGCCACTAATGATTAGTGAATTGTTAAACCCATGTTGTTTCACCCATTTAATTGTAAAGGACATTCAAATGCATAGCCCAATCGTTTAAACGATTAAATTTTGGTTTTTTTATAATAATGAAATTCTATGTCATCATTAACCTTAATATGACATGTAAAGTGCATGCCATCTCAACTTAGTCATTTTATTCAACAAAGTGTTACATAAGATGCCTTGATGGATCAATGACATGTGTCAAGAATCTATAAACACATTATGAATCATTGCACATGGACAAAAATCAACCTAATTTAATCCATGTAGCTAGTGTAGCCAAAAGTCAACCTAGCCTAACTTACCTAAACAAAAGTGAACCTAGCACAACCTAACTAAGCTAGCCAACCTAACTTAACTTGCCTAACCAAAAGTCAACCCAACATAACATAACTAGGTTAACTACTTATGTTTACCACCTAGCGTACCTAACATAAGCTTGTAGGTGGCCTAATTTAAAAGCAAATGTTTGATTCCTAGCCCAAAAAACTTAGACTAGGCTACCTAATCTAAACCAAGTGGCCTAGGTATCATAGGTTATAAAAATGAGAACTTGAACCCTTCACCTTCACTTTGGGGTTCAAATTTTCATTCATCACACTACCATAGTTTTTAAAACTAATTATATTTAACACAAATTTATAAAGCTCAAAATTTTTAGCGTTGAATTTACATTGGTCACCTTAGGTTGACCTAAATCAAATTACCTACAATCTACCAACCTAGCCTAGACGTAGACCTTTTTAGGTTGACTTAAAATGAACTTTTGTCAACCTATATTACTTATTAACCTAACTAACGTTAATCTAAGCATTTTTAAGCTAATTTTTTTTTAAATGTAAGATATATGTCTCATTTAGTCAAACAAACTTGAAGTGACCAATTATAATCTTGATAGAATATCTTTTAATGAGATTACTTAGGTTGACTTGGCAAAAAACCAAAAGCTAGGAATCTATGCAAGCTTACCTAGGTAAAATAACCTATTATAAATACATTTAAACATATTAAATGTAATTTTTTAATATCTTTAATTAAGTAACTTACAAAATAACCTATATTATGAAGTAGGTTTTTACTAAGTAACCTACATACATAGGATAACTTCATAGGTATGTTAATATGAACTAGTGTGTTGATTAGTTAAAAAATTAAGGAGTTATGTGTCAATTTTTTCATAATGACTATTAATATTGTAGTCATAATTACAACTTACCAAAAAATAATTTAGTATGCATACACATGCACGTGAATTCATGACTTCAAAAACTTCATGGCACACAAAAAATTATGGCATGTCATGACAAAAATTGGTGCCATAAATTCAAGATTCACAAAAACTTATGGTGTCACAAAAAATCATGGATTGCCATGAAAATTTCTGACACCTTGTTGCTAAACAACATGCCATGTCATCATCACATGGAAGACTAAGTCGTTATTAATTGCAAAGGACAATATTATTTTCAACTAGTTAATAAATGAAATTAATTCATTAAATCAATGACATGAATCATCATGTGAAAATAGTGTTAAAAGTCATGAAGTGTTGCGACTACTAATCAACATCATTATTATGTGGCATGCCCCATTAGCATCACACGACCATAAGTTGTTATTATTCACCAAAAGTTGCAAGAATTAATGGAATTTTGTTATTACTTAATTTTGGATGATTAAAATATATTAAAAATATATTCTTGAAAATTTGATAGTTGATTGATAATCAAGTATTTTATTACCATCACATTGCAAAAACATGTCTTTTATGACTGATTTTATTCGACTAAAATCAATTTTAAGTCATTTATGCCATTTTCTAGTTGTTTCTCCCATTGTAATTAAATAGGACAAGTCATAAAAGACATGTCGTTGGCACGTGGATTGCCACATCATCATGTTGCGAGACTAAAAGTCATTATTTTAATTGCAAAAGTCAGAGTATTTTTAATTAATTAATTAACATCAATTTAAAGCATATTATTAATACAATTTCAAGAATAATAATATATCTATCCAAAAAAACCCACTAGTTGTCATATTAACTATAATTGCAAAACCATGACATTACAAGGCTGAATTTCCAAACATTTGATGAAAATTATTTCCACGAATATACACCGCTTTCACACCCATAAAACCCCCCGAATTTGTTTTGTCTCCAAATGAATTGAAATCTCCCACATTTTTAGGCCTCTTTTCCAAGAAATGAAGGGCATAAAAATTACCATAACTTGACTACATACATCTTTGGAATGAATTTCCAAAGGAAATGTCAAATTGAATCCAAATGAAATTTGAAACTTATTAATCCAATATTTAAAATCTTTAATTGTAAGGGTAAAAATATATAGGATGGTTTGGTTTTAGGATGCAACTAGTATACTGAATAGTTATATATGTATGGTCACTAACTAACCTACCTACATATTCATTAACCTAATGTTTGACTATTAGTTGGATGTAAAAAAATCCCATTTATGGTTGAAAGGCCTTTGAATGGATGAAAAAATATTTAAATGAAAAAAAAATCCTAGAAATTTCTTAAAACATAACATGTACCACACATGTGACACATATTATAAATGAAAAACTTGGAAATTTTTATTTAAAAATAGAAAAAAAAGATAGGTTTATATTCACCTTTTCTGAAATTGAAGGGTCAAGCTTATTTTTTAAAATAAAAATTAGAAAAGGAAGCTTGAATCAAATCCCTTGGATCACTTTGTTTTAATTTTGCAGTAAACTACCAAACCTTTCATTGAGCCCAAAATTTAAGGGTTTGAATTGGGAGAACCTTGAAACTCATGATGATGGCGATGAGGTTCCACATTCGTATCATTGTCCCTTTTCCTTCTTTGATATTACAACAATTATTAATATTATTGTTGTTTTTATCTGTGACCACATTAATGACCACAAAATAAGATGAAAAGGAGGTGGGCCTCCTTCTTCACCTTACTAATATCAAAATTTGGTCAACCAAGTTTTAAGCGTTGTTAGTGATCGTGATGGTGACTTTTGTTGTGGCAATGTTGTTATTGTCACGGATGCCAATGCCATGGAGTTCATTCATATGAATGTTCATGCATGACATGTAGTGAACTTGTACTTAATTTATAGTTTAATTTCAATTCATTCTTAGTTTGTTACTAGTTAAGTTTTAATTCACTTCTCATCCACTCTTAATTAAGTCCCAATTCACTTCCACTTAATTTTTACTTCACTTTCAGTTCATTTTAAGTTAATTTTCAATTCATTTATAATTAACCCATAATTCACCTTCAATTAAATTCTTAGTTAACTTTCAATTTACTTTTAATTGAATCTTAATTCATTTTTATTGAAGTTTTAGTTCATTCATAATTTACACGTGGGGGAACATGGGCCACATGTGAGCTAGATGCCCAATGGGTATAAATAAATGTAGGATTCCCCATTACTTTTAGTATGTTCAACATTAGTTTTGGGTATGTTTTCTTGTAATAGCCTCATTTTGTTTTTGTTTTGTTCTTATAATAAAATCGTGTTGAATTTTTGTCTTGCACTTGTCATCTTTTTGTTCTTGTTTTTTTTCGTTTCATAATCTATATTTGTAATTAGGCATGCACTTGTTTTTGTTTTGGTTTAGGAAATCTTGTAGACTTCGTTGTTTTCATGCTCGTGATAGTTATTGTTGGTAAAGATAATAACTTGATGAGGTGAGGTCGATGTGTTGAGCATTGCTAATCATATTCACCAATAATTTATTCATTAATAGTTAATCAAAATCATTAGTAGTCAATTCATTAGTTAGCTTCTTAGTTCATAGCTAAACTATTTAGGTTAAAAACCTATGTTAAACACTTAAAAACTTAAATCATTTATTTACATTAGGTTAAGAACCTAAGCTAACATAGCCCACCTAACTTAAGTTAAAACCTAGCCCATTAAGCTCACAAATTTAAAGTGAAAATGTGAAGATTTGAACCCCTCACCTCCCTTCACCTCCATGCTTTAAGTATAAGTGCATAACAATTAGACCACTCTTCAAATAAATCAAATTTATGATTTGTCATGCCAACATATTGTTATTGCACATTGTTTCATAACATACTTAGGTATCTACCCCATTTATTTTTCCTAGCTACCTATGTTACCTTGTTACTTTACCTTACATACCTAAATAACCTAGGATACAATAGACTAGGCTATTCATAATTACCATAGGTTAGGTTCTTGGGTTAATTATAGCTATTTGTAAGCTATGTGTAGTCTACCATAGGCTAGGTTCTTAAGTTATTTGTAGATTATTTAAAGTTATTCCCAAGCTGATGTAGACTATTTTAAGCTATTCATAAGCTAATGTAGCTTAAGTTATTAATCTCAAGTTAGTGTAGGTTACTACCATAGGCTATGTTTAAGGTACCATAGGTTAATCATAGGCTATTTGTAGGCTACTATGCATAGGTTATTCTAGACTATTCTACATTATAATATTTTAAGTTATTTTACTTTAGGCTAGGTTCTTGCAACTTATGTTATCTAAGGTTATTCTACCTTACATTGTTTCCATTATTCTATGTTGTTTTTGGTATTCAATTAGGCTATTCCACCTTTTAATAATATTATACTTTAAATTGTTTTAATTGTTTTAGGCTAATCCACCCTAGGTTATTTGAGTTATTTTGTAGCTAATTTTGGATATTCCACCTTAAATTAATATAATATAATATATTAAACTCAACATTATTTTAGGTTATTTTATGTGAGGCTATTTTAGACTATTCTAACATGAAAGTTGTTATAAGTTAATGCACCTTAAACTATTCTATGTCATTTACATTACACTATTTTTTAATATTCTAGGCTATTATACCCTAGGGTAAAATAACTTAAAATTGGATAGTATATATTTTATTACATATGCATATGTGGTGCAACTTTAATGGCATGTTAATATCACAAGTTATGTTTTATGACTAATATGGATGTTGAGAAATCTAGATTAAATGATCAAATATTTTAATTTCAAATTTTTGTTTGAACAAAAGACCCTTGAAGTTAAACAAATGTTTTGTCAAACATGTTTATTTTCACAAAACACCCTTAAATTTTTATAATACAAACTTTTTAAAGGCTAATTTTTTTGTAATAATAAAGGACTATTAAATGAATCTCATCACATTCACAAATCTTTTATGACATTTAAATACGATGACATGTGTATGGAATCAAAAACAAAATTATAGTTTGTAATACAATCAACTAGACCTTAAAATACTTAACATGTTTTAACATGATTTGAAATTGTGATCAAGACAAAACACAAAAATGGGAAAAATTTGTACACTTAAAAAATTTCATATTAAAAAAAAAATGTCAACATAACATGTGTGGTATATTGGGGCATCTATAGATATTTTTAATAACAAGTTGTAAAATAATCAAAATTCCCTTCTATGAAGAATGTTTTTTTTCTAAATAAAAAATATTTGAAAACAAAAAAACACATTGACTCGTGAAAATGCGGACTTACTTAAAGTATAACCTATAATAGCCTAGGGTATATAATAACCTAGGGTATAACCATATAAATCTTAAAATAACCCAAGGAATAACCTAAAATTAATTAATATTCAATAGATTATAATAACCTAAGGTATAATATATATTTCTCTCTTCCCTTGGCCTCGGAAATGAGCTATGGGAAGAAAGTAGGTAAATTCAAGCCTAAAGTTCTTGCTTTGCAGGGGCGCGGGTCGGGGAGAAAAAAAAATAGAAAAAAAGGAAAAGTTTTATTTCTCAACCCTTAAGGATTGAGAGCTTTTAAAAAAAAAGCAAGCCCGGGCAGGGCCTTCAGTGCTTAATTAAGCCTGCCGGGGGGCGTTTCCGAATTGTTATGATAGAAGGTTTACAAACCAAGACCCCCTAGGGCTAGAGATATTAATTAGGGATAGGAGAGGGAGGAGTAGCATCGATAGCTTCTAATCGTGCCTTGGCTCTTTTAAAAGCCAAATTAGCTTCAATAACTTGCTTTCTACCTTCAGCTTGGGCTAACTTTTTTTGAGCTATTTGAAAAGTAAATATTTTATAATAGCATGAAATATAATAACATATAATAATCTTGGGTATAATAACATAAAATAATATAGTATATAACTTTAAATGTAATTTATAATAATTTAAGCTAGGGAAAAATAACTTAAGGCATAATTTATAATAACCTAAAGTATAATAACTTATAATATAGTTTTAAATAATTCAAGGTAAGATCAAATAACTTAATTTTTATCTTATAATAACCTAATGTATAATTTTAAATGACCATAATAACGTATAATTTAAAATATAACCTAAAATAACCTAGGGCATAATTTAAGGTACAATAACATAGAGTGGTATAACTTAATATATTTAAAACAACTCCAAAAAAATTATTTATTGTAATGAATTATTTCAATTATCAATAAATTATGTTGATTAATAGTGAAAGATGATGATTACATAGTGACCTTATAATAACAAAAATTTAGCCAAGATGAAATGATTAGGACCTAGGGCGAACATGTTTCATTTTTAAGGTCCAGTAATGATTTAAATTAATGAATTACACCTTATTTCAGCATTAATGTTGTTGCAACTTAAATCTCATGCAAGAAAATGAACAAAATTAATGCTTAAACA
>Ga0116226_10006800_pt1 | contig 10295 bp, 4 predicted proteins | sample S1TSphfallax_FD_89692 | JGI IMG/M metagenome (GOLD analysis project Ga0116226, IMG submission 89692) | Host-associated microbial communities from peat moss isolated from Minnesota, USA - S1T2_Fa - Sphagnum fallax MG | ecosystem: Host-associated > Plants > Peat moss > Unclassified | place: USA...
CACGGTAAAGAGCAGCGTGTCGCTCACGATGCCATACCGCAAAGCGTCCTGCGGGGTGAACGTCGCTGTGAGGCCGTAGCTGCCCTGCGTGAGCACCGAGCTTGTCGATACCGATGCGGCAGTTCCAGATGGGAGCAGGGCGGCGCTGTAGCTGATCGTGGCGGGGATCGAGTCGGTTGCGTCCAGAATCGCCGCGCCCAGCGCCGCGCCCGTGTAGATCTTCAGCGTCGCGGGCTGCCAGCTAATCATCGCCGTCGCCTGCGTCACGGTGATGGAGATCGACACTGGAGGCGCTGCGGCGATTTGCGCATTGCCCGCCTGGTTGGCTGTGACCACCACAGTTCCAGGGGCTGTGTACGTGAGCGTGCTGCCAGCCAGTGTCGCCGGCCCGCTCACCAGCGTGTAGGTCACTGCCAGACCGGAGCTGGCGGTCGCCGTCAGCGTCGCCGATCCCGGATACATCGTGCCCGCGGGCTGGGGAAAACTGATCTTCTGCGCCGTCTGTGTTCCCTGGGTGGCTGTTCCATTCAGCGTGATCGCCTGCACCGCGCCGGCAACATCCAGGTTGTTGTCGGTAAGGACGCTGCTGCCGGAGATGGAACCGACCTGCGTGGGCGCGAAGAGGAAGCTCAGCGTGCAAGATGTGTTCGCTGGGATCTGCCCAGCCGTACTGCCTGCGTTCACAACGGGGCAGGTGGTATCGCTGTTCGTCTCCAGCGAGAAGTTCGCCGCGGTCTGCGGATCGAGTCCGCTGGCGGGGCTCGGGAAGACCAGTGGCTCGTTGCCGAGGTTGGTGATCTGCGTAGCGACCGGTGCGCTGCTCGTGGCCGTCGCGGTAGAAGCGAACGTCAGCGCCGGCGGGGCCGTCACTGTCTCCATCAGCGCCCGGCTGTTGTACGTATCGCCGATGTAGACATTCCCTGCTCCGTCCACCGCCACGCCAATGGGGCGGCTCAAACCGCTGCCGACCGGTATGCCGTACTGGGTATAGGAGCCGTTGGCGTATACCTCCTTCACCACGCGACTGTGATTGGTATCGGCGATATAGACATTGCCGGCGCCGTCCACCGCCACGCCTTCCGGAGAGTACAAGCCGATGCCGATCACGGTGCTGGACTGCGTATAAGCGCCGTTGGCGTATACCTCCTTCACCGCGCGATCGTTATTGGTATCGGCGATATAGACATTCCCTGAACCATCTACCGCCACGGCTGCGGGGCCAGACAAATCGTTCCCGATCGCGGTGCTGGATTGCGTATAGGAGCCGTTGGCGTAGACCTCTTTGACGACGCGGCTGTTAGCTGCATCGGCGATGTAGAGATTGCCGGCGCCGTCCACCGCCACGCCTTCCGGGACGTCCAAACCGCTGCCGATCGGTGTGCTGGATTGGGTATAGGAGCCGTTAGCGTACATCTCTTTGACAACGCGATTGTTACCTGCATCGGCGATGTAGAGATTGCCCGCACCGTCCACCGCTACGCCTTGCGGACCAGATAAACCGCTGCCAATCGGTGTGCTGGATTGGGTATAGGAGCCGTTGGCGTACACCTCTTTGACAACGCGATTATTAAGTACATCGGCGATATAGACATTGCCCGCGCCGTCCACCGCCATCCCTTTGGGATAGCTTAGGCCGTTGCTGGGTAAGATGCTCTGCACCGGCGCAAAGGCGATCTGCGGCCCCAGGCCATTGGCCTGCAGCAGCGTCGTGCCGAGAACATTCCCGCTGCCGTCGAGCACTTCGACCGCACCGTAGCGTGGACCAGCGAGTGTGGGTGTGAACGTGACGGTCACCGTACATACCTGTCCAGCGGGATACGTTGTGCCCACCACGCAATCGTTGGTACCAGCGGTGGCGCTGTAGTCGAGATTGGGCGCGCCCTGCGTCAGTCCCTGCACGCTGCCCAGCGTCCCGGTGGCGGCAAACTGCACACTCACCTCAGCCGAAGTGGAGCTGGCAATGGCGGTATCGGTCAGCGCCGCCCCTGGCTGCGGTGCCGTGACGATGGCCGCCATGAAGCTGACCGACACTGGAGCGGCTGCGCCATAGTTGTTGTTGCCCTGCGCAGTCGCCGTGATGGTGATGGTTCCACTGCCGCTGTTCCCCAGCAACAAGTATTCGGCTGCGCTCGTGCCCAGGACGGTCACCTGGATCGTCCCGGTGGTCGTGACCTGGTAATGGATCGTCTGTCCGATGCTGCTGGTGGCGTTCAGCGGGATCTGTGTGCCGGCAAGGAAGCTCCCCGAAACGGCGGGCTGCGGAAAGTTGATCACCTGCGCCCCAGCGGTCGACGTGCCGCTGAGCAGCACGGTGCTGATGTTGGAGACGTTCAGGCTGTTCTGGTTGAGGAGCGAATTCTCCGTCCCGATGCCGCGGACCAACGGCGTAAAGCTGTAGCTCAGCGAGCAGGAGCCGGCCGCCGCCACAGCGGCCGCCGTGCAAGCGCTGCTCGCCACGGTGTAGTCGCGAGGCGCGGTCACGATGGATACGGTGAGCGGCTGGTTGCCGGTGTTCGAGACAGTCACCGACTGCGGGCTGTCCGTACTGGTGTTGCCCACCGCCGTGGAAGCGAAGGTCAGCAAGGGAGGCACAGCGACAGACTCAAGCAACACACGGCTGTGGTTGGTATCGGCGATATAGACATTGCCGGCGCTGTCCACAGCCACGCCTGCGGGCATATACAAACCATTGCCGATCGTCATCGCCGATTGAGTGTACGAACCGTTGGCGTACAGCTCCTTCACAACACGGTTATTGTATGTATCGGCGATGTAGACATCTCCGGCGCTGTCCAATGCCACGCCTTGCGGTCCATCCAAACCAGTACCGATCGCTGTATTGGATTGAGTGTACGAGCCATTGGCGTACACCTCCTTCACGACACGGTTGTTGCCAAAGTCGGCGATGTAGAGATTGCCTGCTCCGTCCAAAGCCAAGTCCGCGGGATTGGACAAACCACTGCCGATCACGGTGTTGGATTGAATATAGGAGCCGTTGGCGTACACCTCCTTCACAACGAGATCATGCAATATATCGGCGATGTAAAGATTGCCTGCGCCATCCACAGCCACGGCCTCGGGGCGGTAAAAACCACTGCCGATCGCGGTGCTGGATTGTGTGTACGAGCCGTTGGCGTAGATCTCCTTCACAACACGGTTGTTACCATAGTCGGCGATGTAAATGTTGCCTGCGCCATCCACAGCCACGCCGGTGGGATAGTACAAACCGCTGCCGATCGGGGTGCTGGATTGCGTATAGGAGCCGTTGGCGTACACCTCCTTGACAACGCGATTGTCATTCGGATCGGCGATATAGACATTCCCTGTGGCGTCCACCGCTACCCCTTGAGGTATGGAAAGGCCGGTCGCAGGCAAGGTGCTCTGCGACGGTGGAAGGGCAACCTGCGGCCCGAGGCCGGTTCCCGCAATATAGGCCAGCGCAAACTGCTGACCAACATTGTTATTGAGCACGAGGGCACCATAGCGCGGGCCAGCGACTCCTGGAGTAAATGTCACCGATACAGTGCACGTCTCCCCTGCGGTAAACGCCGCTCCACCGCTACACACGAAACCCGGACTCGCGATGGTTTGTGCCGCATAGTCCAGATTGCCGGCGCCCTGCAGAAGCGCCTGATACGGCGCAGTCTGATTCAAACTGCCTGCCGTATCGAAGACGAAGGCCACCGTCTGCGCCGCGCTCGTCGTTCCCACAGCTGCCGATCCAAAGTTCAGCGCGGCCGGGTTCTGGGCGAAGGCCAGCTTGTCTCCAGTGTCCACAACGGTAACCACGCCGTTCGCATCAACGGCTACGCCTTCGGGAGCCGAAACATTTGAGGCAAACACAGAAGGGTTGTGCTTCCGGCTGGCACCTTGACGATCTGGTTGTTGCCCGTGTCGGCGATGAACAGGTTGCCTGCGGAATCCAGAGCGATGGCGTTGGCCGTGGTGCTAAGGCCGGTCACAACTTGGACCCCATTGAACGGCACCGGACTGAAACCCACTGCATGCTTATAAACGTTTCCGTTCTCGATCAGGTACCAGGCTCCAGTGCTGTCCGTGGCCAATCCGGTAGGCTTGGAGAAGTTTGTTACGGTTGCCTGCTGGATGTAGCTGCCCGAAGAATAAGCAAACTGGAAGATCGACCGGTCGGACGGGTCCGCCACATACAAAGCGCTGCCGTCCGGCGTAACCGCAATCCCGGTCGGAGTGCCAACCTGACTCGTAAGGACGGAACTTGTATAGCTGCCATTGCTCAGGGTCAACTTGACGATGTTCTTGGTCGTGCCGCCGTTGGCCACGTACAGATTTCCAGCCCCATCCACGGCCACGGCGGTGGGCGTTGTGATCTTCGCGTCCATAATGACTGACTGCGTATACCCCGCACCGTAGGGTGTCTCTTTGAGCAGCCGGGCGTTGCCAGTATCCGCGAGATACATATCGTTCTGGGCGTCCACGGCCGCGCCGGATGCGTTGGCGCTCAACCCACTGGCTAGAGGAATCTGCACGCCGGCGTAATGGGCCGTCTGCGCCTCTGCCGGCTGCTGGAACGCGAAACCTTTCACCATAGCCAGCAACACAAGCATCCGCAGGAACGAGCTTCGCCGGATCAATCTGAACATGGAACTCCCCCAGAACACCCACGCCGAGCGTGCCAGGAAGGCATGGAGCGGCGGGCTGCCGACCACCGTTGAGGACGGTCGTTGCCTTGACGCTAGGGTGTCGTCGCCCTGCAGGCAATCCCGCTTCTGTCTATTCGATCTAAATTCGGTATAAACTCCGGATGTCCCTATGATTCGCCTTCAAAAAAGCAAAGACGGGATGGCCACCAACCGAGAAATGGGCACGGACGCTCCCCGCAGCGGGCCGCCGAGGCTACTGTGAGCATCCTTCGGTTCGGGCCATTTGCTCTCCATACAGAGCGTTTCGCTCTGACTCGCGACAACGAGCCCGTCGAGATTCCGGCAGTGCCTCTGGAGGTGCTCACTCTGCTGTTGAGCAAGCGGGGCGACCTGCTGACGCGCACCGAGATGGCACAGACGGTCTGGCCCGAATCCGATCCGGCAGACCTTACCCATCGCATCAATATGGCCGTCAACCGTATCCGGTCCACGCTCGGCGATGACCCAGCCAACCCCACCTACATCCAGACCGTCATCGGCAAAGGCTACCGGTTTGTCGCGGAGGTCTCGGAAGCCGAGCAAGATACTGGCACGGAATTAGCAGTGCCGGCAGAAGTGGTCGAGGCACCGTTGGCTCCCGTTGCACAATCAAATCGCTCCGGCTGGTGGATGTTCTCTGTAGCAGCGCTGATCCTTCTGCTGGGTTTGGGATTCTTCGGTGTGAGGCATCGGAAGACCGCGCAACCGCTGACGCTGGAGTTCGTTCGATTCACCACGAACACGAACGAAAACCGTGTCACCGCGGCGGCGATCTCTCCGGACGGACGCTGCGTGGCGTTCGCCGATGCGGACGGCGTTGTCTTGCGCGGCGAGAACGACCTCGCGGCCCGACGCCTGCAGACGCCCGAAGCCCGCAAGATCGAGCGGCTTGCGTGGAGCCCCGACGGGCTGCATCTCCTCATCAGCAGCTCCGCAGCCAACGAAGTGCACCAGCTTTGGATGCTCTCCACCACGGGTGGAGCGCCGAGCCTGTTGCGAGAACATGCCAGCCTGGGGACGATCTCGCCGGACGGCTCCATGATCGCCTTCACCCCCGACGCTCACTCCGAACTCTGGGTCGCGGGGGCTGCCGGCGAAAACCCAAGGCGTGTCTTCGCGGGCTCTCCGAACGATTCGTTTCCGGTCATCCTCTGGTCGGCCGACGGCAAGCGACTGCTCCTCGAACGCCACACCGCCTTCCAATCCGACGGCCACTTCCATTCGCCACGAACCGAGGATGAGATCGAAGGCTTCCATCCGGCGTACCTTGCCGTCGATGTTGCAACCGGGCGCATCGCAGCCACCGAAGATAATATCCGCATGGGTGCAGCTTGCCTTCTTGCCGAAGGTCGGATGCTCTTCGCCCGGGCTGAAGAGACTGACTACGGAGCTTCCACCTCGTTTTGGAAGGTCTCGGTGGATCCTCATACGGGAGTGTTCGTCTCTGCTCCCGAGAAAGTTCGATACTGGGAAGGCATGCGGTTGCATACACTGAGCGCCGCGAGCCAGAACGGTAAGCTCGCCGCGGTCTTCAGCCATGGACGACCCGGAATCTATGTAGGATCGCTCGACATCAGCGGCGGAAGACTGAACAGCGTGCATCTCCTCGTAGGCGGTAAGGGCGGCCCCCACGGCTGGACTACGGATAGTCGTGCCGTCCTCTTCGAATCCAATGCCGTCGACCTTCACCGCTATCACATCTACAAGCAGGCGTTGACGAGTCACGAGCCCGAAAGCCTGACGGTCGATCAGGGTGGGGAGTCTCTGCCGAGGCTAACGCCGGATGGGCATTCCATTCTCTTTCAGACGAAATCCAACGACGCTACGATATCGATCTGGCATCTCGACCTCGCGGGCGGCTCACCGAGTCTGATCCACCAAGGCAGCCAGGTCGAATACCGCTGTCCATCGATGGGGAAGGATTGCGTGCTTGGCATACCCCAGGACAGTCAGCACTTCAGCTTCTGGACGCTGGATCCTCTGCGTGGCAAACAGAAGCAACTCATCACGATCCCGGCAAGCTGGAAGACGCACGGGGACTGGGATGTCTCCCCGGACGGCTCGAACGTGGCCTTGGTTTCGCAGGAGACCTCCCAGCCCGAGATTCATCTGGTAGAACTTGCGTCCGGCAAGACCCAGGAGATTCTGCTTTCGTTCCAATATCCAGTCACGGCGATCAATTGGATGGCCAATGGAGAGGGTTGGATCGTTGCTGCATCCACATCGTTTGGGAACGAGCTGTACTATGTGAACGCGAAGGGTACCCCAAAGCCTCTGCGAGAAACCGCAACGTATACATGGGGCGTACCCTCGCCCGATGGAAGCAAGCTGGCCTTTGCCGATCTGGATGTCGACAGTAACGTTTGGCTATTGCCTGCCAATCCGTAGCATGTCTCGCACTCAATCAAGCTGCGGTGGTGGTGTTGTGGGTGAGGGATGTTTGGTTCCCGGGACGGAGGTCCTGTGCAGGCAGAGAACATCTGGCCATGCCGTGCCTTGGGAGCAAGATGTGTGGCCCACATGACTACGGCTCTTGACTGCCCGCCACTGCGAGAGGGAATCTCTCTGCCAGGATCGAAGCTCCCGCCGATCTTGAACCCACATCCGTTGTCTGCAGTAAGACTTCGAAGGAACCCAACGTTCCGTCGGGCATTCTGGATCGGGTCAGCAGAGATTGCATGGTTGCGTTATTGAAGAGAAGATCGAGCGCGGCCTGCGTACCCGGCCATGCTGGTTCCTTCGGCCAGACCGCCACGATCACGAGTATCACCTCCACCACGTTCAAGGCGAGCTTCACGCATGCCGATGTGACCTCGGCGGCGGACTCGGGCTCGGCGGCCATCGTGACCAACGGCGGCTATGACACGGCGCTGATTACCGGATCGGGTCACGGTTACAGCACCGCCATTGATTCGAACGGCTCTGTTTATACGGTAAGCACCTGTTGCAGTGGCGCGCAGCTGGTGAAGTTTACCCCCAACAGCTTCTGATACAGCTTTGTAACTGTTCAGCCGCAATATTCGATCATCGAGGCCCTTCCATGCCGTGTTGCATCCTGCATGGGAGTGAGTTGGATCGATTAGTGTCGCAGCGGGATGGAACCAAACTGGGCCGGTGGCTTTCTGTGCAAGGTCGACTGCTCGTAGGCATATGCGAGCTTGAACAAGAGGCCTTCGCTAAATGAACGACCGAGGATGCTGATCCCAGCCGGCAGGTCTCCATGGCTGAAACCCATCGGAACAGTGATACAGGGCAGACCTGTCGGTGGCGCAATGAGGCCGCTGTTGTTTCCGTTTGGACTTGTCAGGTCTCCGACGAGGCGTGGGGCGTTGCTCCAGGTTGGATAGATGAATGCGTCGGTGTGGGCTGCGTCCATGGCGCTGACAACCGCATTGCGGAAGGCGATTCGCTTCGGATCGTGGTAGACGTCCAGGCAGGGGCCGGAACCGGCAGGCTGCGCTCCGTAGCCACCACCTCCTCCACCTCCACCACCGGGCGCAGGCGGACGTGCGAGGCGGGCCGCACGCGCCTTCTCCGGATCGAAGATGGACATGAGCCGATCCGCACTAGACGGCAGATACAAGCCGGAGTCATAGATTTCTCTTAGGGATTTGTACGGCGCACCTTCGCCGTGGGCTGCGAAGTATTCGTCGATGCCGGTCTGCAACTGGTTGCCACATCCGCCGCCGCGCGTGTTGGAGACGGCCTCGTAGTCTGGGATCGTGAAGTCGACGACCTCGGCACCTTGGGCCTTCATATCGGCGATGGCTTTCTCGGTCAGCGCCTTGATCTCGGGATCGGTGGTGGGCGTATCGATGAAGCGGCGCAGCACGCCGATGCGAGCACCCTTGAGACCGTTCTTATCGAGGAACCGGGTGTAGTCCTTCTCGACATGGCCTTCCGATGCCTTGGTGATTGGATCAGCTGGGTCATAGCCGGCGACGACGTTGAGAACAGTGGCTGCGTCGGCTACGGTGCGCGCGAGCGGGCCGCCCATATCGGACATGATGTTGTCAGGAACGATGCCATCGCGGCTGGTGAGCCCGATGGTCGGACGAATGCCGACCAGATCGTTGTGCGAGGCTGGGCCACGGATCGAATCGCCGGTGTCCGTACCCAGCCCAACCTCCGACAGATTGGCTGCGACAGAGGCTGCGGTGCCACCGCTGGAACCGGCTGGCACGCGATTGAGGTCGTAGGGATTGCGGGTTACACCGGCGATGGAGCTCTCTGTGAGAACGGGGCTGAAGGCGAACTCCGCCATGTTCGACTTGTACAGGATAATGGCTCCCGCATCGCGCAGACGCTTCACCATGAAGGCGTCCTGCGTGGGCTTGAAGCCCTTGAGAGCGAGCAAGCCGTCGGCGGTCTGCAGGCCCTTGGTGTCGTAGTTATCCTTCACGACGACAGCGATGCCTTGCAGCGGCCGCAAGACGTGGGTGCGTGCGAACTCTTTGTCGAGAGCGTCTGCGTCCGCGAGAGCTTCTGGGTTGTAGACGACCACAGTGTTCAAGCGCGTTGGCTGGTCATACGCATGCAGGCGCGCGAGGTAGGTCTCTACGATCTGGCGGCAGGTGACCTTGCCGGAGCGAATCGCTGCCTGTGTCGCAACGATGGTTGTTTCGATCACGTTGAAGCTGGATGGCGGCTCGGGCTTTGGAGCCGCCGAGTGCAAAGGCAGCACAGCCATGCAGGACAACATACTGGCCATGATTCCGCGTGAGAGACGATGCATTGTAGGGATACCTCCAACGTTTGTTGACTCAAGGTGTGGGTGTCTGTTGGTGTCGGTAGAGCTGCTACGGAAGTGGCCCAAAGCCCGGCGGCGGCTGGCGGTGATGCGTCGCCTGTTCGTAGGCGTACGCCAGCTTGAACAGTTCCGGTTCACTGAATGAGCGACCTAACATGCTGACGCCTGCTGGCAGCATGCCGTGCGTGAATCCGATGGGGACAGTGATGGCGGGCATCCCTGTGGGCGGCGCTAACTGCTGGCTGTTGTCACCGCCCGGGCTCTTCAAGTCGCCTACCAGTCGCGGCGGGTTGCTCCATGTGGGATAGATAACGGCGTCAATCCTTGCTGTGTCCATGGCTGAGGTGATGGCCTTACGGAACGCGATCTTGCGCTCATCATGATAGGTGTCAAGACAAGGACCGGGACGCGCATTCGGTCCTGCCTTCGGATCGAGAGCCCGCTTGATGCGCTCGTCTACATTCGGAAGAAAGAGACCCGACTCATAGATTGCGGCGAGACTCTTGTAGGGTGCATTCGTACCATGGATCGAGAAGTAAGTATTTAGGTCCGCCTGAAAGTCACCGCAGCCAACGCGCCTTGAGATCGTGTCAAAGTCGGGGATGTCGAAGTCGACGACTTCAGCGCCCTGGGCCTTCATCTCGCTGATGGCCTGCTCCATCAGAGCTCTGATCTCGGGGTCGGTTGTGGGCGCGTCGATATAGCGACGAAACACACCCAGCCGCGCTCCCTTCAAGCCATTCTTGTCGAGAAATTTTGTGTAGTCTTTGCTGATCTTGCCGTTGGATTGCGCGGTCACCGGGTCGGCCGGATCGTAGCCCGCTACGACGCTGAGGACGGCAGCAGCATCGGCGACGGAGCGTGCCAGAGGTCCGCCGACATCGGCC
>Ga0116226_10006801_pt1 | contig 10295 bp, 11 predicted proteins | sample S1TSphfallax_FD_89692 | JGI IMG/M metagenome (GOLD analysis project Ga0116226, IMG submission 89692) | Host-associated microbial communities from peat moss isolated from Minnesota, USA - S1T2_Fa - Sphagnum fallax MG | ecosystem: Host-associated > Plants > Peat moss > Unclassified | place: USA...
AAGGGCGCATAGGCAGGGTCGCGATGGTCAGGTCTGCCGCACACCTGGATGACGGCGGCCTGCAGGCGCTGGTGGAAAGCCTGGACGCCAGCCGCGGAGTTCAGGTTGAGGTCGCCGTATTTGACGGCGACGCTGGGCTCGTCCTGAGCGAAGGCGGGCGCCGCAGAGACGAGCGCCGCGCCAAGGGCGAAAGCGGAGAAGATGAGACGGGTCATTGGATATTTCCTTCAGGTTTGCTTGGGTTTGCTTCGCTAACGGCGTCGCCGTTGATTAAGAAACTAAGCGAAATCTGAAAGCCTGAAGACAAAGAGCGACGAACGCGGAATTGGAGCGATGACAGCTGCGTAACGCCGACAAACGCCCCCTTTTCGTCCACATGTGCCGGTCGTCTACATGTGCCGGAACAGGTGGCGATAGGCTTCGCTGACCGGTAGGCGCGTTGGCCGGCGGCGCAGCTTGACGCTCACTCCGTCGATCCCCTTGGTCACCGACTCGATCGCCTCGACATTGACGATGGTCGAGCGGTGGATTTGCCAGAAGGCGTTGGGGTCCAGCTCGCTCGCCAGATCCTTTATCGAACGACGGATGATGGATTCCCTCCGCTCGGTAAAGACAGTGGTGTATTTCGCCTCCGCCTGGAAATAAGCGACCTCCTGCACCAGGATCAGATCAACCTCCGCTCCGCGGGACGCCTTGATCCATCGTAGGTATTCCTTGGGTTTGTTGTTTAAGGCGAACTGCTGGATCAGCTCTTCCATAGAGGTCGGCGCCGTGACGAGCCTCTCCTTAAGGCGCCGAAGCGCCAGGACCAGACGGCTGTTGTCATACGGCTTTAGGACATAGTCGATCGCGCCCGACTCGAAGGCGGCGACGGCATGGGAGTCGTAGGCGGTGATGAAGACGATATGGCAGCGCCCGGAAAGCTGCTGAGCCACCTGTAGTCCATCGAGCCCAGGCATCTCGATATCGAGGAACAGAATCGCAGGCCTGTGGATGTCGAACATGGCCAGCGCCTCCACCCCGTTCGCGGCGGCGCCCACGATCTTCAGCTCGGGCCAAAGGGTTTTGAGCCGCGACTGAAGGTCGGCGCGCAGGATCGGTTCGTCCTCAGCGATCAGCGCCTTTGGGGCGCGCTCCCCGGTCCCGCTCATTTCGCCTTTCCCGGCGCAGGCGGCGTCTTCACTTCGATGATCAGGGAGCGGACTTCGTTTCCGCCGTAGTTTTCCACCTCATGGGTGACAGGCGGCTCCCAAAAGGCGTCTCCGGCCTTGCTCTGTATGATCCGGGCCTGGCCATTCTGCGTCACCCGCACCTTGGCGTCGGTGAGCAGCACGGTGACGTGGCCGGGGTGCGAATGAACGCCGACGCCGCAGACGCCCATGCCGGGACGCGCCCTGAACTCCAGAACACGCACCTTGTCGTTCTCCAGCACGATACGGTAGCTACGCGGCTGCATACTGGCGGCGTCCTGGGCGGCGGCCGGCGGCCCGACGGCGCAGGTCAGCAGCAGGGCCAGGATTAATGGTCGGCGGATCATCTTAGGTTCTCCCTCTAGATGCAGTCAGCTAAGCGTGTCGGTAAGGCGGGGCGCCGGCGGGCCTGACCCTCAACTCCGCAATCAAGGCACCGGCCAGTTCGTCCGTCATCATGTCGCCGACACCGAGATCGCGGCGCATGGCGGCGCGCAGCCGCGCCATCAGGACGTCCGGCAGCGGCGCTGGCGCCGGCGCCCTGACCCGAATCACGAAGGCGTCCGACGCCGCTTCCGCCGTCACCTCGACAGCCGCGGAGGCGGGCGTCGCGCGGCTCATGCGGTCCAGCGCCGGCAACAGCCGCAGGGGCGGAAACGCGAGGTCGGGCGGCGGCTCTGCGAGCGTCAGCCGCCAGGCCGGCGGTCCGGCCTCCAAGGCTTCGCGAAGGGCGGCGTAGCGATCAATCACCGTCAGCTCCGCCCCCAGGGTTGAAGCGCCGCTGCGCAAACCCGGCATCGCCGCGCGCAGGAAAGCGATCAACAGGTCGAACATGGCGTCGCCTGCCGCTTGGTCGCGCCCGTAGGCGAGCCGTAGCGCCTCCAGCGCCTCCAGCAGCATGGCGGGCTGCATCTGGCCCCGCACAGCTTGGAGTCGGGCCTCGCGTAGCTTGGCTTCCGCTTCGCTGCGCGCCAGCCGCAATTCCGCCAGCCTGCGCCGGAGCCGCAGCGTGCGGCGGGTGGCGAAATAGCCAGCGGTGTAAAGGCCGCCGTAGAATAGGTTGATCCACAGGCAGTAGATGGAGAGGTCGAACATCGAGACGTGGGTGATATGGCCGAAATCGCCCGGGGCGCTGCCGCCTTCCGGCATCAGCGGCGTGGATGCCGCCAGCATGGAGACAGCCCAGGCGACCAAGAGGACGACGGGCGTGAGCAGAAGGGGGCGTCGTCGCTCCTCCGCGATCTTGCCGCCGAGCGACCAGATAAGGCCGCTGGCGCACCACATGATCGTCAGGCTGCCCATCCAACGCCCCAACTCCGCAAGGTTCAGGCCGCCCACGGGCTGGCTCAGGCTGACGGCCAGGACCACGACAAGCCCCCACAGCAGGCCGCAGATCACCGCGTCGCGCCATCTGAACCGCTCCTCCCGCGCCATCAGGTGGTCGAGGCCTGGCGGGGTATGCACACGACGGCGCACACGCCGCGAGGCGTATTCTGGCGGAGCTGCAGCGTGGCGCGCGGTCCGTACAGGAGCCGCAATCGCTCCACAATGTTGACAAGCCCCAGACCGCCGCCGCCCTCGCCCGAGAGCCCCACCCCGTCGTCGAGAAGCGCGGCCTCCACCATGTCGCCCCGGCTGCGGGCGGTGATAACGATCGTGCCGCCGTTCTGCGGAAAGACGCCATGCTTGATGGCGTTCTCCGCCAAGGTGGCGAGCACAAGAGGTGGGAAGTCGAGGCTCTCTAGCCCCGGTTCGATCTCGGTCAGCACCGTCAGCCGTCCGCTCATGCGCGAGGCGCAGACATCGAGATAGGCGCAAACCAGGCTGACCTCGTCCGCCAGGGTGGAGCGCTGAGCGGGCGTCTCGCTCAGCGTGGCGGACATGTAGTGAAACAGCCGCCCCAGAACGCGCTGGCCATCCTGCGGGTCGGTCTCGTGCAGTCGGCGGATGGTGGCTAGGGTGTTGAACAGGAAGTGGGGCTCGATCTGGCGGCGTAGCATCTCCAACTGGCTTGAGGCGGCGTGGCGGCGGGCCTGCGCCTCCTGAATACGATCCTCTTCAGCGGCCGCAGCCAGTTCGGAGCCGGACTGCCAAAAGTGGACCATGCCGGCGATCGCGCCGCCGACAACAGTCCAGCGCAAGACGCGGCCGAGCCAGGACGCGACATCCTGCCGGTCTTCGCGTGGGGTCAACCACGACAGCAAGGCCTCGCCGATAACAGCCCCCGCCACGACGGCCAGGACGTAGGGCGCGAACCGCAAGACGCCCAGCCGCTGAGGTTGGCCGATTAGCGCGAGGCCGATGGCGATCGTCGCCGCCACCACCAGCCGGTCGCGCGCGATCGCCAGCCACGCAGGCGCGATCTGGTCCAGGCTGAAATTGCGCCAGATGAACGGCTGAAATAAGAATTCGGTTGACATCAATACGGCGACAAGCGCGGCCCAGATGAATAGCAGTCCGCAACGACGCCCTGGCGCAGTCAAGCCTGCCGTTAACCCAGCCAGCCTTGGGAGGAAAATCTGAGAATATGAATATATTTTGGAGGGCAGTCTAAAACTCCATACTTGAGATGGCGTTTGGGACCATGCCTCAGTCTTTTTATAGGAACAAGGCGGCGCACTCTCTACTGACCTTCAGAATTGCAAGGTTTAGGTCCGTTCATCAGCCGATTCCGGCGTTCGTCGCAAGAAACGGCCGGTTCGTCGCGCGACGCGCCCAACATCGGGCGCCGGCTTGGGGCATCATGCAGGGGGACGAGGCCCGATCAGGCCGCTTTTGTGCGTTGCATGGCCCAGCCCCCACCCCTTAGCCGGCTCACCTTCCTTAATGATGGCTAGTCACTGGCGCGAGACCGCACCGAACGGTTGAGCCCTGATACGCCTAATCCGGCGTCCATCCCGCGATACGGGTCTTTGTCGCAGATAGGTCGGCGCTCGTCGCCCAGGCCGCATAACGCCTCCCGACGTCGGTAGCTTCCTATCGACGGCGACGCCGCCAGACCCAGACCCAAACCGAAGATTTGAAAGGAACTTCTAATGAACCGCTTCACCCTCTCCATGATTTTGACTCTCGGCGCTCTCATTTCGGCCGGCGCTCCTGCCTCAGCTCAAGTCAACGATAAGGTCGTTGTCACGTACAGCGACTTGAACCTCCGCACGGAGGAAGGTGCGCTGAGATTCCACCAGCGTTTGCAGCAGGCCATCACCCAGGTGTGCGGAGATTTCGACGCGGGAGACCCTGTACGTTCGGGCCCGATCAACGCTTGCCGCGACCAGGTCCAGCTCACCGTCGCCCGCATTGAACGCCAAAAGGTCGCCGCGGCCCATGCAGCGAAGACCATCACGTTCGCCCAAGGGACACCGACCGGTTCGCCCTGAGACGCCCAATCCGGCGCCCATCCAGCGAAACAGGCGCTTGTCGCAGATAGGTGGGCGCTCGTCGCCCCGGCCCCAAGACGGCTCGCGATTTGGGTAGCTTCCTATCGACGGCGACGCCGCCAAACAAAACCCTAAACCGAAGATTTGAAAGGAAATACATCATGATCCGCACAATCCTAACGACGATCACCCTCGCCGCCGCCGCAGCTTCGATCTGCACGGCGCCGGCCATGGCCCAAGACTTGGTCAGCATCAAGGTCGGCTACAGCGACCTCAATCTGAACAGCACCGCGGGCGCAGCCGTCCTTCAGCGCCGCATCGATGCGGCGGTGACGCAAATCTGCGGCCGGGCCGACAATCGCGATCCGCAGCAACGGGCGATGGTGTCCCAATGCCGCCAAGACGTGTCCGTGGGCGCCGACGAACAGGGCCGCCAGGCCATAGCCAAAGCGCGCCAGACCGTCCTGGCGTCTGCGCCGCAGCCCCTCGTTTTCGCCGTCCGCTGACGGCCCTGACGTCGATGGAATTGTGACCGCCCCCGGACAGTCGATCTCGCCGGGGGCGGACCTTCAGGGTCGCCATGCCGCGCAAACCTATCGGGACGGCATACTGAAGCGCATGGCCCAACCCGCAGCGCCGACCACACTTATCTGGATAAAACACATCTCAATTCAATACAGGAAACGCTTTTATGCGCTACTTTGGATTTAAAACCACCTTAGTGCTTGGATGTGCGCTAACGATGTTGGCGGGCTGCAATTCACCCTGGCGCTCAGCTTCGTCATCTATGTCTGAGTCAAACGCTAAAACGGCGAAAAGCGAGGCCCAGATGCTTGACTCCTATGTCCGCTCGATTGGCGGCCCACCCCGCAATACGGTGTCGTATTGGCCCCGCGAAAATCCGATTTGTATTCGAGTTCTCGGTCAGCCATCGGAATGGGCCGATTATGTCAAGGCCCGGATTCGGTACGATGGTCTTATGGCTGACGCGCCTATGGACCGCATAAAATGCCGCGACGTGACACTTCAGGTTGTGTTTGCAGATCAATTCGACGCCTTTGTTCAGAACCTCGCAGAACACAACGCCGATGCCTTTGGATACAAAAGACAATCCATAATGTGGAGCGATCTGGCGACCGTTAAGGGGCCAGCCCACGTCTGGTACAAAAAATATGATGATGACGACCTCATGATAGCTAGCGCTCTTATAGTCATTGATAAATCCGCAATTCGCGGCATGGCGCCGACCGCCGTCGCCGACTACATCGCCTTTATATCGCTCTCCCAGGTCAAGACGAACAACTACATGCCCGCGGCGCCGACTATATTGAACCTCATAAGCGGCCGCGGCGCCGATGGCGCTGCAGCTGCTGAGCTATCCGATTGGGATCGACTCTATCTGAAAAGCATATATGGCGTGGGGCTGGGACCCGATAGTGTCACGACGAGTGATCGCGTCGAGCAGCGAATGCGATCTATGCTTCGTGCGCTGTCGCTGGCCGCCAAATCGCCCACGGCGTCGCCCGGTCCGAACTTGGCCGCGCTGAACCCACCGTTACGCTGACACGTGCTATCAACGCCAGCTTCCGAAAATCTCGAAACACCTCCGTTGTGCGGCGATCTAAGCCGCCAGCACAGCCCCTGTCTCATCAATCCGATCCACATCAACGGCGACCTTCAAATTACAGGTCGCGTCGCCCGCGATTGAGCCGGACATGGGGTCGGCTTCCTGCCAGGTGCGGGTGGTGGCGACGCGGATCAGGTCGGCGGATTCGACAAGTGCGTTGGTGGGGTCGAACTCCATCCAGCCCAGACTCGGCAAAAACACCTCGCACCAGGCGTGGGTGGCGCCAGCGCCGCGGACCTTCACGTTGGGGGAATAGAGGTAGCCGGTGACGAAGCGGGCGGCGAAGCCGAGGCGCCGCGCCGTCTCGATCATCAGCCAGGCGAAATCGCGACACGTGCCGCTGTTCAGAGACAGGGTCTCATCCGGCCCGTGGGTGCCGGGCTCGCCTCGCGCCTCGTATTTGAAATCGTTGTGTATATTGGCGTTGATGCGGCGGAGGAGATCCAGCGCAGGCTCGTCCGCGCGCCCGATCTGGGCGTGGCGCCAATCCCGATAGCCGGGGCTGTCGTCGTCGGTCGCGGGCGCGATGAAGGGCTCCAGGATCACGCGATCGGCGAGGCTGTAGACGGTCCGGCCGGTCTGGATATCGACGAGCGTCGCGGGAAACCGGTCGACCACCAGATTGTTCACCACCTTCAACACCGCCGACGGATTGTGAGGCTTGAGATGGCAGATGCAGTTACCATAGGCGTCGTAGGCCCATTTGATATCCGCCGACGGCGCCTCCAAGGACGCCGAGATCAGACGCGTCGCATGGGTGTCGAGCGGCCGGATCAAGAGCCGCCAGGGCCCGAAGGTGACGGGCGCGGAATAGGTGTAGACGCTCTCGTGGCGGATTTTCAGGCGGGGCATGAAGCTAGGTCCTAGCGGGCGGGGGCCGCGCAAATGGTACGGCTCGCCCAACGAACGAGTCCTATCCGAGGTTCCTTGAGATTGCGCTCACCGCGTCGGCTCGAAGCGACCTTTCAGCTTATGCCGGGCGCCCGGGTGCCACAGGCGAGCCAGCGTCACAGGCACGTCGCCATTCCAGGTCCGCCGCTCGACCACCAAACAGGCTGTGTTCAGGGGGACGACCAGGGCGTCGCTCTCCTCCGGGCCAGCCTCGATAGCGGAGATGGTGTGTTCGGCTTGGGTCCAGGGCACATGGGCCAGCAACCACGGCCCAGGCGCTGTGGTCTCAAGAGGCTGACCGGTGATGCCGGGCGCGGCGTCGATATTGACCAACCGCTCTTCCAGCTGGAACGGAGTCTCGCCCGAAAGGTGCAGGCAGCGCATCCAGAGCAGCGGCGTCTTGCGACTGACATTCAAAAGATCGCGCTTGATCTGGTCGTCCTTGACCCGCGCGGACTCCAACAGCCGATAGCCGTAAACGCCGCCGGCGCGCCGGATGATATCCGCCGTGTCCCAGATTTCGAATACGGGTCGCTCCTGAGCCCGGTCCGCCACCACGGTGCCGATCGCGCGACGCCGCTGAAGCAGGCCCTCGGCGGCCAGGCTCTGGATGGCCTTGTTGACCGTCATGCGCGAGGTGTTGAAGTGGGCCGTCAGATCCAGCTCCGCCGGGATCCGGGTGCCAGGCCCCCAGGCGCCGTCGGCGATCCGCTGCGCTAAGGCGCGACGAATCTGAAGCCAAATCGGGCCTTGGCCATCGAGGCGGAGCGACGACAACGTCTCGTCTTCGTAGCGAACCGCGCGCGGGGCGATATCGAGCGGGAGGGGACCTTGCACTTTAGATTTTCGCTCCGCTGACCTCGAAGTCTAGAGCGCCTTACCAGACGTGGGAACCGATTTTCGGACCAACCGGCGCTGGGGCGCGTCCTTCAGACGCGCGCTCTGACGCCGAGAGTTCAGCACCCTTGGCCCAGGCCTTCCTCGCCCCGGCGGACGCTCCAATGCTTAGCTTTGAGGCGCCCTGGCGCCGTCAGCGCCGCCCGCTCCAAAAAGCCGCGCCGCCGGACGAATGAGGTTGGACAGCACGCGCCCGTCGCCCAAGAATGATCCAAGATTTTTGATCAAAGATCGGGAACGACCCAGGACCCCTTATGCTCGACATCGTCCGCATCCAGAGAGAAACCGTTCAGGAGCAGGTCTACCAGGCGCTGCGCGACAAGCTGATGCGGGGCGGCTTCCAGCCGGGCCAGAAGCTCAAGCTCAACGACCTGGCTGAGGCCTTCGGCGTCAGCGCCATGCCGGTTCGTGAAGCCCTGAGCCGATTAACGGCCGAACGCGGCCTGGAATCGCTACCGAACAAGACCATTCGCGTCCCAGCCCTGCACGACGATCGGCTCGAAGACCTGATGCAGGCGCGGTTCGCGGTCGAGGGTCTGGCGGTCGCTCGAGCCGCCGAGACCATGACGCCGGAGACGATCTCGAGGCTGAAGACCCTGGTCGCCGCACAGATCGAAACCGACGAGCACCACGTCTCAGAAGCCAGCGCAGAGCAGAACCGCGCCTTCCACTTCACCATCTATCGTCAATCGGGCTCGACAGTCCTCCTGCCGATCATTGAGAGCCTGTGGCTTCAGTTCGGCCCCTATCTGCGCGACGCCTGCGACCGGTTCGACGGACGCGACGGCCGCGGCGCCAATTTTCATACCGAGCTTGTCGAGGCCCTGACGCGCCGCGACGCCGCGGCTGCGCGGGCGGCGCTGGAGGCTGACATCGGCCGCGCCTTCGAACTGGTCATGGCCAGGCCCCGTCGTCAGCAAGCTCAGAACGGGGCGGCTTAGATGAGCGACGCTACGCCAGCCCAGACCTTCGACCTTTATGATCTGCGGGTCGAGGTGGTCGCGCCGCCCGGCTCGACCGTCTATTGCGGCGCAGCGGTCGGCGATTTTTTCGAACTGCGCGGCGAAATGCTGTTCCTGCCGCCGGGCCAGGGCTTTTCGATCTACTCTTTAGCCGCCCTCTTACCCCTGCTGCCCGCCAAGCAGCGGAAGCTCGACCCCTTGGATTGGATGGCTACGGACGCCGAAGTCGCCTGCCCGGACCCCAATTGTCCAACGCGGTTTCGCATCAGCCGCACGGGCCTGCGATCCTTTGATCGCTCTGAGGTAACGGCGACGCCCCCCGCGCCGGACGGCGGCGAATGATCCCGCGCTTACGCCTCGACCACGACGGCTACGAGATCTCGCGCATCATCAAGGGGGGGTGGCATCTGGCCGGCGATCACGGCGCTATAGACAGACCCCAGGCCCTGGCCGACATGGCCGCTTTTGTAGAAGCTGGGATCACCACCTTCGACTGCGCCGACATCTATACGGGCGTCGAACAGATGATCGGCGACTTCCGACGCGCCTATCCCGATCATGCAGATCTGATCCAGATCCACACCAAGTTCGTGCCCGACCTGGCCGATCTACCCCACGTAGACGAAAGCTATGTCGCGCGGATCATCGACCGCTCGCTTCAGCGGCTCGGCGTCGACCAGATCGACGTGGTGCAATTCCACTGGTGGGATTACGCGACGCCGCGCTATGTGGACGTGGCGCTGGAGCTCGATCGTCAACGTCGCGCCGGCAAGATCGCCCGACTAGGCGTCACCAATTTCGACGTCGAGCATCTGGCGGCGATGGTGGAGGCAGGCGTCTCGTTCGCCACCAACCAGGTGCAATATTCGCTGCTCGACCGGCGTCCGCAAAACGGCATGGTCGAGTACTGCCAGAGCCAGAACATGGCGCTGCTCTGCTACGGCACGGTCGCGGGAGGCTTCTTGTCCGAGCGCTGGCTCGGCCAGCCCGAGCCAGCCGGTCCGCTGACCAACCGATCCTTGGTCAAATACAAGCTGATCATCGACGATTTCGGCGGTTGGGACGCCTTCCAGGGCCTGCTGGGCGCCCTCGGCCGTATCGCCGCGAAGCATGGCGTCGATATCGCCAGCATCGCCACCGCCGCGATCCTGAACCGACCTTGCGTCGCCGCCGCGATCGTCGGCGCGACCAGCGCCAGCCACCTGGCCGCCCATGCCCGGATCGGCGCGCTGACGCTTGAGCCTGAGGACATCGAAACTCTGGACGCCGCCACGAAGGGTGCAAGGGGCCCGGTGGGCGACATCTATGCCCTGGAGCGCGACCGACACGGGCCGCACGGACGGATCATGAA
>Ga0116226_10006802_pt1 | contig 10295 bp, 6 predicted proteins | sample S1TSphfallax_FD_89692 | JGI IMG/M metagenome (GOLD analysis project Ga0116226, IMG submission 89692) | Host-associated microbial communities from peat moss isolated from Minnesota, USA - S1T2_Fa - Sphagnum fallax MG | ecosystem: Host-associated > Plants > Peat moss > Unclassified | place: USA...
CGGCCGCCCGAAGGCGCTCGCACCGCAGCCGACAGGCGGAGGGTAGCCTGATGAGCGCCGCACGGCCGCCCGAAGGCGCTCGCACCGCAGCCGACAGGCGGAGGGTAGCCTCATGAGCGCCGCACGGCCGCCCGAAGGCGCTCGCACCGCAGCCGACAGGCGGAGGGTAGCCTGATGACCGCCTCCCTGATAGACCTCTACACCTGGTCGACGCCGAACGGGCGCAAGATATCGATCGCCCTGGAGGAACTGGGCCTGCCGTACACGGTCCATGCCGTCGCATTGAAGACCGGCGCGCAGAAGCATCCCGAGTTCCTGAAGATCAATCCCAACGGCCGCATCCCGGCGATCGTCGATCGCGGAAACAAGGACTTCGTCGTCTTCGAGTCGGGCGCGATCCTCATCTATCTGGCCGAGAAGGCGGGGCGACTGCTCCCGCGCGATGCCGATGGCCGCTCGCGCGTGCTGCAGTGGCTCATGTGGCAGATGGGTGGCCTGGGCCCGATGCACGGGCAGGCCAATGTCTTCGTCCGCTATTTCCCGCAGAAGATCCCGTCGGTCATCGAGCGCTATCAGACGGAGACGCGCCGACTGCTCGGCGTGATGAACGGACATCTGGAGCACAACGAGTACCTGGCCGGCGACTACTCGATTGCCGACATCGCCTGCTGGCCCTGGGTGGGGCAGGTCGAATGGGCCGAGCTGAGCCTCGAAGGGCTGCCGCATCTGCAGCGCTGGTTCGAGGCGATCGGACGGCGCCCCGCCGTCACGCGCGGCGCCGCCGTGCCCGTGCTGCAGGCGCAGCCCGACCTGGCAACGGGCCAGGCCATCGTTGGCGGGACGGCCGCGCCGTGACCGAGCCGAATCCGGATGGATCCCGTGCCGCCCTGAAATGGCCGCACGACGAACGCGTCGCGGTGTCCTTCGTGGTCAACGTCGAGGAAGGCTCGGAGCGCTCCATCGTGCGCGGCGACAAGGGGATGGAGGCGGTCGACGAGTTCGGCATGTTCGTCAAGGACGCGATCCGCAACCACGCCAACGAGAGCAACTACCGCTTCGGCATCCGCGTAGGCGCCGAGCGCGTGCTGCGCCTGCTGGCCGCGCATCGCGTCAAGGCCACGTGGACGGTCTGCGGCCAGGCCCTCGAACAGGCGCCCGAAATCGCCCGCGCCATCGTCGCGGCCGGCCACGAAGCCGCCAGTCACGGCTGGCGCTGGCAGTTCCAGTACCGCATGGACGAGGCGGCGGAGCGGGCGTTCATCCGCCGGGCCTCGGAATCGATCGCAGCCACCACCGGACAGCGGCCGGCCGGCTGGCTCAGCCGCTACATGCCCAGCGACAACACGCGCCGCCTGCTTGCCGAGGAGGGTTTCCTGTACCACATGGACGACTTCTCCGACGAGCGCCCGTTCTGGGACGCGCCCGCGGGCAAGCCCATCGTGGTGCTGCCGTACCAGCTCGATACCAACGACATGAAGATGTGGTCGGCGCCTGGCTATACGCCGGGCGACTGGCTCGACTACGCGATCGACAGCTTCGACACGCTCTACGAGGAAGGCAGCGCAGGCGGCGCAGGCCCCGGTATGCTTTCGATCGGCCTTCACCTGCGCATCATCGGACGGCCAGGTCGGGCGCGGGCACTGGGGCGGCTGCTGGACTACGTGGTCTCGAAGCCCGACGTCTGGGTGGCCACACGGCTGCAGATCGCAGGGCATTTCGCCGCGTCCTGCCCCTGGGCCGCACGCGACTGACCGAACTTTTCAATCCAACGACTCACCGCTGAAGAGGTTTCAAATGCCGAAGATCCTGGATGGCGACACCATGTCGAGACGACGGGCCATGGGTACCGGACTGGCGGCGCTCGGCACCGGCTTCGCGCTGGCCGGATGTGCCGCGCAGACCCCGAGTGTGGCCGCGACGAACGCGAGGCGGGTGGCGCCGAGGTACGACGATCCGGTGTGGAACCGCGAGCAGTCCGCCCGCCTGGAGGCCCATCTCGACGGCCGGCAGATCTACGGTCGCGCCTCGGGTTCGGTCAATGGCGTGCGCCCCGGGGAGGCCGTGCGGCACCTGCTGGATTTCGAGGTCTTCAGCAGCACGCGCGTCGTCCGCCGGCCCGACGGCCAATACGACCGCATGAGCAAGGAAGTCGTTTTCTACCTCGACCCGGTGACCGGCACGATCCTCGACGAGTGGGACAACCCCTACAGCGGCGAACGCGTGCGGGTCGTCGACATCGCCAACGATCCGTACAACTGGGTGATCCGCGACTGGGTCGGCCCGCCCGCCCTGCCCGGCGTCAACCTGCACGACCTGCCCGAGCCCGCGGTCAAGAAGCCGTTCCTGTTGCACTGGTCCGATTTCAGCGAGGACACGGTCGTGATCGAGGAAGGTGGCCACGCCTGGTACCCGAACCGGCTCGATCCCGCCAAGTGGCCGCGCGAATCCGCCGGCACCATGGTGCAGGCGTCCGAGATGTTCCGCTATTTCATCCGCCGTTCCGATCTGGAGGACGACTCGCAGGATCACCTGAAGCACAACGGCGTCTGGATCCGGATCACGCCATGGCTGCCCTGGATGCTGATGGGCCAGGCACCCGGCCACTGCATGTACAACGGCATGTTCACCAAGAGCGATACGCTCGAACACTTCAAGCCTGCGGTGCTGGCGCGCGTGCGTGAACGCTATCCGCAATACCTGAGCGCGCCCACGACCTGGTACGGGCCCAGCCTGTCCAGCCTCGAGCACTACGCGCTCGAGCAGAAGCCCGCACCCGCGAAGAAGTAGAAGACGAGTTCGGAGCCGCCCGGATGATGGCCAATCTCGACCCCGACTCGCCGCGCTCCCCTGAACTCTGGAATGCGGATCTCGCTCCCACCGAAGAGGGACGGCGCACCTGGACCGCCTGGCATTTCCTGACGCTCTGGATCGGCATGGTCGTGTGCATCCCGGGCTACATGCTGGCGGCAGGCCTGATCGATCAGGGCTTCTCGGCCTGGCAGGCCGCCGCCATGGTGCTGGCGGGCAACGCCGTCGTGCTGGTACCCATGCTTCTCAACGGACACGCGGGAGCCAAATACGCGGTGCCGTTCGCGGTGCTCGTGCGCACGTCGCTCGGGGTGCGCGGCGCGAAGTTGCCCGCCTTGCTGCGGGCGGCCGTCGCGTTCGGCTGGTTCGGCATTCAGTGCTGGGTCGGAGGCAGCGCGATCTACGCGATCGGCAACATCCTTGGCGGCGGGGCGCTCGTCGGACCGCGGATCGCGGCGGTCGGCATCAACGCCGGGCAGCTCGCGAGCTTCATGCTCTTCTGGGCCCTTCATCTCTGGTTCATCGCACGCGGACCCGAATCCGTGCGCCGCATCGAGACGCTGACGGCACCCGTGAAGATCCTCATCGTGCTGGCCCTGCTGGCCTGGGCCTGGAACAAGGCGCACGGGTTTGGCGACATGTTGCACGCGCCCTCGCAGTTCGTCGAAGGCGGCAGAAAGGCCGGACGGTTCTGGACCGTCTTCTGGCCCTCGTTCACGGCGATGTGTGGATTCTGGTCGACACTGGCGATGAACATCCCGGACTTCACCCGCTTCGCGCGCAGCCAGCGCGACCAGGTGATCGGCCAATGCGCCGGCCTGCCGTTGCCGATGGCCGCGCTGGCCTTCGTGGGCATCGCGGTGACGTCGGCGACCGTTACCATCTACGGGAAGGCCATCTGGGACCCGGTGGACCTGGCGAGTCGCATGGAAGGTCTCGCGGTGGCAGTCGGCCTGGCCATCATCACGATCGACACGCTGTGCGTGAACCTGGCTGCCAATGTCGTCGGCCCGGCCTACGACTTCGCCGCGATCTTTCCACGGCACGTCGACTTCGCTCGCGGCGGCTACATCACCGCCGTGCTCGGCGTGGCCTTGATGCCCTGGCGATTGATCGAATCGTCGGGCGGCTACATCTTCACCTGGCTGGGGGGCTACGGGGCCCTCCTGGCGCCCGTCCTGGGCATCATGATCGCCGACTACTGGCTCGTCCGACGCACGGTGATCGCCGTGCCGGAGCTCTATCGGGAAGATGGCATCTATGGCTATCGAGCCGGATGGAATCCGGCGGCCCTGATCGCCCTCGTCATCGCCGTACTGCCCAACGCTCCGGGCTTTCTGGCATCCGCGTTTCCGCATGACTTTTCAGGCGTACCGGCATTGTTCAGGGCGATCTACAGCTACGCATGGTTCGTCGGCTTGCTGCTGTCGATGGGCGTGTACATGGTGTTGATGGCCAGGCGGCGCATGCCCTCGCAAGCGCTCGCCGCCGCGGGCTGACACCGGGTTCTTGTGGCCCGCAGGGCGTCGAACGCGAGCCCGCGCAAGCGTCGCCTGATCCGGACAAGGGCAGCACCTGGAAATCGCGCAACCCGCGCACTCGATGCGCCGCAATGTGCCGACAAGTCCGCATTTCGGACACTCTGCGGAGGCATCCGGTTCGACGATTGTCGTCATGCTCAACTGGTGCTGCGATATGAAGACTGTGTAAGTCAACGTGATGACCCGGCTGGTCCGCGGCATCGAATTGAAGGCGGCGACTGCGCCCCTTCCCCTCCACGTCTCGAGCAGAGCCCAGCCCGTTGAAGCTTGTCCTGAAGCCTTCGACCTCTGGTCACGCGAGACATCTCAAGACCGATTCAGCGATCCTTCATTCAACTTGTTTCTCAACTGGAGAGCCCATCATGAAATTCGACCCGTCGGCGCGCCCGCTGCTTGTGCCCTGTCGCCGCAAGATCTCGCAAAGCGTGTTTCTGGCTTGCGCATCGCTGGGGGCGAACGTCGTGTACGCACAGACCGCGACGGCCCCCGCCGCCGCGGCCTCCGGGCCTGCGGCCGACCAGGCGCAGACGGTGCAAAGCGTCACCGTCACCGCACGCAAGCGAAATGAGTTGCTGATCGACGTACCGATCTCGATGCAGGCGTTTTCCGCGCAGGAACTTCAGGCCCAGGACGCGAAGACCTTGCAGGACATCAAGAACGAGGCCGGCTTCTCGTTCGCCGAGACCGTCAACGCCAGCACGGTCTCGGGCGGTCGGGCATGGGGCCAGCTGTCGTTCCGGGGCCTGGTCGGCGACTCGATGAACTTCTACGACAATTCGGGTGGCGTCTTCATCGACGGCATCGCCGTTTCCGCCGGGCTCGGATCCGTCAATTTCACCGATGCGGCGCGCGTCGAAGTACTCAAGGGGCCGCAGAACGCCTTCTTCGGCCGGAGCACCTTCGGCGGCGCGATCAACATCATCACGCGCGACCCGTCGACGAAGTTCGAAGGCCAGGTCAATACCGAGGGCACGACCCGAGGATCGCAATCCACCGACGCGACCATCGAAGGGCCGCTGATCGACGGCTTGCTGCGTGCCCGCCTGACGGTGACCGAGAGCCACAAGGCCGCGATCGCGCAGGCCTCCGACGGCGGCGACCTGGGCGAGCAAGGCACCCGGTCGATCTCGACCACGTTCTACATCACCCCCACGCCCGACCTGTGGTTCCGCCTGCGCGGCTACCTCCAGAAGGACGACGATTCGTCCGCCGCGGTCGGCACGATCGTCTTCGACGGCAACACCAGCTGCGCCGGCAAGACCTTCAACGGCTCGAATGCGCAAGGCCAGCCGCAGCCCTTCTCGCCGGTCGTGCCCTACAACTGCGGCACGGTGCCGACCATGGGCTCGCCGGGCGTTCGGCTGGATGCCAATACGAACATCCCGAGCGCCGTGTACGACGCATTCGTCAACAACAGCCTCAACGCACCTTACATGTCGCAGGCGCCGCACCTGGATCACACCGGACTGGCGCGCGACACGGTGCGCGCGTCCGCGCAAATGGGCTACCACCTGCCCTACGACATGGACCTGGCCGTCAACGTCGGCTACAACAAGACGGATGCGATGACGATCTGGGACCTGGATCGCTCCGCCGAACCCTTGTTCATCAACGCGAGCCCTTTGCTGAGCCACGATACGACGGCCGATGTCCGGCTCACCACCGACCCGACGGCGCATCTGCGCGGCCTGCTCGGTGCGAGCTACTTCACCTCGATCTTCCAGCAGCAGCAGATCGACTACAACCTGCCGTTCGGCGCCACCGCCCCGAACATCAATACCAGCAATTGGCAGAATTTCCATTCGATCGTCCCGGCAGCCTACGGCTCGGTCGAATACGACCTCACGAGCCAGTTCACGGCCATCGCCGATGCGCGCTACCAGACCGACAAGATCACGAGCGCGCCGCCCGCCGGGGACCTGGGTTCCCAGGTCTCGAGCAAGAAGACCAATTTCCTGCCGCGCCTGTCCCTGCGTTGGTCGCCCGACCAGGACGCGACCGCGTACGTCAGCTATGCCAAGGGAGTGCAGCCCTTGTCGACGAATGCCGGCTATACATCGGCATCGGCTGACGGCAAGGCCTACATCGCCAGCATCGTACCGGGAGCGTCGGACTTCTCGGCGCAGCCCAAGCTCGACTCCTACGAGATCGGCCTGAAGCAACGGCTGCTGGGCGGCAAGGTCCAGTACTCGCTGGCGGCGTACCAGGAGAACTGGAAGAACCGGCTCACCAACTCGTACATCTTCAATCCCAGCGGTTGCACGGCAGCGACCCAATTCACGCCGGCCTGCCCGCTGTCGGATACCGGCAGCTATGTCGCCATCGGCAACGAGGCGCGGATCCGCGGCATCGAACTGGCGGTGGATGCGGTGGTGACCCCACAGTTGTCGCTGGGCGGAACCCTCGACATCAAGAATGCGAAATGGGTTCACTACAACAACGCGACGCAGACCGGACTCACCGGCGGCACGCCTCAGACCACCACCTCCAACTTCAACGGCAATACCGTGGCGCACGTGCCCAACGTGCAGGCGAGCTTCAACGGCACCTTCCGCCAGCCCCTGGCCGCTGGCTGGACCGGCTATGTGCGTACGGACGTCACGTACGTCGGCAAGGCCTGGGTCGAGGACTTCAACATCTCGCACACCTCGCCGTATACACGGGTCAACCTCCATGTGGGCGGTGACAAGGGCGGAGTCACCATCGAGGGCTTCGTCAAGAACCTCTTCAACGACAGGCACTGGGATTCCGTCGGCTTCGTCTCCGACCTCAGCAACCCGGCTGCGGTCGCTGCATTCAATTTCAGCGGCCAGACCTATCTGCTCGGATGGCCCGACCCGCGTGAAATCGGTGCGCGGGTCAGCTACAAATTCTGATGTTTCCTGGTCATGAGGGCCCGCGCCAGTGGAGACGCCGAGCCGGGCCTGGTGCAGACCTCTCAATGGACATCGGGCGACGCCAGCGACGTCGCGGTGGCCATCAGGCCTGCGGCACGGCCAGGAGAGCATTGTGTTCGCCGGCGCCGGCTACCACGGTGGCGCCGCGGGAGCCGACGCCCAGATGGGCTGAACCTGCATATCGGCGGCGAGTGCGTCCGAGCAAGCCGTTCGAGAATGAAGGCAAGCTCGGGCAGATCATCGATGATCATTCAGCGAGTGAACTGCTCGGCGCGCGTTCGGCCACCCGCGTGACCGTGACGGCCCCGATCTTGCTCCGATTTTTCTTCTCGTCCTCGTCAGCGCTTGTCCTGCGGCAGCGCGTCAGGCCCCGGGTTGCCGAGCGCCGCGCCGCTCAGGCCCTGCAGCGCGAGTCCGTGCCCCACCTCGCGGACCACCAGCTCCTTGAGTCGTTGGGCCGTCGCGACACGCATGTAGCGCAAGGTCAGGGTAGGCAACGCCGCGAGCTGGCGCGCCAGCTCGCGGGCCCTGGTCATCAAGGCATCCGGCGCGAGCACCTCATTGACCACGCCGAGGCGCAAGGCCTCGTCGGCACCGATCTTCTGCTGCGTCGCCAGGAAGTAGCGTCCCCGCACCGGGCCCAACACATGCGGCCACAGCACGTGCACGCCATCGCCCGGCGTCAGGCCGAACGCGAGGTGGGGCAGGTCCTGGAAAACCGTGTTCGAGGCCGCCAGCACCGCGTCGCAGGTCAGGATGTACTCGCTGTGAACCAGAGCCGGGCCGTTGACCGCGGCAATGACGGGCACATCGATGTCGAGCAGGTTCTGCAAGACCTTCTTGCCCTCCCAATACACCCGATCCCAGTTGCGCGGGATGGTGAAGTCATCCTTCGCCGTGCCCTGTCTCTCATCGAAGGCGGCGATCCAGCTGTCGCCCGTGCCGGTCAGGATCATCACGCGCGTGTCGGCATCGCGGCTGATGTCGTAGAAGGCGTCGACCATGTGTTCGTGAGTGCGGGGCCCGAACAGGCAGGGCCCGCCGCGCGTATGCAGGCGCACTTCCAGCACGCCGAGCTCGGCGCGCTGCATGTGGAGCTGCTCGTAGCGGCCGAAGTACGCCGGCTGGGCCGTCGCGCACATGCAGGGGCTCCCGCCGCCGCGACGACGATGGCCTCGTCGCGATCGGGCGCATCGCCGGCCGCGGCCAGCGCGCCGACGATCACGCCATTCGGGTCCATCACCGGCACAGCGCCCGGCAGCAGAACCACCCTGCCCTGCAGCACGGCCAGCACCGACGGACCGGCCAGCGGGTTACCGGCAAGGGCGTCGGCGATCTGCCTCGACGTGCAGTTGAAGGTCAGCGCTGCGCGCGCCTTGCCCAATGCGATGTCGATGCCGGACGTCCCAGCGCCATCCTCGCGGACCGCGAACTTGAGGTTCGCGCTGGCGTCGATGGCCACGACGCTCATCGGGTTCATCGCCAGCCGGCGTGCCTCGCGCAGTGCGGCACGCACCAGTTGTTCCGATCGTTCAAGCGTCAAGGCAATCATGCGGATTCACCAAGGGGTTGCGAAATATTGCGTATGAAGGCGGCCGCTTGCTGGCCTCGGGTCAACAGCACGGGCACTCCTGCCGAAGCGACCGCGGCGGCGCTGTCGAAGCGCCAGGCCTCCTGCGGCAGCCGATGGAAACTGCTGCGCGCACTCATCAGCGCGCAGGTCTGGTCATGCAGCCACTGGGCGTCGAAGTTGCCTTGCGTCGCGCGCTGGGCCGCGATGCGGCCGTCGAACCACGGCTCGCTGATCTGGCCGTCACGCACACGCATCCAGGCCTGCAGCCAGTGGGCCCCTTCCGATGAAGATGACAAGGCCGGGGCGATCGCCTGCGCAACCGACTCGTCGGGCGACGGCGGGTCGATCAGCACCAGCCTGCGCACGCGCACGTCCCGGCGTTGCGCCAGTCGCGCCGCGACGGCGCCGCCGCAGCCGATTCCCGCGACGATGCAGGCGTCGATCCGCGCATGATCGAGGATCACCTGCACGGCATCGGCCCCCGCGTCGAGCGCGCTGCGCGCCGCCGCGGGGGCCGCGGATTCACCGTTGCCCGGAAGATCCGGCAGCAGCACACGAAATGAACTCGCGAGCTCGCGCGCCAGGGCCAGCTGCAGGGCACCGCTGCCAGGCGCATCGTGCAGAAGAACCAGCGCCGGCTGCTCGGCCGATCCGTAGGCGCGCAGCAGCACCTGCCCATCGGGGGCATCGATGAACTGCAGGGCGGGATCGGCGCCGGCAAGCGCTGACGGCGGCCTGAAGACGAACCCGGGATCCGCCGCCTGCGCCGCGGCGGCGGCCGCGATCGCACGCAGCTTGGCCGGCCTGTCGGGACTCAGTCGCAGGATATGTTGGTCGTGCGCCAGCGGCGGCAACCGGTCCAGGTGCGGGAACAGCATGTCTTCCGAGCTCGCCATGAACACCGCCGGCAATCCGAGCCTCGTGACCGCCGCCGTGGCCAGGGGTCCGTAGTGGCAGGCCGCACGGTAGGCGGGTCGATAGGTGGCCGCACCCCGGAAGTACATCGAGACCCAATGGTCGATCTCGCCGGCGGTCGGCCGATCGACCGGGTTGAGTCGCGAGACATGGCGCGCCGTCCATGGAAACCAGGTGAACTGGTCGCGGAATCTCATCCAGGTCTCGAACAGGTGCGCCCCCAGCGGATCCGGCTCGAAGGGCGCGAAGTAGCCCTCGAACAGTGCGTCGATCTCGGCCTGCGTGAACATCGGCAGCCCTTCGATCACCAGGCCGCTGACCTGCGCCGGAAAGCCGAGCCCCAGTTCGAGCGCGATGGCCGCGCCGGTATGGGTGCCGTAGACAGCACAAGGCGGCAGCGACAACGCCCGCATCGCCGCAGCCGTCGCGGCCGCCAGTTCAGGAACCGTCAGCGTCGCGCCGGGCAGCGCGTCGGAAAAGCCGAATCCGGGGGTATCCAGGGCGATACAGGTGTGGCCGGCCTGGACCACCGCGTCCATCTCGCCCAGCAACATCTCGGAG
>Ga0116226_10006803_pt1 | contig 10294 bp, 8 predicted proteins | sample S1TSphfallax_FD_89692 | JGI IMG/M metagenome (GOLD analysis project Ga0116226, IMG submission 89692) | Host-associated microbial communities from peat moss isolated from Minnesota, USA - S1T2_Fa - Sphagnum fallax MG | ecosystem: Host-associated > Plants > Peat moss > Unclassified | place: USA...
CGAATGTAAACTTTAGTAAATAAATGCTCATTTAAAGAAAAAGTTTTTATATACTAAAGTTTAATTCAGTTGAAATGTTCTCCCTGGGGAAACTCTTGGGAAACAGTCAGATTTAATGTTTAACTTTGCTGTGTAATTAGTTTGGGAGAAAAAGTCATGGTTTCGGCTCAAAGCTCTAATCTAGGAAAGACCTACTCCTTGTTGATGATTAAAAGCTTTTTGATTTGGACTTTCACATTGGCTGTATGCCTATTAGTTGTGGGATTTCCATTAGTTTTTTTGATGGCTACGGTCGGGTGTTTGTTATCAATTGTGCTGGAGTCAGTCATGCCCGTTAGTGCTGTACTGCTCGTAGCAGGTGGTTTGGTCTTGTTTAATGTAATGGCTGTTCTAATTGCTGCTGCTGTGCTGACGATTAAAGGCATTCATCCCAATGAAGTCAAATGGTTAAGCTGGCTACATGGAGAAGCAGATAAAACACAAACAACCGTTTACGCAGCTTGCCCTTTAACTTGTGAGATCAAATAAATACCATTCCTCAATTTGGACAACAATCCACCCGCCCGGTTCAGCCGGGTTTTTTCATATTTATTTTTATGATTTTGTATAATCTGTAGTTTAATCAAGATTTGTTAACCACTTATAACGAAATGAATCATCAAAAACAAGTTTGGATTATTTTGGGTACTCGTCCAGAGGCGATTAAACTAGCGCCTGTAATTCAAATTTTCCAGCGTTCATCAAAATTGAAATTACAAGTGATCTTGACTGGACAGCACCGCGAAATGGTTGACCAAGTGATGCAACTATTTAGTATCAAAGCAGACTGTAATTTAGAAATTATGCAGTCTCAGCAATCTCTTGAGGAAATTACTTGCCGTATTCTCCAGGGATTAACAAAATTGTTTCAGGAGCAAAAACCAGATTTAGTTCTGGTACAGGGAGATACTACTACTGCATTTGCGTCAGCTTTAGCCGCATTTTACCATCGGATACCTATAGGTCACATCGAAGCTGGCTTAAGAACAGATGATTTATTTAATCCTTACCCCGAAGAAGCTAATCGGCGGTTAATTTCTCAACTGAGTCAGTTACATTTTGCTCCCACCCCTTGGTCAGAAGAAAATTTACGCCGTTCTGGGGTGATAGGGTCAATTCATCTCACAGGTAATACAGTTATTGATGCTTTGTTGAATACATCTGCAACTCAACCAGACTGTAATGTCCCAGGTCTTGATTGGGATGCTTATCGTATACTCTTGGCTACAGTGCATCGGCGAGAAAATTGGGGAGAGCCACTGCAAGCGATCGCCCAAGGATTTCGGCAAATTCTGGACAAATTCCCCGATACAGCTTTACTGCTACCACTCCACCGCAATCCTACAGTCCGGGAATCACTGAAGTCTATTTTGCAGGACCATCCGCGGATTTTTCTCACAGAACCCTTAGATTATAGAGAGTTAGTGGCTGCGATCGGCAAATCATATCTTCTATTGACTGACTCTGGTGGATTACAAGAAGAAGCACCTAGTTTGGGTAAACCAGTATTAGTTCTCCGAGACACTACCGAAAGACCTGAAGCGGTAACAGCGGGTACAGCAAAACTAGTCGGAACGAAAACAGAGAATATTGTGGCTGCTACTAGCAAATTGCTCAGTGATCCATCGGCTTACACAACTATGGCAAACGCGATTAATCCTTTTGGTGATGGACATGCATCGCAGCGTATCTTACAAATAGTAGAGAAATTTTGGGATTAATACTAGGAATCTTAATATAAGTAATTATAATATCACCAAAGTAAGGAATAAGAGATATTTATCACTTACTCTGGTGATATCAATACTCTGATACTAAAAAATCTTCCTCAGTATTGGTTTAAGGCTGAGAGGTGGGGCTAGGAGTGGGGTTAGCCATTGGTTTGCTCATTGACTTGGGTGTTGGTTTGCTCATTGACTTGGGCGTTGGTTTGCTCATTGACTTGGGCGTTGGCTTGGGCGTTGGCTTGGTCTTTGGCTTGGTTGTTGTCGAAGAATCAGAAGTCGCAGAGTTAGCCAGGATTGTTTTAGCCTCTTGATCTAACTTCTGGCGGAGTGCTAAATCAGCAATACCTGTTTCTGGAAGTTGATTTTTTTTCTGATACTCTTTAACTAGTTCTTCCACACTATTACCATAAAATCGATCGCGGGGAAGTGGAGTACTAGGTTTCAGGACTAGGTTTAAATTACCCTGAAGAATTTTTACAATTAGAGCAGTATGTTTTTCAGTCTCTGGATTGGCTTTACCGTCAACCGTTAACTTGTAACCTTTTTGAAACTTACTAATTTCTTTGACTGTTTTAGGATCAGTTAATGGGTCACTTCCAGCTTTCACGTTGTAACCGAGTCCTTTGAGCGCAGCCCGAAATTCTTGCGTATTATAGCTACGATGCCTATGTGCCGCAAAAACTGTATCTGGAACTACAATACTGGCTACAACTAAACCAGTCAAGGCGATATTGATACTCGATTTACCTAAATCACACCACATAGAAACTCCTGCAGATTAAATCAGCAAACAACTATAAATTTTAACAGGTGTATTTTAAGTTTCATTAACATCTTATTTTGTAATTATTTATAAATTTTGATTAACTACATCCAAAAAACCTATTGCTTAAACTTAACTAACTGCAAAAATTAGTTTTACCCTTTACGACTAAACTTATCCTGGGTAACTGAAAATAATGCTTTAATTATGCTTTGGTTTTAGACCCCAAAATAAACTAACTAACAAAAATTTGTATATTTCACTACGTATGATCAAGAAAAATGGTTTTTCCCAACGTTCCAGTCTCATATTTGAAAGGACTATAGCGCTTATTATTGCAGTGAATTTCTGCTTGATTTTGTTTGATTTAAGTTATATTCCATTACGCGATTTTTACGTACTCAGGCTGCGACAAGTGACACAAATTTATGATCGAATTAAAGGTATAGAACCACATAGAGAAACAGAGAAGTATGTAGAAACAGTAAACCAGTTAGAAACACAAGTCAGCCAAATAGGATTAAAGTCGCATCAAGTGCAAATCCAGTTGCAGGAACTAATTCATCTCAGCGATGAGATGATTGATACTGACCCTTTTATAGGCGCTGGTAAAAGTGGAACTCTAGAAACGATCAAAGATCGCATGAGGAAACATAGCCACAAAGAATCTGCAAAAAAAGCCTTTGCAATTTTTTGGAGTCAGGAGCATTTATCTAAATATGGCTGGAAGCAGGAAATAAGTTTTTTCGACGAGAAAATTCGCCCATTGATTCTTACCAATTATTATCGCAAAATAGGTGAGAATGGCTTACCTTGGGATATTTTCTGGACTATTGACCTGCCTTTTGTGATTTTGTTTGGTGTTGAACTGCTAGGGCGAACTTTTTATATTAGACGCAAGCACCCTTATTTAAACTGGTTAGAAGCTGTTTTGTGGCGTTGGTATGACTTATTGCTGTTTTTGCCTTTTTGGCGTTGGCTCCGCATCATACCTCTAATAGTACGTCTAGACCAATCTAAGTTAATTGATTCGCAGATGGTACAACAGCAAATTAATCAAGGAATTCTGGCTAATTTTGCCGAAGAGATCACCGAAGTAGTGGTTGTCCGGGTGATTAACCAGATTCAGAGTTCCATCCAACGAGGTGATATTTTTCTGTGGCTATCACATCAGCAAAACGTCAAACCTTATATACATGTAAATAATGTGAATGAGTTGACAGCGCTAATGGAATTGTTGGCACAAACGATTATTCATCAAGTTATGCCTAAAATCCAGCCTGAAATCACCGCCATATTACGGCATAACATTGCTGTTGCTTCTGCAAAAGTGCCAATTTATGGAAACTTACAAAACTTTCCTGTCATAGGTCAAGCACAGATACAATTGAACGAAGAATTAGCAATTCAAATTACAAACGCTTTATATAACGTTTTAACTGGTTTAAACAACGATACTGTGAATAAGCAACTTTCTGGTCAATTAGTAGAAAAATTTACTGCGGTGCTAGGAACAGAAATGCAGAAGAAACATGTGATTACAGAAATTGAAACGTTACTGACTGATTTTCTGGAAGAAATTAAAATTAATTATGTTCAACGCTTATCCCAAGAGGATATAAACCAAATTATTGCTCAAAGTAGACAGCTCGCAAGAAAGAGCGAGCGCTAGAGGGTAATACCTCAGTCAGAGGAAGTCGGATCGTAATGACTAATTAAATAAATACGCTACACTCATGTTAGGGACGAACTAATGCTAGTTCGTCGCAAGACTTCTTGGAAGATATCCTATCGTCTGGAAGTGGGTGAATGCCCACTTTTTTTATTGATTTTGCGCATGACTCATCCTTTGGTTCCACAAATTATTGACTTAGCAACGCCAGTAGCAGAAAAGCTGGGATTGGAAGTTATTGGTGTCGTTCTTCAGACAAACCAACATCCACCAATTCTGCGGGTAGATATCCGCAATCCTCAACATGACACTGGTTTAGATGATTGTGAGCGGATGAGCCGTGCTTTAGAAATCTCCTTAGATACATCGGAGATAATTCTAGACGCTTATGTGTTGGAAATTTCCAGTCCTGGCATTTCGAGGCAATTGGTTACCGACAGAGAGTTTATTTCTTTTAAGGGATTTCCTGTAGTTATCTCCACTTCCCAAATCTATGATGGACAGCAAGAGTGGACTGGTCAGTTGATTCGCCGGGATCAGACAACTGTTTACTTAAATCAGAAAGGTCGCGTAGTTGAAATTCCCCGCGCTCTGATTAATCGGGTGCAATTGGCAGAGCGTCGGTAAAAATTAGGAGCAGGCTCATAATGCGGAGGTCTGCCTCTGGTAACGAGTAAGTACCTGTAGTTATGCAGCGAACTGGGTCTGGACAAAATTAGCTGCGATACCAAAGGTAGGCGCTCTGAGCCATCCCTAGCACTCAACTCCCAATTTTTAAATTTTACTGGGTGATCAGATAAAAAATTAAGGAGATTATTTTATGTCAATGGTTAGTTTACCTGGATTAAAAGATTTAATTGAGAGTATAAGCCGTGACCGGAATTTACCTCGTTTGGCAGTGCAATCAGCTATTAGAGAAGCATTGTTGAAAGGTTATGAACGCTATCGCCGGGCCCAAAATCTGGAACGTAAACAATTTGATGAAGATTATTTTGATAATTTTGAAGTTGAGCTAGACACAGAAGGACAAGGATTTCGAGTCCTATCGACTAAAACGATTGTGGAAGAAGTGGGTAATTCTGACCACCAAATTTCCTTAGAGGAAGTTCAACAAGTAGCTCCAGAGGCGCAGTTAGGAGATTCTGTAGTCCTTGATGTCACCCCAGACCAAGGAGAGTTTGGTCGGATGGCAGCTATGCAAACTAAACAAGTCCTGGCGCAAAAGCTGCGGGATCAACAACGTCAGATGGTACAAGAGGAGTTTCAAGATTTAGAAGGGACAGTTTTACAAGCTAGAGTGCTACGGTTTGAGAGACAGTCAGTAATATTGGCAGTTACCAGTGGGTTTGGACAGCCAGAAGTAGAAGCTGAATTATCTAAAAGAGAACAATTACCCAATGATAATTATCGGGCAAATGCTACTTTTAAGGTATATCTGAAGAAAGTATCTCAAGGGCAACAGCGTGGACCACAATTATTAGTATCTCGGGCTGATGCTGGTTTAGTAGTTTATCTATTTGCCAATGAAGTCCCTGAGATTGAAGATGAAGTGGTGCGAATTGTGGCTGTAGCCAGAGAAGCTAACCCCCCTTCCCGATATGTGGGTCCTCGAACTAAAATAGCAGTTGATACCCTTGATCGCGATGTAGATCCAGTAGGAGCTTGTATTGGAGCTAGAGGGTCGCGCATTCAAGTGGTAGTTAACGAGTTACGGGGTGAAAAAATAGATGTCATCCGCTGGTCTCCAGACCCAGCTACCTATATCGCCAACGCCTTGAGTCCTGCAAGGGTGGATGAGGTGCGTTTGATGGATCCAGAAACCCTTCAAACTCATGTTCTGGTAGCTGAAGATCAGTTGAGCTTGGCAATTGGCAAAGAAGGACAAAATGTCCGTTTAGCAGCACGCTTGACTGGTTGGAAAATTGATATTAAAGATAAAGCTAAATATGATCATGCGGGAGAAGATGCTAAATTTATTGCCGCAAGAGCAAAACAGCAACCAGAGGAGGATGATAATTATTATATGGAGGATATGGAGGATGAAATTGGCGACGAATTAGCATCAGCAGCAGATAATTTTGCCGATGATTTTGACACTGCTAGAGGATGATTAATGGTTAAGGCTCTCGATATGAAACCCAATTATCGCCGTTGTATTAGTTGCCGCCAAGTAGGCTTGAAAGAAGAGTTTTGGCGGATTGTCCGCGTCTTTCCATCCTCCACGGTACAATTAGATCAAGGCATGGGACGTTCAGCCTACATCTGTTCCCAAGCTAGCTGTCTCCAAGCAGCTCAAAAAAAAAATAAACTGGGGCGATCGCTACATGCGACAGTGCCAGAAGCACTGTACCAAACTTTATGGCAGCGGTTGACCTAAAGTATCTACAGTAGGCATGGATTTAGTGACAAAATAGTAAATGGGTGAGAAAAGCAAACGGCTCTCCAAAATTTAGAGGGACGCAGCAATACTCCTAATAAGTTTTACAGGGGTTGTGTTGTGGAAGACTCAGAATCAGCAAAACAAGCACAAAAAAAATGGCAACCTGGTAGCGCAACTGCGCAGTTCGGTGTCAACCAACATCCTTGGTGGAAACCACAGAATTAGACCGGAACATCTCTCTTTCCTGATTGGAGGCACCTACAAAATTATCAAAGGTAACCTAAAACACAGTAATCAAAGGATGGAGATGTCGCAAACCAGGCAACCATCCGTTAAAACTGTAAATTAAAGGGGAAAGAGTGGATGAACAACGGCAAAGTTAGAATCTATGAACTATCAAAGGAATTGAATTTGGATAATAAAGAGCTATTAGCAATTTGCGACCAGCTCAACATTGCGGTCAAAAGTCACAGCAGCACGATTTCAGAATCTGAAGCTGAACATATTCGGTTAGCAGCAGAAAAACTCGCAGCTACCAATGTCTCCATGAGAAAAGAACCAGGTATACAAGGACATAAACCAAATTCACCCCAAACTGGCGGGCATAACCGACCTGCTGCATCACACAAACAACAAATTTTGGAAATTCGCAAGCCCAAAATATTGAGAAACTCTACCTCCAACGCCTCAGAGGCGTCAGTTGCTACTAATAGCCAAGTTGTTTCCTCTGAAGTCAATTCTCCTGCACCTCCACGGCCTTTCGCTACACAATTCTCGCCCATGAAGCCGACGGCACCAACTCGACCTGTACCAAGAAATTTTTCTGAGACACCGACAAAACCCAATGTCGCAGAATCCAATGTCGCAGAACCCGATAACGAGTCTCAGACCCAACTAACAGGGGAAAAAGTTACTCCATCTGAAAAACCAGAAAAGGCGGTTTCTGCCAAATCAAAACCAGAAAAACCGGCAAAGCCTGTTAAGCCACAACTGGTAACTCCGCCTGCTAGACAATCAGAAGAAAAAAAATCCCTGACTGAGCAGATAGCTACAGGTGAAAAACCGATACTCAAGCGCGAACGTGTACAGCGCCCTGAAGGAGAACGGGAACAAACAAAGCCCAGGATTGGCAAGGTAGCCACAACTGAGGGACAGACAACATCTGCACCACAAAGGCAACAGCCTCGGTCAACTCCGTCCTCCCCAGTCAAACCAGAACAGAGGGGAAGTAGACCATCAGCACCCTCAGATGTGCAACGACCTAGTAGACCTTCGCGCTCTAGTGAATCAGCTGTAGCTGCTATGCCGTCTGCTACACCTCCAAGACATCTATCAGGTATAGCTGGGTCAGGTAAAAAAGAAGCCCTAGACGACGAGCCAATTACACCCGATATCCTGGATTTAAAACGTCCTACTCCTCCTCGCCTGACCAAAGGTGGCAAAAAATGGCAGGAAGAAGAAATCATCGATGAAATTAAAGAGAAGGCTAAGGTCGGTCCGAAAGGCAAACGGATTAAACCAATTCTAGATGATGATTTTGAAGAAGATGACTTATTAGATGAGAACGGTCTGGAAATTCCTGCTACTGTTCAAGTCAGCCTTTCTATAGCTCGTCCTCCTAAGCCAAAAGCCACAAGGTCATCGGCTCCACAGCCAGTCGCAATTATTGCGGCTCCTACTGCTAAATCTCATAAGAAATCTAATTCTCATCGCGAACAGAACCGTCGCCAAGAAACTGAGGTCAAGCAGGAGCGTCCACCTAAAGTCACTGTTACAGGACCAATGACTGTACAGGAATTAGCCGATGCATTGATAGTCGCTGATACAGAAATTGTCAAAATCCTGTTCATCAAGGGGATGGCGGTAAGTATTACCCAAAATCTGGATATTCACACAATTACTCTCGTCGCTAAAGAACTAGAAGTAGAAGTGGAAACTGCTGAACCAGAAGCCGAAGCCCGGAAAGTTACAGAAATGATCGGCATCGAAGACCTGGAACACCTGCTGCGTCGTCCTCCAGTAGTGACGATTATGGGACATGTTGACCATGGTAAAACCACTTTGCTCGATTCCATTCGCAAAACTAAAGTGGCTGCTGGTGAAGCAGGAGGTATTACCCAACATATTGGGGCGTATCACGTAGATTTAGAGCATGGTGGCAACCGCCAACAGATTGTATTTTTAGATACGCCTGGTCACGAAGCCTTTACAGCAATGCGAGCAAGAGGCGCAAGAGTCACAGATATTGCTGTATTAGTCGTAGCTGCTGATGATGGTGTTCGCCCCCAAACTGTGGAAGCTATTAGCCATGCTCAAGCTGCTGGTGTACCTATTGTTGTGGCAATTAACAAAATTGATAAAGAAGGAGCACAACCGGACAGGGTTAAGCAAGAATTAACTCAGTATGGGCTAACTCCAGAAGAATGGGGTGGCGAAACAATCATGGTACCAGTGAGTGCCATCAGAGGTGAAAATCTGGATACACTCTTAGAAATGATTTTGCTAGTAGCTGAAGTGGGAGAACTATCCGCTAATCCTAATCGCTCTGCTAAAGGTACTGTAATTGAAGCCCATTTGGATAAAGCTAAGGGAGCAGTGGCTACTCTACTGATTCAAAATGGTACCCTACATGTGGGTGATATACTGGTGGCTGGTTCGGCATTTGGGAAAGTTAGAGCTATGGTAGATGACCGTAGCAAACGAGTCGATATCGCTAGCCCATCCTTTGCTGTTGAGGTATTGGGTTTGAGTGATGTCCCCGCAGCAGGTGATGAGTTTGAAGTGTTCTACAATGAAAAAGAAGCGCGGGCGTTAGCGAGCGATCGCGCCGATCGCCAAAGACTATCTCGTCTCTTACAGGGACGCGTCACCTTAACAACTCTCTCTGCTCAGGCGCAAGAAGGAGAACTCAAGGAACTCAACTTGATTTTAAAAGCAGATGTTCAAGGTTCTGTAGAAGCTATTATCGGTTCTCTCAAACAAATTCCCCAAAACGAAGTCCAAATTCGCATGTTATTGTCTGCTCCTGGCGAAATTACAGAGACAGACATTGACCTAGCTTCTGCTAGTAACGCTGTCATTATTGGGTTTAATACCACCTATGCTAGTGGAGCTAGGCAAGCTGCAGATGAAGCAGGTGTGGATGTGAGAGAATATAATATCATCTACAAGCTTTTGGAAGATATTCAAGGAGCTCTAGAAGGACTCTTGGAACCAGAGATGGTAGAAGAACCTTTGGGACAAACAGAAGTACGTGCTGTCTTCCCTGTAGGACGGGGTGCGGTTGCTGGTTGTTATGTCCAATCGGGTAAACTAGTGCGTAACTGTAAACTACGAGTTCATCGTGGGGGTAAAGTGATTTATGAAGGTGTGCTTGATTCCTTAAAACGGATGAAAGAGGATGTCCGCGAAGTTAATGCTGGTTATGAATGTGGTATTGGTGTAGATAAGTTCCATGATTGGGCTGAAAACGACACCATAGAATCCTACCAGATGGTAACTAAGCGCCGTACACTCACTATGACTAAGTAGTGAGAGTCTCAGGGTACTGAGGAACCAAGTCCAATCGTGAATGTTGATTCTAGACAATTTTGTAGCTCTCAACATTCAAATTAAAACTAGAAACCTCAGTACTCATATACAGCAGGGAACAGGAGTTATTCCCGTCACGCTCGTCTATTTTCCTTTTTTAAATTTAATCGTCTATAATCGGA
>Ga0116226_10006804_pt1 | contig 10293 bp, 7 predicted proteins | sample S1TSphfallax_FD_89692 | JGI IMG/M metagenome (GOLD analysis project Ga0116226, IMG submission 89692) | Host-associated microbial communities from peat moss isolated from Minnesota, USA - S1T2_Fa - Sphagnum fallax MG | ecosystem: Host-associated > Plants > Peat moss > Unclassified | place: USA...
CCTCGCCGCCTGCCGGTCGGACGTGGTGACGTTCTGCGACGACGACACTTGCGCGCCCCCCGACTGGACCGCCCGCATCGCCGCGCATTTCGCCCGCGACCCGGCGCTGGGCGGCCTCGGCGGGCGCGACCGCTGCCACGACGGCACAGGCTTCGACGACCGCACGCGCGACATTGTCGGCCGCATCGCCTGGTACGGCCGCGCCGTCGGCAACCACCATCTGGGCCATGGCGCGCCGCGCGCGGTGGATTTCTTGAAGGGCGCCAACATGAGTTTTCGCGCCGTCGCCATCGCCGGGCTGCGGTTCGACGCGCGGCTGCGCGGCCGTGCGATCCAGGCGCACGAGGATTTCGCCTTCTCGATGGCGGTGCGGCGGGCGGGCTGGAAGCTGCTGTACGACCCGGCGGTCTGCGTCGCCCATTTTGCCCACCGCGCCGACCGGGCACGCCGCACCTATGTCGCAGGGCTTGGCGGGGCGGACGAAGACTATTTCGACCAGTGCTACAACCATGCGCTGGCGCTGTGGGAGGATCTGTCCCCGGCCGGGCGGGCGGCGTTCGGACTCTGGTCGCCGCTGATCGGCACCCGCGCCCGCCCCGGGCTGATACAGGTCTTGCGGCTGCTGCCGCGCGAGGGGGCGGCGATCTGGCGCAAATTCCGGCTCTGCCGCCGCGCCGTCGCCGCCGCCCACGCCCATGCCGGCATAGACTGATGCGCCTCGCCATCGTCACACGGCAGGTCGGCCACCACGACGGCCAGGGCCGCGTCAATTTCGAAATCGCCGCCGAGGCGCTGCGACAGGGCCATGCGGTGCGGCTGGTCAGCGAGCAGGTCGATCCGCGCCTGCTCGCCGCCGGTGCGACGGCGACGCTGCTGCCGCCCGGCGTTTTGCCGACACGCATGGTGCGGGATCAGATTTTCGCGTGGCGCTCGCGCGAGCATCTGGCGCGCGACGCGGCGGGCGCCGATGCGGTGCTGGCCTGCGGGTTCGCCACCTGGGCGGCGGCCGATGTCAACGCGGTCCATTTCGTCCACGGCACCTGGCTGCGCTCGCCGTACCATCCGTGGCGGCTGCGGAAAACCCCGCGCACGCTGTACGCCCGCGCGCACAGCGGCTTGAACGGCATGCTCGAACGCGGCGCCTTCCGCCGCGCCGGCGCCATCGTCGCGGTCTCCCGACGGGTGCGGCAGGAGCTGATCGAGGCGGGGGTGGCGCCCGCGCGCATCGCCACGATTCCCAACGGCGTCGATACCGACGAATTTCGGCCCGGCCCCGTCGCGCGCGACCGGTTCGGGGTGCCGGACGACGTGCCCCTGGCGCTGTTCGCCGGCGACCTGAAAACCCCCCGCAAAAACCTGGAAACGGTGCTGCGCGCGCTGCCGGACGTGCCGGGGCTGCACCTCGCGGTTGCCGGCCGGCATGCGGGCACGCCATGGCCGGCGCTGGCGGCGGCGCTTTCGGTGGCGGGTCGGGTCCACTTCCTCGGCTTCCGTACCGATCTGCCGGCGCTGATGCGCGCCGCCGACCTGTTCGTGCTGCCCTCGCGCTACGAGCCGTTCGGGCTGGTGCTGCTGGAGGCGCTGGCGAGCGGCCTGCCGGTGGTGGCCTCCGCGCATGCGGGCGGCGCCGACCTGATCGGGCCGGAGGCGGGCACGGTTCTGCCCGACTGCGACGATGCCGCCGCGCTGGTGGCGGCGCTGCGGGCGCTGCTGGCCGACCCGCTGCGGCGCCGCGCGATGGGCGACGCGGCCCGGCAGGTGGCGCTGGCCCATTCCTGGCCGGCGATGGCGCGGCGCTATCTGGATCTGTTGCGGCAGACCGCGCGGCAGCGCGCCGGCCATGTTTGACGCGGCCGACGCGCCCGCGCTGCGCGTGCTGGCGCTCGGCATGCGCTGGTTCCGGCCCGGCTCGGGGGGCCTCGACCGCGTCTATGCCGATCTGATGGCGGCGCTGCCCGGGGCCGGCGTGGCACCGGCCGGGCTGGTACTCGGGCCGCCGGACGTCGCCGCCCTGACCGGCGGGCAGGTGCATGCGTTCGGCCGCCCGGGCGCCTTGCTGCCGGAGCGGCTGTGGCGCGCCCGTACTGCGGTGGCCACGCTGGCGACGGACGAAAAATTCGACGTCGTTGCCGCGCATTTCGCGCTGTTCGCGTGGCCGGCGCTGGACCGGTTGACGCTGCCGCTGGTGGTCCATTTCCACGGCCCCTGGGCCGACGAGGCAGCGGCCGAAGGCGCCGGGCGGCTGGCGGTCGCCGCCCGGTGGGGCATCGAGCGCGCCGTCTATCGCCGCGCCGACCTTGTGATCGTGCTGTCGGACGCGTTTGCCGCCGTCGCGCGGGACCGCTACGGCGTGGCGCCGTCGCGCATCCGCAAAGTGCCGGGCCGCGTCGATCTCGACCGCTTTGACCTCCCGCTCGGCCGCACCGAGGCGCGCGCGCGCCTGGGCTGGCCGGGCGAGCGGCGCATCCTGCTGGCCGTGCGGCGGTTGGTGCGCCGGATGGGGCTGGACCGGCTGCTGGCGGCCATGCCGGCGGTGGTGCGGGCGGAGCCGGCGGCGCTGCTGCTGATCGCCGGGCGCGGCCCGCAGGCGGACGCGCTGCGGGCGCGGGCGGACGCGCTGGGGCTGGCCGCGCATGTGCGTTTTTTGGGGTTTTTGCCGGACGCCGACCTGCCGCTGGCCTACCGCGCCGCCGACCTCAACGTGGTGCCGACGCGGGCGCTGGAGGGTTTCGGCCTGACCGCCGCCGAGGCACTGGCCGCCGGCACGCCCTCGCTGGTGGCCCCGGTCGGCGCGCTGCCGGACGTGGTCGGCGACCTGTCCTCCGCGCTGATCTTCCGCTCGTCCGCCCCCGCCGACATCGCCGCCGGACTGATCGCGGCCCTGCGCGGCGACGGATTGCCCGATGCGGCCGCCTGCCGCGCCTATGCGCGGGCGCGTTTCGACACCGCGCGCGCCGCCGCCGCCGTGGCCGCCGTGTATCGGGAGGCCGCGCGATGCAGCGCATCCTGATCGTCAATCACGGCGCCGAACTGGGCGGCGCGGAGCATGGGCTGCTGGACATTGCCCGCCATTTCGGGCCGTCGAGGTGCCATGTGGTGCTGTTCGCCGACGGACCGCTGCGCGCGCGGCTGGCGGACATCGGCATCGGCACGACATTGCTGGCGGCGCCGCGCGGCATGCTGCGTGTGCGGCGCGAGGACGGCTGGCGCGCGCTGACGGCAATTCCGGCGGTGCTGGTCATGGTGGCGCGGCTGGCATGGGCCGCGCGCGGCTACGACGTGCTGTACGCGAACTCGCAGAAAGCGGCGCTCGTCGCCATGCTGGCCGGGCTGCCGACCGGTCGGCCGGTCATCTGGCACCTGCGCGACATCCTGTCGTCCGCCCATTTTTCCGGATTGCAGCGGCGGGCCGTGGTGTGGCTCGCCAACCGGGCGGCGCGACGGGTGATCGCGATTTCAGAGGCGACGCAACAGGCGTTCGTCGCGTGCGGCGGCGATCCGCGCCGCGTGGTGCTGGTGCCGAACGGCATCGACGCCATCCGCTTCGCCGACCTCGACGCGCTGGACACGGGGAAGCTGCGGGGCGGCATGGCGCCGGCCGGCGCGCCCGTCGTCGGCCTGTTCGGCCGGATCGCGCCGTGGAAGGGCCAGCATGTGCTGATCTCGGCCCTGCCCGACCTGCCGGACGTGCACGCGGTGATCGTCGGCGACGCGCTGTTCGGCGAGGTCGCCTATCGACAGGCCCTGCGTGCGCTGGCCGAGCGGCTGGGGGTGGCCGGGCGGATCCACTGGCTCGGCCATCGCGGCGACATCCCGGCGCTGATGCGCATGGTCGATCTGGTGGTGCACACCTCGGTCGCGCCCGAGCCGTTCGGCCGGGTGATCGTCGAGGCGCTGTTGGCCGGCCGGCCGGTGCTGGCGAGCGACCAGGGCGGCCCGCGCGAAGTGCTGGGCGAGAAGTCCCCCTGGCTGGTGGCGCCGGAAAACCCGCCGGCGCTGGCGGGCGCAATTCGGGGTCTTCTGGCCACGCCGCCGGCGGACATGGCGAACATGGTGCGGGCCGCACGCGTCCGGGCGCAGCAGTTCGGCGTGCCGCAGATGATGCGCCGCATCGAGCGCGTCGTGGCGGAGGCGACATGACCCAGGCTCCACGTCCGATGCGCGACGAAATCCTGCTGGCGCTGGCGATGGCGGCGCTGCTGGCGCTGGTGGTGGCGCTGTCGGTGGCCGGGCAGGCGCGGGTGGCGCGGCCGCTGTTCATGCTCGCCGGCCCGACCCTGGCGATGCTGGCCCGGCGGCGCTCGCCGTGGCTGTATCTCAGCGCGACGCTCTGGCTATGGCTGACCGCCGCTTTCGTGCGCCGGATGCTGGAATGGCGCGGCGGGTTCGATGCGACCGACATCGTGCTGGTCACGCCCAATCTCGCCACCCTGCCGATCGTGGCCGACATCCTGGACTGCCGGGGACTGCTGACGCGGCGCGGCGCCGGCTATGCGCTGCTCCCGGTGGCCTGCTTGTCGTATGGCCTTATGGCCAGCCTGGTACGCGGCGATCTGCTGGCCGGCGCCATCGCCGCCGCCGACTGGCTGGTGCCGCCGCTGTACCTGTTCCTGTTCGTCTGCCACGCCCGACGCATCGAGGAGGCGGCGCCGCATATCGAACTCTTCGTCACCGCCAGCCTGCTGGTCGTGGTGCCGTACTCGCTCGGCCAGTATTTTCTGATGCCCGACTGGGACGCCAAATGGATGGTCGCCTCCGGCATGGGCTCGATCGGCGTGCCGGAGCCGATGGGCGCCCGGGTGTTCGGGCCGCTGAGCCAGCCGGGCCAACTGGCGGTCTGGACCGGCACCTGCCTGGTGCTGCTCTCGGCGTTCCGCAATCGCCTGCTGCTGGCGCTGGTGCCGGGCCTGATCCTGGTGCTGGCCCTGACGATGGTCCGCTCGGTGTACGGCTCGGTCGTGCTGGCGCTGGCGGTCGGCGCGCTGGCCGGGCGGGGCGGCGCGGGCGGGTTCGGGCGGCTGGCCCGGGTCGCGCTGCTGGCGGGCGGCGGCGTCTGGCTCGGCCTGGCGGTGCTGGAGCCGCAGGTGCTCGGGCAGATCGGCACGCGGCTGCAAACGCTGCAAAACCTGTCCGACGACGACAGCGCGAAAGGGCGCGCGCGGCTCTACGCGCAGACGCCGGGCCTGATCGACGATAATCCGTTCGGCACCGGCATCGGCGCCCAGGGGCGCGGCAATGCCGTCCACAGCACCGCGGTCGGCACCGTCAACATCGATTCCGGCCCGCTCTCGGTCTTCCTGGCGCTCGGCTGGGGCGCCGGCGCGCTCTACATCTTCGCCCTTCTGCTGCTGCAATGCCGCGTCCTGCCGGTGGGCCGCCGCCGCGACGCGCCGGTCGCCACCGCGATGGCCGCCGCCGCCCTGTGTCCGCTCGGCACCTTTCCGTTCATCAACGTGCTCGGCTTCTCGGCCGTCGCGATGTGGATGTGCCTGGGCTACGCGCTGGCGGTCGAGATCCGCGCCACCACGCCGGCGGCCCGCGCAGCGGCGGCATGGGCGTGACGCGCCTGCCCTCGCTCCAGATGCTGCGCGCGGTGGCGGCGCTGCTGGTGGTGCTGTTCCACACGCAAACGATCCTCGGCGCGCGCGGCGTGGCCGCGTTCGGCGGCGTGTTCGGTCACGGCGACCGGGGCGTCGATTTGTTCTTCGTGCTGAGCGGCTTCGTCGTCACCTACGTCCATGCGCGAGACTGGGGCCGTCCGTGCCGGCTGGGCCGCTATCTGTTCAACCGCCTCGGCCGCATCTATCCGTCGGTACTGATCGTCAGTGCGTTGGCCGTGGCCGCCTATCTGCTCGGCGACCGGGCGGACAAGCTGGATGCCTGGACCATCGTGGCCGGGGTGCTGCTGCTGCCGCAGGACGGCCCGCTGCTGGTCGGCGTCACCTGGACGCTGAAGCAGGAGATGGTCTTCTACCTCGTCTTTGCCGTCGCCATCGCCGACCGGCGGCTGCTGGCGCTGCCGGTGCTGTGGCAGGCGACGGTGCTGGCCTCGGCGCTGGCCGGTCTGCGGTTCGACGGCGTCTGGGCGCGCTATTGCATCGGGCCGAGAAGCCTCGAATTCGGCCTCGGCATGGCATGCGCCCTGCTGGTCATGCGCCGCGCGGCCGTGCCGGCGCTGTCGCGGCGGGGCGTGCCGGCGGCTTCATTGCTGCTGGGTGCGGCGCTGTTCGTCGCCGGCACGCTGGACGAACTGTTCTTGCACCGCCGGCTGCCGGTGCCGGATCTGGCCGCCTACGGCCTCGCCAGCACCCTGATCGTGGGCGCGGCGGCGCTGCTGGATTTGTCCGGGCGGCTGCGCACGCCGCGCTTGCTGGTCCGGCTCGGTGACGCCTCGTACGCGATCTATCTGCTGCATTTCGCGGTCATCGCGCAGCTCTCCGGCGTGCTGCTCCGGCTGGGTCTGCCGCCGGCCGCATGGCTCGGCCCTACGGCGGCGGCGGCCGGCGTGCTGGCCGGCGTCGCGTTCCATCGCTGGGTGGACCGGCCCATCCAGCAATCCCTGCGGCGCATGCAACCCGCATGAGGGGCTCAAAAATTGCGCTCGAAAATCGTCACCACGTCGCCCGGCAGCAGCGGCGCGTCGCGGCCGACGCGGCCTTCCATCGGCTTGCCCTGCTCGGCCCGCACCACCGAGGCGGCATCCTCGGCCGCGCGATAGGTGAAGCCGCCGGCCAGCGCCACCACGCTCAGCAGCGTCATGCCCGGCCGGTACGGATACTCGCCCGGCTTGTTGACCTCGCCGAGCACGAACACCGGCCGGTAGGTCGCGACCTCGACCGAGACGCTGGGATCGCGGATCAGGTTTTTGTCCCGCAACCGGGCCGCGAGCCGGTCGGCGAACTGGCCCGGCGTCAGGCCCGCCGCCGGCACCGCGCCGAGCAGCGGCATGGCGACCCGGCCGCCGTCGTCGACCGCGAACAATCCGCTCAGCGTCTGCTCGCCGAAGGTGATGACGCGGACCTGATCGCCCGGCCCCAGCGTGTAGGCGGTGTTGGCAGGCGCCGGCAGCGGCGGCAGGTCGGCGCCCGGCTGGCAAGCGGCCAAAACCATCAGCACCGCGAGGGCGAACAATCTGGTCATGCGTCGGCTGCACTCCGAAACGACCGCATCAGATGACGACCGCCGCCCGGATACAAGCGCCCGCGTATGCCACCCCGTGCGTCGTCGCGTGCCTGGCGGCGGCGTTCTCCCCCTGCCCGGCCCGCGCGCAACTGCTGGGCGCGTATTTCCCGGTCGGCATTCCCGGCCACGAAAGCTGGTTCTCCAACGCCATGGCGGACCGGCCGCGCACCGCATACGACCCGCTCGGCATCCATGCCGGCGCCTTCGTCGTCCGCCCGTCGCTGTCCGAGACGTTCGGCTACGACAGCAACGTCGCCGACACGCAGCATCCGGTCGGCAGCGCGGTCGCCGAAACGCAGGGCCGCGTCGCCGCCGCCTCCGACTGGTCGCGCGACGCGCTGAACGGCGAGATCGGCTTCGACGATGTGCGCTATCCGCAGGACGCGGGCGCGTCGCACACCGACTGGTCGGCCGCCCTCGGGGCCATACGCGACATCGGCCGCGACCATGCCAGCCTCGCCTACACGCATGTCGCCGCAACCGCGACCCCGACCCAGATCGGCACGCAAGCGGGGCCGCCGGTGACGCTGGCACTCGACACGGCGCGCGCCAGTTACGCGGCGTCGCTGGGCCGCGTCGTGCTGGAACCCGCGTTCGAGGCCGACTTCTATCGCTTCGCCGGGGGCGCCGGCGACGTCCAGGCCAACGACCGCGACGTCTTCGCCGGGTCGCTGACGGGCGGCTATGCCGTAGCCCCGGGACATTCCCTGGTGCTGGTGGCCAACGCCGCCCATGCCGGCTTCACCGACAGGATCGCCGGTCTGCCGGCACCGGACTACGACGACGCCTCGCTGGTCGGCGGTATCGACTGGGGTGGCGCGCTGCTGCGCGCACGCGCGACGCTCGGCTACGAAACCCGCAGCTACAGCGACGCGCGCCTGTCGGGCACGTCGGCGCCGCTGGCGGAACTGGACGCGATCTGGACGCCGACGCGGCTGACCACCGTGAGCGGCGAGATCTCGCACAGCCTGCAAGACGCGGTCGCGGCGGGCGGGGCGGACAGTTTCGCCTATACCGTCGCGCGGCTGGCGGTGGACCACGACTATGCCCGCGACCTGCTTCTCCAGGGGTTCGCCCAGTGGCAGGCCGCCGCCTATCGGGGGCGCGGCACGCAGCGCGTCGTCTCGGCCGGCGCCAGCGTGACGTGGCTGTTGAACCGCAGAGTGAGCGTGAGCGGCCGCGTGACCTACGCGCGCAGCACCGACGGCGGCGACGGCGCGCAGACCCTGACCCACGGCTTCGCCGGGCTGACGCTGGCGTTCCATCCGTGAGGGCGCTCCGCCCCCTATGGGTGCTGTTGCTGGCGTGGCCGACGGCCGCCCATGCGCAGCCGACCGACGCGCAAGGCAATGTCGGCCGCACCAGCTACGAGTCCCTGCCGTTCCAGAGCGAGGTTTTTTCCCCGTGCTGGAATTGCTCACCGTATCTGGTTCCCGGCGAACTTTTCTTCCGCGCCAACCCGGCATCCGCGTTCAACGATCCGGCCACCATGGCCCGCGCCCGGGCCAGTGCCGCGGCGCTGGAAGCCAAGGGCGTGGTCCCCGCCAGCGGCGCGCAACGCTGGCAGGACACGTATGCCGCCTCGTTCCCGCCCGGGCGCTTCGCCGCCGATCCGGCCTTCGCCGCATGGCGCGATTTCATTGCCGGCCACCCGCACTACTGGGACACGGCGTTCGACGGCGGCACGATGCCGGGCCCGTCCTCCCCGCACCCCTGGGGCGACCAATGGGGCCATATCAGCCCGTACACCCCGCTCGACGCCGCCGACTGCCCGGCCGGCATGGCAGCCTGCACCTACGGCGACCTGTTCGCCGCCCAGTGGGCCGCCACCGCCAGGCTGACCGGCGCTTACGCCGTGTCCCTGTCCGATTTCAGCGACGCGCTGCCGATGCGCCCCTCCAACTGGCACGATTTCAACCCGCGCATCGTCGCGCGCTTCGCCCGCGACAGCGGCCTCGACGTGCCGGCGGGCGACGTGCCGGCGCAGGCGCGCTGGATCGTGGCCAACGCCCTGCCCGCCTGGAACGATTTTATCTCGCGCGGCTACGGCCATTTCTTCGCCACCCTGGCGGCCCGCATGGGGGCGGCCACCGGGCGGCGGGCGCTGATCGTCGATGCCTGCTCGCAGGCGCCCGCCTTTCGCCGCTGGACCGCCCCGGACGCGCGGATCGTGGCGAGCATCATCCCACCCGCCAACTATCTGTGCCTGTGGGACGAACAGGTGGTGCGGCCGGAGCGGGCCGGGCCGGTCGCGGCCCCCCCGATGCAGGAACTGGCCGGCGCCGTGATGGCGGCGGCGCGCGAGCCCCTGGTGCGCAACGGCATGACGCTGGAAGCCGACGATTCCGCTTACTGGTCGGCCATCGCCAAATTCTATCCGACGCTCGACGCCGCCGCCCGCAAGGAGGTCGGATTCAAGCTGTTAAAGCGGTTGTGGCTGTGGTCGGCCTGGGCGCACATCGCCGACCGCGACGGCCATGTGCGGCGCGCACTGGCGTTCGCAACCCGCGACTACTGGGACACCGGCTCCATCGCCGCCCTCGATCCGCTGACGACGCTGATCCGGACCATCGTGCCGACGCAGCCGTTCGGCCCGGCGCTGTATTATTCGACGGACTTGGAGCGCGCGCGCGAACGGCAGGACGCGGCGGGCGGCCCGGGTGCGCCCATCGACTTCTATCTGGCCGGTCCCGTGCTCCAGGGCTTTGTCGATGCCGGGGGGGTCGCCGGCTACTACGTGTCGGACGCGGCGCTGCCAAGGATCGCGCGCGGGCAGGCCAATGCGCCGTCCGCCTGGGTGGTGCTCGACGACCGGGGCATGCTGCCGGCCGGCGAGCGGGCACGGCTTGCCGCCATCGCCCCCGTCGTGTCCTCGGCGGCCGAGCTGGCGGCGCTGCCGGAGCAACCTTTGTCCTTCACCAGCGGCCTGACCGGATTCGGCTTCTACGACCAGACCCACCGGCTGATCGTTGTGGTCGGCAACCCGAGCAGCCAACCCGATGCCGGCCCGCCGTCCGGCACCATCGCCCTCTCGGGACTGGCCGCGTCCGCGTTGACGGCGACGGATCTGTTCACCCACGCCGCTTTGTCCGTCGCCGTCCGCAACGGTGC
>Ga0116226_10006805_pt1 | contig 10291 bp, 8 predicted proteins | sample S1TSphfallax_FD_89692 | JGI IMG/M metagenome (GOLD analysis project Ga0116226, IMG submission 89692) | Host-associated microbial communities from peat moss isolated from Minnesota, USA - S1T2_Fa - Sphagnum fallax MG | ecosystem: Host-associated > Plants > Peat moss > Unclassified | place: USA...
CTGGGAGCAGCCCAGGCGCTGCGGCAGGTCGATCTCGGCCAGCGGCTCGCGCACCAGCCGCGTGCCGTCGAACTGCGCCCGGGCCACCGCATCCAGCCAGCGCTTGAGGCGGCCGTACGCGTCGTTGAGCGCGTACTGGCTGGCGGCCAGCGTGGCCACGCGGGCGCGCCGGATCACCTTGGCGATGAGCTCGAAGGCGAACTGCGGCCGCTCGCCGATGTACTGCTGCAGGGTGGCACGCTCGACGTAGGCGCAGGTGGTCTCGGACAAGGCCTCGACGCTGGCCATGCGGGCGCCGCCGTCCAGGCCCATCTCGCCCAGGTACTCGCCGGGGCCGTACAGGCCGTAGGTGACATGGCGGCCGGTATCGCTGTTCGTGAAGGCCCGCAGTTCGCCGGCCAGAACGATCAGCAGCGCGTCGCCCCGATCGCCCTCGTCCAGCACGAGCGCGCCCTTGCGAAACCGCCGGATCTCGCTGCGCTCGGCCAGCGGGCGCAGGATTTCTGGAAGCGCGTTGTAGTCGATGGGGCCGGATTTGCGTGCGGGCATTCGGAGGCTCCGGCGCTGGGCGCGTCGCGCCGCAGGTTGTACGGAACAAGGCCTTCAGTATCGCCGGATTCGCACGCGTCCTGTCACGCCGCCACCTTCGCGTAACGGGCCGAGGCCTGGGATGCCGCGGCCTCGAACGTGCGGGAGACGACGTCCAGGGCCGCGTCCGCCGGCGCGAAGTCCTCCTCGGGCAGCAGGCCGACGAAGACCGCGTCGGGGAAGCGGGCACGCAGCCGCGGCAGTATCGGCTCGATGCGCGACCATTCCTCGGCGGGATCGGCGCTGACCACGAACAGCATCGAGACGCTGTGCGGGTCGGACTCGGCGGGCGGGGCCTGCGCCAGGTCGTCCAGCGAGAGGTGGCGCGCATCGATGTCCTCGGCTCGCAGGATGCGCACCAGCAGTTCGGTGACGAGATCGTCGCGGATCGAGCCCAGGCCGAGGCACAGGGCCAGCGAGCCCGGCGGCACCACCAGCGGCCCCTGCCATTTGCCGAACGCGTTCTCGCGCTGGTTGCGCAGGTGCACGCCGATGCTGGTTTCGTCGAGCACCGAGTTGCGGCGGCTGCGTCGCGACGGCCGGCAGGCGTCCGGGCCGAGCGCCTCGATGACGCGCGCGATCGTGCTCTTGATCAGCGCCACGTGTTGCGGCGTGATGCTGTGCTTGCCGAGATCGTCGCTGGCCAGGCGCAGCGCCGGCATCAGGATGCGGTCGCAGTAGCGCGCGAGGGACTTGCGCTTGAGGTAGGTGCGCGCCGCGGCGAGGATCTCCTCGTGGTCGCCCGACATCGCCCGCTGGTAGAAGCGCTCCGACATCGACAGCGCCGGCGTGTCGCCCAGCAGCACGTCGAGGAAGCGCAGCCCCGGGATGTGGTGCCCGGCCACCACGAGACACAGCGTGAGCGGCGTCGACACCAGCAGCCCGATCGGGCCCCAGATCCAGCTCCAGAAGATCGCCGCCACGACCACGGACAGCGGCGACAGCCCGGTGCTGTGTCCATAGAGCTGCGGCTCCACCACCTGGGACGCGATCAGCTCGATCGCGGCGAACACGCCCAGCGTCCCGAAGACGAGCGTCCAGCCGGGATCGACGGCGGCGGCCATCAGCGCGGCGCTGCCGGCCGCGATGAACACGCCCACGTACGGCACGAAGCGCAGCAGCAGGGTGAGCACCGCCCACAACATGCCGTGCGGCAGGCCGATGAGCATGAGCGCCAGCCAGACCACGACGCCCACGCCCACGTTGACGGCCAGTTGCGACACGAAGAAGCGCGACAGCCGCTCGCCGGCGTCGTTGAACGCCTGCGTGGTGCGGCGCAGGTCGGTGCCGCCCAGGAGCCGGATGAAACGGTCGCGCAAGGCCTCGTGCTCCAGCAGCACGAACACCATGACGATCAGCACGATGCTCGCGCGGCCCAGCGGACCCCAGATCGACGAGAAGACGTGCGACACGATCTCGACCGGCGTCTGCGCGCGCGAACGGATCTCCACCGGCACCGCGCCCGAGGCCGTCAACGGCGCGCCCTGCAGCGTGGCGCGCGTCGGAGCGGAAGCGGCGCCCGCGTCCTCGTTGAGGCGGCTCATCATGCGGCCGGCCTCGCCCTGGATCACGCGGCCCAGCGCGACGTCCTGCACCGTCCTGATCTTGTCGCGGATGGTGGATTCGTACTGCGGCAGGCCGTCGGCCATCGCCACCACCTGCGACACGATGCCGGCGGTGATCCCGCCCACGAGAAGCGTCACCGCCATCACGGCACCCAGCACGGCGGCCACCTGGGAACGCGTGACGCGCCTCAGCGCCCGCACCAGCGGCGCGATGAACAGGCTCAGCAGCACCGCCAGCGTGATCGGCACCAGCACTTCGCGTCCGAAATACAGCATGCCCAGCACCACCGCGCCGTTGACGAGGCCACCGGCGTGGAACTTGGCCGGCTCGGCGGGCGGTGCGGGAGGATGGGGCGTCACGGCGCTTTCGGGGCGAAGTTGCAGGTATCGCCAGCTTAGCGGCGAACGGCTGTCCGATCTGGCGCAGGGAGATGCAGGATCACTTCGGCTGCGCGAGCGGGCCCATCACCAGGTCGGGCAGCGCCGTCGCGATCGTCGGGAACGCCGAGATCAGCACCACCGTCAGCAGCATCAGCACCACGAACGGAATGACGCCGCGGATGATGTCGCCGAGCGCGATGTCGGGCGCGATGTTCTTGATGACGAAGATGTTCAGGCCCACCGGCGGGTGAATGAGGCCGGCCTCCATCACGATGGTCATCACGATGCCGAACCAGACCATGTCGAAGCCCGCGGCCTTGAGCGGCGGCAGGAAGATGGGCGCGGTCATCAGGATGATGGAGACCGGTGGCAGGAAGAAGCCCATCACGATCACCATCGTCAGGATGGCCGCCAGCAACAGCCATTTCGACAGCGCCAGCCCGACGATCCACTGCGCCATCGACTGGCTGATGTGCAGATAGCTCATCACGTAGGAGAACAGCAGCGACATGCCGATGATGAACATCAGCATCGTCGATTCCTTCAGCGTGGCCGACAGGATGGGCGCGAGGTCCCGCACGCGCCACACGCCGTAGATCACCGCGATCAGCACCAGCGCGAGCACGCTGCCCAGGCCGGCCGTCTCGGAGGGCGTGGCGAAGCCGCCGTAGAGCGCCACCATCACGCCGGTGAGCAGGATCACGAACGGCAGCACGCGCGGCAGCATGGCGAAGCGCTCGCGCATCGTGAAGTGCTCGTCGAGCAGCAGCGGCGATGGCGTGCCCGCGGCCTCGAAGTCGCGCCTGGCCGCACGGTATTCACGCTGGTAGTTGATGGCGGCCCACAGCGCGAACAGCATCACCAGCAGCACCCCCGGCCCGATGCCGGCGAGGAACAGCCGCCCCAGCGACTGCTCCGCCGCCACCGCGTAGAGGATCATGGTCACCGACGGCGGCAGCAGGATGCCCAGCGTGCCGCCGGCCGCGATGATGCCCGCCGCGAAACCGGGCGAATAGCCGCGCCGGCGCATCTCGGGGATGCCCGCGCTGCCGATGGCCGAACAGGTGGCCGGACTCGAGCCGGCCATCGCCGCGAACAGCGCGCACGCGAACACGTTGGCGATGCCCAGGCCGCCCGGAATGCGGCCCATCCACACGTGCATCGCCGCGTACAGGTCCTGCCCGGCGCGCGTGCGGCCGATCGCCGAGCCCTTCAGGATGAACAGCGGGATCGACAGCAGCGTGATGCTGGACATCTCTTCGTAGACGTTCTGCGTGACGGTGTCCAGAGAAGACGCCGGCATGAACACGGCCATGAACAGCACGCCAACGCCGCCGAGGGAGAACGCGATGGGCATTCCGGAGAACATCACGAGCAAGGTCACGACGCCGAACAGCGTCCCGATCAACAACATCGACATCAGTTCCCTTCGGGCGCGCGCAGCCGGTTGGCGCTGACGACGCACTGGACGGCCAGTTGCACGGCCAGGAGCGACATGCCCAGCGCCATCAGCAGGTACGGTATCCACAGCGGCGGGGCCCACGACGACGAGGTGGTCTGGCCCTCGGCCCAGGCCTCGTGCAGCAGCGTCCAGGACTTCCACGCGAAGAACGCGCAGAACGCGAGGCAGCCGACATCCACCACCAGGACGCGCCACCGGTCGACGCGCGGCGGCAGCAAAGACGAGACCGCCGCGATGCCCACGTGGCCGCGTATCGCCTGCACGAAGGCGCTGCACAGGAAGGTGGCGCCCACCAGGCAGAACACCGATGCCTCGTCCTGCCAGTCGGTGGACGCGTGCAGGAAGTAGCGCGTGAGGACGCTGGAGCTGAGGATCAGCGCGGCCGCCAGGAGCGCGACCATGCCCAGCATCATGACGCCGCGGTTGACCACGACCAGCGCGCGCGCCAGCGGCAACAGCCAGCGCGGCGTGGCCGGATCGATGTGCTGGTGCAGGCCCGCACCCGGCGGCGCGGCGGCGAGGCCGACCGGCACCTGCGGCAGCTCGAGGCTCACAGCAGCTTCTGCGCGGCCGCCATCAGCGCCTTGCACGTGTCGTTGTGCCCGGCGTAGTCCTTCCATGCCGTGGCCCTGGCGATGGACTGCCACTTGGCGAGCGTCGGGGCGTCGATGTCGTAGGTCTTCGCGCCCGCCTTGGCGTAGACCTCGGCGACGAGCCTGTCGTCGGCGCGTGCGGCATCGGTCGCGAACTTCTCCTGCTCCGCGCCGACGGCCATGATGATGTCCTGGTGCGCCTTGGGCAGTTTCTGGAAGACGTCCTTCGAGATCATCAAGGGCTCCAGCATGAACCAGTAGGCCTTGTTGCGCGCCGTGGTCAGGTGCCGGGCGATTTCCTCTAGCTTGAACGAGATGAAGCTGGTGGACGAGGTCATCGCCGCCTCCATCGCGCCGGTCTGCATCGCGGCGTAGATCTCGTTGGACGGCAGCGAGATCACCGACGCGCCCGCCTCCTTGAGCATCATGTCCATCTCGCGGCTGCCGCCGCGCACCTTCATGCCCTTGGCGTCGGCCGGCGCCACCAGCGGCGCATTCTTGCTGGCCACGCCGCCGCCCTGCCAGATCCAGCTCACGATGAGCACGCCCTTGTCGTCCAGCGTCCTGGCGAGCAGCCGGCCCACCTCGGCGTTCTTCCATGCGGCGCCGACCTCGTAGCTGGGCACCAGCGCGGGCATCAGGCCGATGTTGGTCTCCGGCACCTCGCCGCCGGCATACGACAGCGGCACCAGGCTCAGGTCCAGGGCGCCCTTGCGCAGCGCCGAGAACTGCGAGTTCGTCTTCATCAGCGACGAGCCGGGGTAGACCGCGGCCTTGAGCGCGCCGTTGCTGCGCTTGTCGATGTCGGCGGCGAAGCGGCGGCACAGGCGGTCGCGGAAGTCGCCTTCGGCGATCGTGCCGCCGGGGAACTGGTGCGAGATCTTGAGCGTGCCCTCCTGCGCGCCCGAGAGCGAGGACAGCGGCGCGATGCCGGCGGCCGCGGCGGCCTGGACCAGGGTACGGCGGGTGATCGTCAAAGTCGTCTCCTTCTTGGTGCGCGGCCGGCCAGCGCCTGGCGCCGCAGCGGCGGGTGTCATGAATGCAGCGCACGAGTGTGCCTGCCGGGACGCGGGGAAGGCACTGGTGACTACCAGCAATCCGTCGACGACTCGACCCGCGGCCCCGCCGACCGCCGATATCGGCGACCATGTCGGGTTGGACACCCCCGATCGCCCCATGACGCCCACTCCCACCGCGCCTGCCGCCACCTTTGCTCCTTACCAGAAGTTCGTCGTCGGGCTGCTGGCGTTCCTGCAGTTCGCCGTCATCCTCGACTTCATGCTGATGGCGCCGCTGGGCGCGCTCATCATGCCGGCGCTGGCGATCACGCCCAGGCAGTTCGGCCTGGTGGTGTCCGCGTATGCGTTCAGCGCCGGCCTGTCGGGCTTCCTGACGGCCGGCTTCGCCGACCGCTTCGACCGCAAGAAGATCCTGCTGTTCTTCTATGCCGGGTTCCTGGTGGGCACCTTGTGGTGCGGCCTGGCGCCCACCTACGAGCTGCTGCTGGCGGCGCGCGTGTTCACCGGCGTGTTCGGCGGCGTGATCGGCTCGGTGGTGCTGGCCATCGCCACCGACCTGTTCGAGGTACGGCTGCGCGGCCGCGTGATGGGCCTGATCCAGACCGCGTTCGCCGCCAGCCAGGTGCTGGGCCTTCCCATGGGCCTGTTCCTGTCCAACCGCTGGGACTGGCACGCGCCCTTCCTGGTGCTGGCCGCGCTGGGCCTCGTCGGCCTGGCCGTGATCTGGTTGAAGCTCAAGCCCGTCGACGCCCACCTGGGCAAGCCGCAGGAGCACAGCCCGTTCATGCACCTGCTCCACACGATCACCGAGCCGCGCCACCTGCTGGCGTTCCTGACGGTGACCCTGCTGGCCACCGGCGGGTTCATGCTGATGCCGTTCAGCAGCGCGTTCCTCGTGCACAACATCGGCATCGATCTCAGGCACCTGCCGGCGATCTACTTCTTCACCGGCATCTGCACCATCGTGTTCGGCCCGCTGATCGGCAAGGCGGCGGACAAGTTCGGCCGGTTCCGCGTTTTCGTGTTCGGCAGCGTGCTCACGATCGTGATGATCGTCGTCTACACGCACCTGGGCCGGGTACCGCTGCCGGTGGTGGTGGTGGTCAACGTGGCGATGTTCGTGGGCATCTTCTCGCGCATGATCCCGTTCCAGGCGCTCGCCTCGCAGGTGCCCGAGACCACCAAGCGCGGCGCGTTCAATGCGGTCAGCGCGTCGATCCAGCAGCTGTCGGGCGGCCTGGCCTCGGTCGTGGCCGGGCACATCGTCTCGCAAGGCGCCGACGGCAGCATCCAGCACTTCCCGGAGGTCGGCTACGTCGTGGTCGCCACGACGCTGGTGGGCATCGGGCTCGTGTGGAAGATCCAGCAACAGCTCCAGGAACGCCCCGTGGCATAGCGCACTGCGCGCAGGTACCATGAATGATGGCCCGTTCAGTCACTGTCGAGCAGCTCGGAACGCTGCAGCTTCCAGCCGCCGCCGGCGATGCTGACGCCGCGTCGCCGGGCTCCGGCTGGAGCCGCACCTGGCAGCTCAGCCCCGATCTGATCGGGGTGGCCGACGAGCGCGGCGTGTTCATGACCTCCAACCCCGCGTGGGGCGACACGCTGGGCTGGACCGCCGCGGAGATCGCGGCCAGCCCCTGCTTCGACTTCATCCATCCCGACGACGTCGGCCGCAGCCGGGAGGTCTTCGCGGCGGCGATGGACCGGGACGAGCCGGCGATCCGCTTCGAGAACCGGTACCGGCGCAAGGACGGCGGCTACCGCTGGCTGTCGTGGGTGGCGGTGCCCGATGGCGGCAAGATCTATTGCAGCGCTCGCGACGTCACCGCGCAGAAGCTGCTCGACGAGCAGCTTCTGGCCCGCACCCGCGAGCGCGACCGGGCCTGGAACATCGCCCAGGACATGCTCACGGTCGTGGACCTGAGCGGGGCCTTCACGGCGGTCAACCGCGCCTGGTCGGCATCGTTGGGCTGGTCGGAAGCGGAGTTGCTGGGCAGCAACTTCACCGCCTTCACGCACCCCGACGATCTCGCGGCGACGCTGGAGGTCTTCCGCGACATCACCCAGCGGCCGCTGACCACGCCCCACGAGTTCCGGCTGCGCCACCGCGACGGCAACTACCACTGGTTCGCGTGGACGGCCGCGATGGAGAACGGCGCGATCTATGCCAGCGGACGCGAGACGACCCGCAACCACGAGCGCGAGCAGGCGCTGCGCCAGGCCGAGGCGGCGCTGCGCCAGGCCCAGAAGCTGGAGGCCGTGGGCCAGCTCACCGGCGGCGTGGCCCACGACTTCAACAACATCCTCACCGTGATCCGCAGCTCGATCGACGTGCTGCGCCTGCCGCAACTGCCCGAGGCGCGCCGGCTGCGCTTCATGGAGTCGATTTCCAGCGCCGTCACACGCGCCACCAAGCTGACGTCGCAGTTGCTCGCCTTCGCGCGCCGCCAGTCCCTGACGCCTGTCGTGTTCGACGCGGCGGCCAATCTCGCGGCCATCGGCGACATGGTCGATTCGCTGACAGGGGCCGGCATCACCGTCGAATCCATTGCGCCAGACGCCGATTGCTTCATCAACGTGGACCCGAGCCAGTTCGACACGGCCATCGTCAACCTGGCCGTCAACGCGCGCGATGCGATGGCCGGCCACGGACGGCTGACGATGCGCGTGGACATCGTCGACGGCATCCGGGCGGGACGCTCGCACGCCGCGCGCACGGGGGAGTTCATCGCCGTGTCGGTGACCGATACCGGCAGCGGTATCTCCCCGGAACACATGACGCAGATCTTCGAGCCGTTCTTCACGACCAAGGGCGTTGGCGAAGGCACCGGGCTGGGACTGTCGCAGGTGTTCGGCTTCGCCAAGCAGTCCGGCGGCGAGATCGGCGTCGAGAGCACGCCGGGGGCGGGCAGCACCTTCACGCTGTACCTGCCGCGTGCCGCCCGCCCGGCGACGCAGCAGCTCGAGGCGACGCCGGCCGCACGCCTCGTCGCGGGCGGCGGCGCACGCATCCTCGTCGTCGAGGACAACGCCCACGTGGCGCATTCGGTCATCCAGACGCTGGAGCATCTCGGCTATTCGACCGTGCATGCACTGAGCGCGGACGAGGCCCTGGCGGAGCTCGACCGGGACAGCGGCCGCTTCGCGCTGGTGTTCTCCGACGTGGTGATGGCCGGGCGCAGCGGGGTCGAGCTGGGTCACGAGATCCGGCGGCTGCACCCCTGCCTGCCGGTGATCCTGTCCAGCGGCTACAGCCACGTGCTGGCCGCGGACCCGACGCACGGCTTCCAGCTGCTGCCCAAGCCCTACGCGATCGAGGAGCTGGCGCGCGTGCTGCACGAAGCCATCACCCGCACCGCGCTGCCCGGCGGCGCCGCGGACCTGCGGCCGGCCGACCTGGAGGCAATGCGCCAGGCCGAGCTCGAGTCGATGGGTGTGCTCGACACCGAGGCCGAGGCCGCCTACGACGAGCTCACGCGGCTGGCGGCGAGCCTGTTCGAGGCTCCTATCGCGCTGGTGTCGCTGATCGACGGCGACCGCCAGTGGTTCAAGTCGCGCGTGGGCCTGCAGGCCAGCGAGACGCCGCGCGAGCACGCGTTCTGCGCCCATGCGATCCAGGATCCGGAGCACATGATGGTGGTGGCGGACGCCACGCGCGACCCGCGTTTCGCTGCCAATCCGTTCGTGACCGGCGCGCCGAACATTCGCTTCTACGCGGGCGCGCCCCTTCTGTCGTCCTCGGGACACGCGCTGGGCGCGCTGTGCGTGATCGACCGCGAGGCGCGCGAGGTCGACCCGAAGAAGCTCGACACCCTGCGCTTCCTGGCCGCCGAGCTGATGCGGCGCATGGAGACACGGCGCGACGCCCGTCGCAGCGGCGAAGGGCCGTCCATCACGCGTTGAACACGCAGGCGCGCACGACGGGTGCCGTGAAATGCCGTCCGATCAACGTATGGGCGAACAGGTAGTCGCGGCGCGATCGGTCGCACAGCTCGTCCAGATCGACGTGGCCGCGCGCATCGCAAGGGAACGACAGGGGGACCTGTTCGGCGACCAGCGGATCGAAGCGCAGTTCGAAGACCAGGTCGGCGAAGCCGGATTGAGCGGTTGCGTTCATGGGATGCGCCTTGAAGAATGCGTTGAGCCCCCCTTGCAAACGGTGGACCCTCTCGGTCGACACGGGGCGCCGCCGCCGGCCGAGCCGTGACCCGCGGATGCGCGGCGCTTCATAGGTGGGAACGCCGCAGATGATGGCCATCCGGCCGTCTTTTGTAGGACTGCACGGACATCGAGCCGCGTTAACGTCTGGCTTCTCGCGTTGATCCGCAACGCCAAGATTCCCTGCAACGCCAAGCACCCCGAACACACCATGATCCCGCCCAAGCTCACACCGCAAGACACCCGCGAAGAATTCCAGGCGATTCCCTGCGCCGACCTCTCGAAGTTCGACGACGCGGCGTTGGAGCACGCGCTCAAGACCGTCAACTGGCACCCGCAGGACGTCGCGCAATTCCTGCGCGCGGCTGCGTCGTGAAAGTGGCGTTGTCAGGTCTCGCATCCTGCACGGCAGCAGTCCGTCCACCAGCAACGACCCCTGCGTGCAGTCTGCAACACCAGACACCGCAGGTCCTAAAGTGGCGTTGTCAGGTCTCGCATCCTGCACGGCTGCAGTCCGTCCAC
>Ga0116226_10006806_pt1 | contig 10290 bp, 6 predicted proteins | sample S1TSphfallax_FD_89692 | JGI IMG/M metagenome (GOLD analysis project Ga0116226, IMG submission 89692) | Host-associated microbial communities from peat moss isolated from Minnesota, USA - S1T2_Fa - Sphagnum fallax MG | ecosystem: Host-associated > Plants > Peat moss > Unclassified | place: USA...
ACCAGGGTTATAGTACTAATGTTATTGCCAATAAAATTGTTGGGTTTGGTGGTCTGAATTTTTCCCCTTAGTTATCTTGAGTGAACTACTCAAATGTGTAATAAATTTTGATAGGTTTGTGAAAATTTAGAGAATCAAAAGGACAATATGTTCCCTTAAATAAGGTTCTGTGTAATCCTGAATTTTTTTTTCAAGCCAATCATTAGTAGAGATGTAACCAAGTTCATTAAGAATTTCATTGTACAAGAAATTTAGTGAATTCACTGTCCCCTTGTGAATGGGATTAGTTGTTATGGACATGATGAATTCACCAATAGTGAATTTGCCATATTTTTTTATAATATTATTATATATTGTGAATAATTTTGTAAAAATATTAAGAACATACAGATTGTATACGATTGTTGGTAATGAATTTTGAACTTGGTTTGCAAGGAAATATTGCATGGTCTTTGCCATCCAACTTTCACTAACTTGCTTTGTAAATAAAGGTGTAAAAAATTGGATATATCACAATTACACAAGATTTTCTTACAAATCAAAATTTAATACATATTTTCTTTCTCACCTCTTCAAATGAAATAAATGAAAATTCATTCTTGAATTCTTTTTAAAGGTTTACACATATATTATAAAGAGACATACAAAGTTCCAAACCACTTAAAGGAAAACACACTTTAATTTTTTTGTTTAATAACAACTAGCAAAATATGCAAATGGAAAATACTATTTGACAAGTTGCAACATTTGTTTATGCAAAAGAGTTTATGGAAAACATAAATAAAATGTTAAATTTAAAAATTGAAAAAATTATAAAATTGGAAATAATATTTCATATAAAATGATAAAATATTATTTAGCAAGGAATATCTTATTTTATTTTAGTTGTAATAGTTTGTAATATATTGATTATTACATTTTATTTGTAATACATAAATCATATATGAATTCGTGTTAAATGTAATCAACATATAAATAATAAAATTATGTACAACACTTTTCAATGTTATATAATGTATTAATACTACATATATTTAGCATATCTACATATTATAAATTTACATAGTTGTAATGAAATACATAAGTTAATAAAAAAATAAGATTCTATTAAAAATTGAAATACTTATTTGAATAAAAATTTGACTTTAATAAATTACACTAGCAAATTACTTTTAATAAGTGGACATGAAGCAAGCTTCACCCAACGTGAAATGAGGCAATGATATGGTGATTTAGTTCATATTTAAGGTTCCATAGTGAATTGAGTTAATTAACTACACCTCACCCATGTTTTGTGGTAGTGAATCATATTGCAAGATTTGGTTGTCTAATTTTTTTTAAAAATTATCTCAAGTGAACTAACAATTCAATGTGTAATGACTATTTATAAAGAGGCTTCTAGCTCATTACTTCTTCACTTTGTTTTACTTTTATTTTTCTAGTGGTACACAACCTATTTCTGTACAAGGCAAGTTTGGATGTGGTGTATTGAAGGTATTCCATGTGCTCTTTTGATTTCCCAAATAACTTGGTGAAGGTGTCAACTCCTTTGGATGTACAGTTGTATTTGGTCGGTGTGTAGCCCTTTACTCTGATGAGGTTGAATTTTGAAAGCATCATCATGATTATTTTGACTATATGTTTTTCTTGTTATTTTTATTAGATTCTATGTTTTTTAACCTTTGAAAATCTCAGCATGTAAATATCAAAACACATTCACTTTTGGCTACAGAAAGGCCTAAACGGGTTATTAGTGTCCATACCCTATTGGATGCTAGATTTAGCACTGGAATGCTGAATCTTTATTTTCAAGCATGTAGCTTGGCACCCTTAGCCCAAGGTTTCCAAACTTCAGCTAATGGGGCTAGAAGTTTCTCAAAATTCAGCACTGCATGGGGCTTGCACACTTTGTCAAGAGTTAGTGCTCCTGAGCTCGCACATTCTCTCTTCTCCTATGGCAGCCACTCCATATGAATTGTAGAATTTTAGATTTTTCATAATATTTGGCACAAAAGTTTTGGAAGTTTTTGGAAAATTGTGGAGAAAAGAGTTCTCAAATTTTGAACGTACTCCAACTTTTCCTTAATTACTTATGAAGTTGCCTTCCACTCAGGGTACTAACAAAATAGGAAAAGGATGGTAAACTATCTTTTGAAATATATTACAATCTTTCCACTGTGAATGAGAAGGGAATTTAGAATTTGAGATCTGACTTGACAATGAGGTTATGATGATTTCAGATCTGACAACATAGCCAGAAGCAAGAGGGAAAAAAGAGAGAACCCAAAGGAATTGTGAAAAGAAAGAAGTGTTCAGTAAAGCCCTGTGGGGAGGGCATTCTCAGAATAAAGGGCCTGCACAAGGGCTTTACCATGTGTAAAGCACAGCTACTGAACATTCCGAATCTTTCCTCCAGTGAGAGGAGGAACGTTCATAAGCTGCCCTCTGAGTACACTGAAAATGAGAGCAGTGGCTTATGAAATGATGAGCAATTGGAACAACCAGAGTCATAATATATACAGTCAACGCCCTTTGCCAGCAAAAAAAAGAAGAGGAAATTAAGCAAGGTTTTTTTTTCAAAATTTGCATTTTGTGAAAGGTGAATTTTTCTGGAACTTTTTTTCCCAAAATTCTCTTTTCTGAAAAAGAGAAAAAATTCCACTGAGTGTAAGAGGTCTGAAAATATACCTTATACAGAAGGAAAGACAAAAAAAAATAACAAAAAAAGAAAAAACAAACAACACATCCACTAAAAAAAAGAATGAAGATCAAGAAATACCTAGAACATTACTAAGCCTCTTGAGAAAAGGAAGGAGAAATGACCAAAATTGTCTGCTAGGTGTAGAATCTCGAAATAATGTTAGTTTTGGCCAAGGGTAGCAGGATGCAAAGGTATGATAAATGAATGCTGACGTTACAGGCTCTATGCATTAGGATCTTTTTTATTAGGGATCTACTTTGGATTCATGTGCGTTAGCTAACTAACACAAGTTAGGTGTAAATCAAAATCAACTGATGTGACCTCATGTGAGACTACAGATGATAAATAATATAAAAGTTCAGTCATGGAAAGGATGAGCATTCAAAAAGATGAATAGGTGACCTAATCTCATGGGCTCAAAGTTAACGAATGGTAATATTTATGAGATCTAGATGAAGGTGTGAATAATTCGTCTAATTTCCTTTTGTATGCGTAAGAGGTTATTGGCAAAGCTTTGACCTCATTTTGCATTTCACTACTTTCATGTTGTTATTCTAGTCCTAATATAATTTTGTGTCATGGACCTGTGATACAAAAAGATATCCATTTATTAAGATCTGTGCTTGTTTTGTTTGTGATCACATCTTTCAAGTATGGGCCCCTTGCTGTGCTTCTGGTATTGTTGGAATGCTCTTAACAAGTAGGCGTGCAAGTTGTTTGTTTTGCAATTTTTTGACCAATGAAGCAAAATTTATTGAAGTAAGACTGATTCTTTATTGGAAGTTGATTAGAAACTATAAAATTGATTTTTTCAACCAATCAATGCCTCTTCATTCATATTGATACTTGAGTTCACATTTGTCTCTTCATATCACATGAAAAAATTCATTTTCCCTTCCATGGCATGGGGGAAATGCATGGAGAATCTCTTATTGGCCATCTTCTCATTTAGTCATTTCAACCAATCATTGCATCTTCATGGCACATGAGGAGATGCATTTGCTTTTTCATGTCATGGGGAAATGCATGAGGAATTTCCCATTGGGTATCAGGTTGGCCATCTTCCCCTTTAGCCATCTCTACCAATCAATGCCTTTTCACATCACGAACAAATGCATTTGTCTCTTTATTTCATTGGGAAAAGCATGAAGAACCTCCCATTGGTCATCTTATTTGGCCTTTCACTTTGAACCCTCTATCCATCCTTTCATATCCTGAACTTTTACACTCATGCCAATGACATTTGAGGTCACACTTGGGCTAATAAGATTTTTCAACACTTGAGTTTTTCTTAAAAGTCATGCCTCTATGAGCTTTGAAGAAATTTGTATGTTTTAGAACCATGAGATGATCCCATTTGGGTTAACAACACAAGAGTCCACTAATCATAATGCATGAAAAACCCAATTTGACAATGTTTGTCCCTTGTGGTGAACATAGCATAGTAAACCCATGGGCTAAAATATTTAAGGTGTATCACTCAAAATGAAAAGGAGCTAGTCCTTAACAAAGGCTTTTTCCCCCTATATTTTGATCCCATGAATATCAATGCATTAAAAAATGTCAAATATTTTCCTATGAAATATTTTAAATCATCACAATTCTAGATTTCATCAATATCATTTTGTGTCCTAGGTATAATAAAATTGGAGTAGATAAAAGCATATAAAAAAAGGTGACTTTGAATTTTTTTTGATACACTTAAAATATTTGAACCCCATACATATTGTTTTGATTATGAAAGTTTTCACAAAGGATGGCTTATTTGTACTTGGGGTTTTTTTAATGCAAATTGTTTTCCACAGTGGTGATTATTTTGAAAATGGAAACAAAAGAAAAAATTTCACATTTTTTAGTTGACATATTTTTCAAGTAATTCAAAAATTGTCAAACTTTAATTTTTTTTATTGCCATGAATTTGAATTAAGTTTCAATACTAGGGTAGCAAACAATATTATATATATATATATATATATATTCACTCTATACGATTTAATCATCTTTCATATGATTTTGCTTTAGTTACATTACAAAATTGAAAACAAAAACAACAATGTGTACTTGGTGAGTGATCTTTGTAAACAAAGTTTTCAAATGAATGTGATGAGCTCCCATAAAGACTAAACTTTAAATATGTGAATCATCATAGCCCAAGACATAATTTAAAGTTTCACCTTAAAATTTGTGTTGTGTTTAAATTTAATACATTCAATTTCCTATCATATTAGAATTAATTTTAAAACTATCATAGGTTTGGACCCATCTCAAGCTACAAAACCAATGGTGAAAAAAATATTGGCCATAATGAACCAACACCCATATTACCAATTTACCTTCACCTCCCAAAGTGAAGCCTTTTAGGGACTACATTTCATTTAGGAAATATTTAATTTGAACACAAAAACCTTAAATTAGTCTTGGGATATCATATTTAAGATGTTTAGAAACAACCCAAATATTTGTCAAGGTTTTACAAATGTTGGACCAAAATTTTGTTTTGAAGTTGGTACTAAAAGATGGACTAATGTTGTGCAGGCATAACTTTTACCTATCATTGTATATAATAAAATATATTATTTACGTTTATAAATTATTTTTTAAAAATCAATATACTTGCATGTTACACATACTCAAGGGTATGTAAGTTTGAAAAATTATATATTATTCATACCCTTGGATATATGTAAAACATATTTGCACTTGAAGGAAGATATGTGCCAAAAATCCAATCAATTAAGATTGTAGTAAGTAGGCCATGAAACCTATCTGTTTATGAAGCAAGGTAGTTTTGTTTTGTCACATTGAAATCTTCCACACCCGTTTGCATGTGTTCTCTTAGTGCAAGTTTAACCAATTTTATGCAAGGAGATTCATGTTTGTGAGAATGTTGTTCATGCTATTTTTTCTTTTCTTCATGGTCTTTATTTTTGTTTTGTTCAATATTTCTTGAACTATTTGTGGTCCTCATTTTTGCTTGGGATATTTGATGTTATAATGTATGTTAGTTTCAATTTCTTGAACTATTTTACACCATGGATGAACCTTCCCTTTACTACCTTTAAATTGAAGGAGCATGAAAATGATTGGCTTATGTATGGCATTGGCCTTCACTCATTACCAAGAGTTTCATTTCTTGTCACCTAACCTTGTCATATCCCTTTCCCTTTGCGCTACTATTGTTGCTACTGTAACCAACCTTATCATGATAGTACATGTATTATAAATTTCTTTTTCCACAAAAAATAGCACTTGGTTGGATTGACCTTGTGTAATGAAAGGTTTGGCAAACAAGTTTGATTTAAATCATTCAATAATAATTAGACTTTAATTTCATGTAGGTGGGAGGTCACAACTACGAAAAATGTATCAAGAAATATTTGCTCAAAATTCCTATTAAAAATGAGTTTGAGTTTTAATGGTTACATTGTTGAGAAATAAAGTCTTCAAAAGGATTATACCTATCCATATCACTTCTTCCAAACTTTCTTACACTCAACACAAGTTTTTGTGTTTTAAATGCACCAATGGGTTTTATGCCATTTGTGGAATCCTTTATCACATAAGCATTTCAAGAGGATTTCAACACCATAACTAGCCTCCCTGTGCTTATAGATCCATAAGTAGCCTTTGTGATGTTTTTGTTTGTTATGCCCAACATGCAACCTATTTACTACATATTGTATTTTCATCTCCATGTACCTTGTAACCAATTATTCCAAGTTTGATTTGTGTACCATGGTTGTGTTGGACAAGTTATTAAACATGATATTTTTCAACATTATTGTGGGTCACTTGGTCTATTGTTAAATCATTTTACCAATTTCTTCAAAAAGGGCTTGGCTTCCCTCTGTGGTTTGATTTATTGGCCATGTCTTCTTAAGATGTTGGGCTTTGATCATTCTTGCATTTATCATTTGTTTCCAATAGGATGGTCACCCTATTCTTTTTTATGCAAAGGCACATATCAAGATTGAAAATTTCTCCTTCCAATTGGCATTGTAGGATACCCAAACTTTACTACCCCAAGTTGTCCATTCTTAGGTCCTTCCCTTTGAGAGTCTTCTGGTATAATTTTATTTTCATTTACAAGCTTTTTTAATAGACCACTTTAGGGTTGTCACAATGCATGGGCATTCATTTGGACATTGATGTTGGCGAACGTCACATGAGAATATAATTAACATAGGTCAACATAAATGTAATTGTAGGGTCAACATAGTTCACACCTAGTTTAGGTTGCTCAAGGTACGTGAATTTGGAGGTTATGGTTCAATTGGCATCACTTGACATGAAAATGCACCAAATGAGGTAGATGGAAGGGGCACACATGTGCCACCTATATATTTTAGGAAGGCAAACTTAAGGTTGAACATGCCCTCGAGGCATTGCAAGGGGAATTGGGGACAATGCAAGCCACATTATGTGAGGTGGAGTTGGAGCACAATGAATTACGTGAAGAAATAGGTAGGATGCAAATAAGGATTGAAGTTCTAGAACATGATGTTGCGTAGAAAGAACTAACATCATTAGAAATAGAGACAAGGGTAACATAGGTAGAATGGGAATGCCTTAATTCTATGGAGGATGTTGAATGTTAACAACAAACTTTTGATTAACATGACGAAACAATATCAAAGAGGTGTTGAAATGTTTGCCAAGGTGGCTTAACTAGCTTCAAGAAAAATGAAATTAACATGCATTTTGAATGCATTTTAGGCTATGCAAATGGAGGTAGAAATAGTGTGCATTCAAGTAGAATACCGTGACAACCATAAATTTTGATCAAATGGTTTAATGTCATGGCCCAAGATATCTAAAATAATTTTGGATTATTTATTGAAGATGCAAGATACCAAAAACATAGATTGGCTAATGCACCTTAAGTTTGAGTTGGGTCATTTCACTGCCAATTTTATAAAGGTGGGGGAATTGCTTTGGCCTTCACCTCAACCATTCACTAAAAGTGAAGGCCAATGCATTATTTGTTACAACCTATGTGGACCAAAAGGAGCATGCCAATTGGGCACTTGTCCACACATGTTAATAATGTTGATGGTGGCAAGGAAAAGATGTTCATAACATACAACCCAATGTTCCATTATCACTTATATGCATAATTTAGCCTTCAATCTACCATGCCAAAACATTGGGAATGTAATCAATATAACACTCCTAATCAACCTCAAGCATGGGGTGTAAACATGTAATGGATTTGGTAGGTGGGCATGTCATTTATTGCATTTGGGAGTTAATATGACGAATGGTAGTTGGATGATCCCAAATTCAAAAGGCATGTGAAACCCTATGCCCCATGCCCATTGATGCAAAATGAAAATAAATTTAACAAATCTTTTGAAGGTGGTTTAACCCAAGGACTAAGAAATTTGAATTTAGTTTAAACTCATGTGAAATTTGATACAACTCCATGGGTGATGAGGTCAAGTGGGTGCATAGTCTATGTGACCTCCTACAAGAAGTATCTTGTGACCTTTTAGTTGAAAAGACCAACGATTCCCAATGCTTGAAGGATGAAATGACATTTGCACTCCTAGTTGTGATATTGCTACACATGGTTTCCACGGTCAATGAGATAAATAAATTTCTTGAGTTGTATGCACTTTTGCATGGGGTGAATATTAGGCAATGAGGTCCATCATTAAAACAATTTAAACCAACTAGTTTAACACAATTTGGGGAAACTAGTAATGGGTGAAAGCACATCATGCGGGGCCAAAAATGTTGTCACATTGTATTGTTTTCTAGGGGTGTCCATGTTTAAATTTCAACCATGGTAATATTGGAGCATATTTTTCCAACTTATAACACAAAAAATTCAATAAAAAAATCCTTTTTCCAACTTATATTGTGCAATTTCAAATTATAATTGTGGCAAAAAAATGTACATCACTATGTATTAAAAAATGCAAATATATTCAAAAAATAATTGAAATGATTTTTAGTCTTTATGAAATTTGTAGTATCTATTGAACATTATGATTCCATATGATTGGAATAAATTTGTGAGCCATGTGAAGAGTTTGATAATTATCATATCACAAATGGTTGTTTTTGGGGGTGATGATTGTAAGTGTGTGGTAAATTAAGATTTTGACAAACTGTCATTTTCAAATGGAAAATGATAAGATATAAGACATAGGTCATTTAAAAAAAATTCATTTCAAAATTTTTTGGTTGATTAATTCAAACCCAAACCTAATGTAGTCCAAAAATAGAAACATATTATATTATATTATATATACTCATTATTCCTTGGATTTAAGCTTTAAATTTTTATTTTTATTTTCAAATAATATTAGATATCATTAACTTTGTGAAAATCAAAATATCAAGCCCAAACACTAAAAGTGAAACCCAAATTAAATGCAATATGTTTTGTAGAAATATACTTTATATACATGATGTGAAAGTGCCCAAAGTGGCCCCCCTTCGTAGTGTGCTTTCACCCTAATAAAAGACCTAAAGATTCATGGTTTTAAGGTGAGGGAGATTTAGCATAGGTATTAGGCACATTGTTAAGGGGAAAATATGATTACATTGTTTTGGATGAACAAGGCATTTAGGACAAGGATTGATCATGGAACATTATAGGTTTGAATTTTCTCTTTCGTTGGTTTATAATCACGATGATGTGATTTGGGATTGCCCAAAGATGGTTGTTTTAAGAAAAAAGATTCATTTTTAGACACATAATTTTGGGAAAAAAAAGATTGTTATAAATATTTTGTAGTAGAAGACCACAGATTCTGTTTTTGATATTCCACTGATTTTATCTTGTTGTTTTGATTTCATTTCAATTAAACATAGGATTATGCTATAATTTTGATTGAATTTTTAATAAAACAGAAAAGTACAAACTTTTGTGGTGATTTCCATATCTATCTTGTTGTGTGATTTTTTTGTAGTGTCAAAAATTATAATGAAATTGTCGCAACCCTAGCTTTGGGCTTGCGACCAAGGCAAAGGGGTTGCAAGGGTGCAGGCCAAAGGGAAGCCCGGGAGTCACATCAGAGACTCCCAGGAGTGTAGGAGAGTGTGAGGGAGTGAGCCTTCACACTCCCAAGGCAACTCCCACTTTGGGAGAGGGAGTCCCAGTGGACTTTCGAAACTTCAGAGACCAATTTGAAGGGTCAAAACTCAATGGCTTGTGGCTTTCTTTATATCATTGGAAAGCTCTTGGAACTTAGATGTTTAAAATGAGCTCTCATTGCTCATTTGGACATTTGAAACACAAGTTATGACCAAAAGAAGGGTCGGGAGTCAAACTGCCAATTTGACTTCTGACCAGAAAAAGTCAGGAATCGACCCGATTTACTTGGCTGCAGACAACGTGCCACATACCGTTGGAAAGCTCTCGACAAGAGCTATAACTTTGCTTTAGACCCGCACTTCAGTCCGAGGTTTGCTCGCAAAGTTATGGGGCTCCAAAGTCCCGCGGGAGTCCCAGTAGTCCCGGGAGAGAAAAGCCATTTGGATGTGGGCCCCGTGGAGAGCTGCAGAGTATACTATAAGGGGGAAGGTGGTGGCTTCCCCCAAGTCCGGGCCGTGGTGAGTCTTGTGTGTCCGTGTTG
>Ga0116226_10006807_pt1 | contig 10290 bp, 9 predicted proteins | sample S1TSphfallax_FD_89692 | JGI IMG/M metagenome (GOLD analysis project Ga0116226, IMG submission 89692) | Host-associated microbial communities from peat moss isolated from Minnesota, USA - S1T2_Fa - Sphagnum fallax MG | ecosystem: Host-associated > Plants > Peat moss > Unclassified | place: USA...
CACCGAGTTGCTTCACCTCACCGCTCTTGACCTGGGCAAGGTAGAGTTGCCCGCCCGCCGGGATGAGGATCTCATCACCGGCCTCATCCCACTTGTATTCCACCACGCCATGAGTGCCGGCAATGCGCTGCCGCTCGCGCCGGCCCTTCTCCGCCTCCGTGAGCACCGCCGCCTTGGGCTCGACCGCCGAACCGTCGATCAGGCGCCGGGCTGCACCGCCCTTGACCGGCAAGGCCCATAGATCGAACGTGGTCTGATCACCTGGCTCGGGCTTCAAGTACGTGACGAAGGCCCCGTCGGGAGACAACTGCACCCCGCGGGGCGCGGGCCCGTTCAGCGCCGGCGGCGAGAAGACCCGCTCGATCGGCAATTCTTCGCCGGCGGCGAGCCGCGCGAACAGCAACACACACACCGCCAGCGCCAGGCATGATCGAATCGGCATAAATCTCCTCGCGAGACCCGCCTCGCGAGGATCATTCTCGCACGGGTGTTGCGCTAGAGCGACCCGCGCAACGCCACGACGATCTGCCGGGGTTGGGTGTAATAGTTCAGGAATGTCGACGGTTGATTGAGGTAATCCTGACGCGGCGTTTGCGTCAGGTTGATCGCCGTGACGGTGAGCGATAGATGCTCCATGAGCGCATAGGTCGCGCTCGCATCGAGCGTGACCGAGCCTTCCGTATACGTGTTGACGTAAGCGGGAGCCGAAGCAAATTTGCTCAAGAAATTGCTGCGATAGACCATCGCAACGCGCGTATCGATGCGTCCCTTGCTGTAATAGAGAGTGGCGTTCGAATTATTCCTGGATGAGCCGAGAAACGGTGTGTCACCCAAGGCCGAATCGTCGATCTTGCTCGACACGTAGGTATAGTTGGCTTCGAGACCAAAGCCGTCGAGCGTATCCCACAGCCGATTCAGCGGGAAATTGGCGGCCAGCTCCAACCCATACACCCGGCCGCCGGAGACATTTTCCGGAAGGATGCTGTCGAATGGCACGCTATATCCCGGGATCGAGACGTTGAAAGCGGTCACCGGGTAGATGAAGTTGTAAACGCGCTTGAAGAACAGGCTCGACACGATCGATCCGCCGCCGGACAAATAGTGATCCACCGTCGCATCGAAATTCCAAGCCGTTTCGGGACGCAAATCAGGGTTGCCGGTCTGCGCGTGCCCCGGTGCTCCGGACCCTGCGGGCGGTATGCCCAGCGAGCCGATGGGTGACATGTCCTCGAACTCGGGCCGGGTCAGCGTTTCCCCCACCCCGAATCGCGCATCCGTATCCGCAGTGAGGAAGAACGTCAGGTTGAGCGCCGGCAAGGCGTTGGTGTAGGAGTTATTGGACGTCACCGGAACCAATGTATTGGTGCCGATGGGCACATAGTCGGGGAGCGCCACCTGACCCACGCTCTGCAAGGCTTCGGCGGTTTCTTCAGTGTGGACGACCCGAACACCGCCGTTGCCCGCGAAGCGGACCCCCGCCAGGGTGCCGTTGAAATCCAGCTGACCATAGATGGCTTCGGTCTTCTCCCAATTGGCGTGAGCCACGGTCACATCTTCTTGCCACCCGTTCACCGAGTTGGCGGAACTGAAGAAGGAGCCGTTGAGAAGCGGCTGGCCGGACGCCTTTGACGGGTAGAAGGACAGACCGGCGTTCGCCAAGGCGGATGGATATTCGGCGAATTGAGTGTTGCTGCCGATATATTGTCCAGGGAAAATATTGACGGTGGAGCCAGGGAAGGTAAGGCCGGTCACTGTCGACACGTCCGACCCGGCAACCGTAAAGTTGTTCACGATATCGCGAACGTCGACATGCGCTTCCGCGTAACGCACGCCGACCTTGTAGGTCAACGCATCGCTCGCCTTGTACGCCACATCGAACTTGGCGGCATAAGAATAGGAATCGTTTTGTTCGTATCGCAGGGCGGGATAGTAAGCCGTTGGGACGCTGCCGACCGGCGCGCCGGCATTATAAACGGCGGGTCCGCTGGAACTCGAGCTGTAGTTGACGTCCGCCAGCGGTATGTTCGAGCCGATCGAATAGTTGCCGAGATAGCTGCCGAGGGTGTTCGTCTTGCTGCCCGACACATCGCCGATGGCCGTCCATTCATCATTGTGCCACTTGGCGTTCAAACCACCGATCTGCATCGTGTCGACGTTGTCGTAGTCGTACGGATAGTACGCGAGACCAAACGTGGACGGTTGGCCGGCACCGGGAGTGTAGTTCGCGTAGTTATATCCCGTCACGGCGCCATTTTGAATGGTGACGCCGCCCGGTCGGAAGGTCCCCCCGGTGGGCGGTGCAAGATACTCGATCAGCCAGTTAGCCGGCTTATCGTATCGGGTGTAAGTGTAATCCGCGCTCACTTCAACGGAGTCACCCGGCTTCCACTGCAGCCCGGTACTCACGGCGTCGCGTGTGTTCTTTTTGTTGATCTGTCCGAGAAGTTCCGCTGACGGGAATTCGATGTTGTTCAGCGTGCTGACGGTGCCGGCGGCATTGGCAACGTTCAAAGTCACATAGGTCGGCCGGGTTTCTTCGAAATTCTCGATCTGGTTTTCCGTGCTGTGCTCACCCGAGACGTAAAAACCCAGCGTATCGTCGAGAAACTTGCCGCCGGCGATCCCGCTGACGCCTTTTCCCCAGTCGGAATCGCCGCTGTTGTTCTGGCCCTTGAGGGTCAGTGCGCCGAAATAATCGCTGCCACCTTTGGTCTTGGCGTCGAGCGGCTTCAGGGTTTGCAAATCCACCGTGCCGGCGAGACCCGACTCGATCTGTTGCGCGGAGGGAGTCTTATAGACCACCGCACCGCTCAGCACCTCAGTCGGAAATATATCGATCGGGAATTCCCGTAAATAATAAATGCCCTCCATCCCATAGCCCAGCGGCGCGCGGCCGTTGACGGTGGTGGTGACGTACTCCGATCCGATACCGCGAATGGACACGTGATCACCGGAACGCCCGTCGGTGTTCTGGTCGATCTCCACGCCAGGCAAGCGCTGCAGGGCACCCGCAATGCTGTTGTCGGTAAACTTGCCCAAGTCCTCAGGCGCGATCGCTTCGATCACTTCGGCGGAGTTCTTCTTGAGCGCCTGGGCGGCATCCAGTGAAGCGCGATACCCGGTAACCTCAATCGCCTCCAGTGAGGAATCGGCGGCCGGAGTGCCTGACGGGTCGCCTTCCGTCACCGCGGCCGAGTCGACGTGTGCCGACGCCGCTGGCGCCGATTGCGATGCGGGCAGATCGGCAGCCGCAAGCGCTGTTGTTGAGAATCCCCACACGAGGCCGGTGGTGGTTAGGATAAGTCGCTTGGTATTCACAGTTGCCCCCATGTGTTGATCGCAAGGGCCGCTCTTTATCTTGAACGAGCCCGATTGTTATTTTTCACGGGTAATAATACTGTTTGTATATAAACCGTCAAGGAAAAAATTGCCGGTTTCCGAGGCCCCCTAAATAAATAGTGAAATCAAATGGATAGAGCTGACGGCATCGCCGCATGCCTCATTTGAAATCGGTATTTCCACTTCTGATGAAAACGAAATTCAATGGTGGCTTGCATCATTCGCGGTCTAATCTGGACGGGCGGCGGGCGGCGGGTTGCGGGCGGGGGGCGCGGGTTGCGGGCTGCCGCCCGACGACACCACTGCCCGACGACTCAAGCGTTCTCGATCAAGGGCTCCGAGATTCGCCGCGCAGACGCGCACACCAGATTGAGCGATTCGGCCATGGAGCGGGGCAACTCCAATCGCTGCACGAAGGGCACGGTCAGGGCGGCAATACACGCAGGCCCGGCCATCACCGGTGCGGATAAATCGGTGACGCCTTGGACGAAATCACTGCCCGCCTGCGTAAATCCGAGAGATCGCACGGCGTCGGCCTGACGCACGAAGCGCTCGACCTTGTCGGCGTCGAAGGTTTGCCGAAAGCGCGCCAGCCATGCATTGCGGGTGGTTTTCGGCTGAAAAGCAAATAGCGTCAGTCCGGAGACTGCATCGATCAGGTTTTTGCGAAACCCCGGACGCACGGAAAATCCCAAGAAACCTGGATTCTCCACACGCGCGATCACCACCATCTGATCCCCTGAAGCGACCGCAAGATGACAGGATTGGTCGATTTCACGGGTCAATTCATGCATGATCGGCAGTGCCGTCTCCAGCAGCGTCTTCACCTGGCTACGTGCGGATGCCAGCGAAAATAGTTTGTTGGTGAGGTCGAACCCTTGCGCATCGGCTGATTGCGCGATGTAGCCCCTCGCTTCCAACGTCAAGATCATCCGAAACAATTCACTGACCGAACGGTTGAGCTTGGCCGCGATCTGCGATGGGGTCATTGCAATCCCTTCGCGGGCCATCATTTCGAGAATATCCAGTCCTTTCTCCAAGGCGGGAGCCCGGTACCGCGGCGGCTGCCCCGGCATTTCCTGCTTCTCGGGCTGAAAGACATTTTTATCTGTATTCGTCGATGTCGAAGCTCTCGCCATGGCCGTCGCTCGCTTGATTGTCTGGCGGATACGGACGCCCCGCTCCGGTAACTTAGCGCAATTTATAGCAGAATTCGTCAGATTCCGGCCCCTTGGCTTGACACGCGGCAGACTCACCAATACCTTATGGGTGATTTTTATTTTTATTAATAAATTAAAATGGCAGTGTGCGCACGTATGATCGGCGATAGTACGAAACCAGCGGGTTGGCGCGCGCGCATATCGACGCTCGGCTTCGGCGCGGCGGCGATCGGCAATTTGTATGCCGCCATCCCAAACGACTCCGCCATCGAAGCGATTGGTGCGGCACTGGCCGCGGGCATTCGCTATTTCGACACGGCCCCATACTACGGATTTGGATTGAGCGAGCGGCGATTGGGTGCGGCGTTGGCGGAGTTCCATGCCGCTGATGAGGTCGTACTATCCACCAAGGTCGGACGCCGGCTCGTCCGAGTGCAGGGCGAACCGCCCAGGGGCTCACGCCACGGCTTCGTCGATGCCGAACCGTTTGAACCCGTGTTTGACTACAGCTACCACGGCGTCATGGAGTCCTTCGAGCAAAGTCTCGAGCGGCTGGGCCGCTCCCACGTGGATGTGCTGCTCGCCCACGACTTAGGAACCGTGACGCACGGCGATTTGCACCCCAAGTATTTTCGCCAATTCATGGACGGCGGTTACCTCGCCATGCGGGAATTGCGGGACGCTGGAAGGGTCTCGGCCATCGGTCTCGGCGTGAACGAGTGGGAGGTCTGCGAGGAGGCCTTGCGTGAAGCGGAGTTCGACGTGTTCCTGTTGGCGGGTCGGTACACCTTGCTCGACCAAACCTCACTCTCGAGCTTTCTCCCCTTGTGCGCGGAGCGACACATACCCGTCATCATTGGCGCACCCTTCAATTCCGGTGCGCTCATCACGGGCACCCGGAGGGACGGGCCGGTGTATTTCAATTACGAGGCGGCGCCTGACTGGGTGATCGACCGGCTACGGCAATTGGAATTGGACTGCACGGAATTCGACATACCGCTGGCCGCCGCCGCGCTGCAATTTCCACTGGCGCATCCTCAAGTGGTGAGTGTCATTCCGGGATTGGCGAGTCGCCAGCAAGTTGAGGCCACGGTTGAATCACTGCGCACCGGCATACCCCCGCAATTCTGGCAACTATTGCGCGCGCAAGGATTGCTTCCCCCGGCCGCCCCGCTGCCGACCTTCGGAGCACGTTAGGTGACCTCGAACCAGCCCAGCCCGCTCATCTTGTTGCACGAAAAGGATAACGTCCTGGCGTGCCGCCGCAGGATACATCCAGGAGATACCCTCCTGATCGACGGCAGGCGCATTACCGCGTGCGGCGATATCGAGGTTGGCCACAAGCTCGCGCGGGTCGACTTGGGACCCGGTGATGTCGTGCTGAAATATGGTGTGCCCATCGGCTCGATCACCCAGCCGACGCGCATCGGCGAGCATGTCCACACGCACAACATGAAGAGCGATTACATCGCCATCACCACTCGACAGTCCACCGGCGGAGAGTCACAGTCATGATGCAGGGCTATGCACGCGCCGACGGGCGAAAAGGCATTCGCAACGTGATCGTCGTCGCGTATCTCGTCGAATGTGCGCATCATGTGGCGCGGCGCATCGTCGACGTCAGCGCCAACATGGACGTTCACCTCATCGGTTTTCCCGGCTGTTATCCCAACGAATATTCGCTGCGCATGATGAAGAATCTCTGCGTTCACCCCAACGTGGGCGGCGTATTGATCGTCTCACTCGGCTGCGAAGGCTTCAATCGCGAAGGACTTCAGGCCGCCGTTGCCGCCAGCGGCCGCCCGGTTGAAACCCTGGTGATTCAAGAGCGGGGTGGCACCGCCACGACGATTGCGGCCGGTGTCAAGGCAGTGGCCGCCATGAAGGACTCGATCGGGCATACGCCCCGCGTACCCATCGGCGTCGAGGACTTGGTCATCGCCACCGTATGCGGTGGCTCGGACGGCACCAGTGGCCTCACGGCCAATCCCGCGGTGGGGAAATGCTTCGACCGGCTGGTTGCGCTCGGCTCCACCTGCATTTTCGAGGAGACCGGCGAACTCATCGGCTGCGAGCAGATCATGGCCGAACGCGCCGTCACGCCGGCATTGGGCGAGGCGATCACGGCCTGTGTGGACAAGGCCGCGAATTACTACACCGTCATGGGCTACGGCAGTTTCGCGCCGGGTAATGCCGATGGCGGCCTCACCACTCAGGAAGAGAAATCGATGGGAGCCTATGCCAAATCGGGCGACTCGCCGATCTCGGGCATCATCAAACCGGGGGATCATCCGCCGTCGAACGGCCTGTACCTGCTCGACGTCGTTCCCGATGGCGAGCCGCGCTTCGGCTTCCCCAACATCAACGACAATGCCGAGATCGCCGAGTTGATCGCCTGCGGCGCGCATATCACGCTGTTCACCACCGGTCGCGGCTCAGTGGTGGGTTCCGCCATTTCGCCGGTGATCAAAATCTGCGCCAATCCAGAGACGTTTCAGCGCATGCCCGACGACATGGATGTCGATGCGGGACGGATCTTGAATGGCGATGCGACGCTCGATGAGGTCGGCGCGGAAATTTTCGCGAAGGTTACTGCGGTCGCGTCAGGGGAGCGAAGCGTCTCCGAGTCGCTCGGCCATCAAGAATTCATACTGACCTACAAATCGTTCGAACCGGTGGGGCCGGCCTGCCTGCCCGTGCGGGCGCGTCGCGCTTAGGAGATCATGATGGGGAAGCTTACCGGCAAGACCGTGCTCGTCACCGCCGCCGCCCAGGGCATCGGCAAGGCCTCCGCGGAACTGCTCGCGAGAGAGGGCGCACGGGTCGTCGCCACCGACATCAACGTAGACTTGTTACAGGAGGTCGCCCACTGTGACCGGGTGAAACTCGACGTCCTGGACGGCGATGCGGTCGCGCAGCTCGCCCGTGACTTGGGAACCATCGACGTCCTCTTCAATTGCGCGGGTTACGTCCATGCGGGCACCATTCTCGATTGCGATGAACGGGCCTGGGAGTTTTCGTTCGGGCTCAACGTCACCGCGATGTACCGGGTCATTCGCGCCTTCCTGCCCGGTATGCTGCAGGCGGGCCGTGGGAGCATCATCAATATGGCGTCGGTCGCGAGCAGTGTCAAAGGAGTTCCCAATCGCTTCGCGTATTGTGCCTCCAAGGCGGCCGTCATCGGCATGACCAAGTCGATTGCCGCCGATTTCGTCGGGCGGGGCATTCGCTGCAACGCGATCTGTCCGGGTACGATCCAGACGCCCTCGCTCGACCAACGGTTGGCGGCGACCGGGGATTATGCGGCGGCCCAAGCCGCGTTCATCGGCCGTCAGCCGATGGGACGATTGGGCAGAGCGGAGGAGATCGCGGAGTTGGTACTATATCTTGCCAGCGATGCATCCAGCTTTACCACCGGGGTCGCGCATGTGATTGATGGCGGATGGGCCAACTGATGAAACTAGCCCGCATTGGCCCCGTGGGTCGCGAACGCCCGGTCATCGTCGCCGACGATGGCAGCTACCGCGATATCTCCGCGCTCATCGGAGACCTCCGCGGCTCCGCCCTGTCGCGTGATTCTTTGGCGAAACTGCGCAGCGTCGATCCCGCCACCCTGCCCGTGATCGACGCATCGCAGCGAATTGGCCCCTGCGTCGCAGAGGTTGGTAAATTCGTTTGCGTGGGCTTGAACTATGCCGATCATGCCGCCGAGACCGGCGCTACGGTGCCGGTGGAACCGGTGCTGTTCTTGAAAGCAACCAGCGCGCTATGCGGCCCAAACGATCCCGTCATCAAGCCACGCGGCTCCACCAAGCTCGACTGGGAAGTCGAACTCGGCGTGGTGATCGGTCGCACCGCTCGTTATGTGGCCCAGGAAAACGCGCTGGATCATGTGGCCGGCTACTGCGTGATCAACGACGTGTCGGAACGCGCATTCCAGCTGGATGGCACCGGCACCTGGGATAAGGGTAAGGGCTGTGACAGTTTCGGCCCCGTTGGCCCGTTCCTGGTGACGCCGGATGCGGCGGGCGACATCGACAATCTGTCCATGTTCCTCGAGGTCAATGGCCGACGCTTCCAAAATGGCAATACCCGCACCATGGTGTACAAGCCCGATTTTCTGATCGCCTACATCAGCAAGTTCATGAGCCTGCAACCTGGCGATATCATTTCGACGGGTACGCCGCCGGGAGTCGGTCTCGGCCAGAAGCCGCCGGTCTACCTTGAAGCCGGCGACCAGATGTGGCTCGGCATCGAAGGGCTGGGTGAGCAACGTCAACGCGTCATCGTCGAGAGCCCGGAGCCTTGAATGCTGCAACGTCATGTCATGACGCTGGACCTGCACGACGATCCCGCATTGATCGAGCAATACCGCGCATGGCACCGTCCCGGCGGGCCCCCGCCCGCGATCATCGAGTCGCTGCGGGCCACGGGCATCACCGAGATGGAGATCTTCCTCACCGGCAACCGGCTGGTCATGATCCTTGTCTGCACCCCGTTCTCATTCGACACCCTCGTCAATCTGAACGTCTCCAACGCCGACGTCCAAGCCTGGGAAACCCTGATGTGGAAATTCCAGAAGGCCCTTCCCTGGGCGGCAACCGGCGAAAAATGGGTGGCGATGGAGCGGATATTTTCGCTCTCGGAGTCATGACGAGACGGTCGAATGGAGTACGGCGTCAATCTGCCGGACGGTCGATCCGGTAAAACCGGCGCGCCGCATCGCCGAAAACGGAGTGGAGCAGGCTTGGCTGATGCTCACGCACGAGATCCCGTGCCATTTCGAACCAGCCACCATAATTTTCAGCCAAATTCAGCACCGGCCAGTCGCTGCCCCACATGAGCCGCCGGTCGCCGAACGCCTCCAACAGCACGGCCGTGCAATCCCGCACCAAGCCCCGGTCCGGGCGCTCGCCGGCCTCGGTCAGCAGTCCCGAGAACTTGCACCATACCTGCGGCATTTGGGCGCACCGTGCGATCTGGAAACGCCACTCATCGAGGTTGCCCGACGCGAGCGGCGGCTTGGCGGCGTGATCGATCACGATACCCAAGCGCGGGTGTCGTTCCGCAAATCGTATGAGGTCTGGAAGATGACGGGTGTACACCAGCGCGTCGAAGCAGAGCTGGTTCGCCTCCATGGCGGCGATCGCGGCATCGAGACGGCGATCTAAAATCCAGCCGTCGGGCAAAGCTTGCAGCATTGGCCGAAGCCCACGCAATGTCGGATGGCGCGCGAGCGAATCGATGCGCGCCGGCGCATCGCGCGCCTGCAGATCGACCCAGCCGACGACCCCCGAAATCCACGGAGTTCGGTCGGCCTCGGCCAGCAGGTAATCCGTATCGGCATCGCACGGCTGGGATTGCACCAGAATGGTCCCGGTTACGCCGCACCGGGTGGCTAGTTGCAGCAACTCCTCCGCCTCGAAGTTCCGATGAATCCCGACCAGATCAGGGCCCGGCCAAACGCAGCCGTTCTGGCCAATCCGCCACAAATGGTGATGTGAGTCGATCAACTCGGGGCCCCCACCGTAAGGGTGACCGCAGGCAGCGTGGCTTTGCGGTGACCCGTTAGAGCAAATGCCCCCACCACCAGGAAGCAAAGTCCCGGAATCAGCATCGCGCTCCCGATGGATGTCAGATCCGACAGCCTGCCCATCACCACCGGGAGCACGGCTCCGCCGATGATCGACATCACGAGCACCGACGAACCCGTCTTGGTCAACGGACCCAAGCCCTTGAGCGACACCGCAAAGATCGTCGGATACATGATCGACATGAAAAAACTCGAGGC
>Ga0116226_10006808_pt1 | contig 10290 bp, 9 predicted proteins | sample S1TSphfallax_FD_89692 | JGI IMG/M metagenome (GOLD analysis project Ga0116226, IMG submission 89692) | Host-associated microbial communities from peat moss isolated from Minnesota, USA - S1T2_Fa - Sphagnum fallax MG | ecosystem: Host-associated > Plants > Peat moss > Unclassified | place: USA...
GTTCTTTTTTTCAAAAAAGAACACTTCCTTCCTTTGTTGCCTCAGCCCCTCCGCCTTGCTAGCCCGCCCCACACAGAAACCCACGGGCGGCAATGTCGACGGACCTGGAAATAGCGCGCGGCGTAACCTTACGCCCGATCGCCGACATCGCCGCCCGCGCCGGCATTCCGGACGCGTTCATCGAGCCCTATGGCCGCTTCAAGGCCAAGCTCGGCGCCGGGCTGGAAGCCTCGGTGCCGGACCGCGGCGGCAGGCTCGTGCTCGTGTCCGGCATCAACCCGACGCCGGCTGGCGAGGGCAAGACCACCACCACGATCGGCCTTGGCGACGCGCTGAATGCGGCCGGCGCGCGCACCATGATCTGCCTGCGCGAGCCGTCACTGGGGCCCTGTTTCGGCGTCAAGGGGGGTGCGACCGGCGGCGGCCGCGCGCAAGTGGCGCCGATGGAGGACATCAACCTCCATTTCACCGGCGACTTCCACGCCATCACGGCGGCGAACAACCTGCTCGCGGCGCTGCTCGACAACCATATCTATTGGGGCAACGCACTCGGCATCGATTCGCGGCGCGTGCTCTGGCGCCGCTGCCTGGACGTGAATGACCGCGCCTTGCGGCAGGTTGTCGCGTCGCTGGGTGACGGCGCCAATGGCGCGGCGCGCGAACAGAAATTCGACATCACCGTCGCGAGCGAAGTGATGGCCGTGTTCTGCCTGGCGCGCGACCTCGCCGATCTGCGCGTCCGGCTCGGCCGGATGATCGTCGCCTATCGGCGCGACGGCAGTGCCGTGACGGCCGCCGATTTGCAGGCCGATGGCGCCATGGCGGTGCTGTTGCGCGACGCGCTGCGGCCGAACCTGGTGCAGACGCTGGAGGGCTCGCCCGCGTTGGTGCATGGCGGCCCGTTCGCCAACATCGCGCACGGGTGCAACAGCGTCATTGCGACCACGCTTGGCCTGCGTCTGGCCGATATCGTGGTGACCGAAGCGGGCTTCGGCGCCGATCTCGGCGGCGAGAAATTCTGCGACATCAAGTGCCCGTCGGCGGGCATCGCGCCGAGCGTCAGCGTTGTTGTCGCCACCATCCGGGCGCTGAAAATGCAAGGCGGCGTCGCCAAAGCCGCGTTGGGCGCCGAGGATGTCACCGCGGTGCGGCGCGGCGTGGCCAACCTGGTGCGGCATGTCGAAAACATGCGCGGCTTCGGTTTGCCGGTCGTGGTGGCGCTGAATCATTTCACTGGCGACAGCGCCGCCGAGTTCGAGGCCGTGCGGGACGCGCTGGCGCCGATCGGCGCCGAGGTCATTGCGTGCCGTCACTGGGCGGACGGTGCGGCCGGCGCCGCCGATCTGGCGCAGGCGGTGCTGCGCAAGCTGGGCGAGGGGGCATCGTTCCACCCCCTCTACGCGCCGGAACTGGGTCTTGCGGAAAAGATCCGCACGGTGGCGCAGCGCATTTATCGCGCCGCGGACGTGGCGTTCGAAAAGGGTGTTCTGAAGAAGCTCGCCGGTTTCGAGGCGCAGGGATTCGGTGCGCTGCCGGTATGCATGGCCAAGACGCAATATAGTTTTACCGCCGATCCGAAAAATCTGGGTGCGCCGGAGGGGTTTACGCTGCCGATACGCGATGTGCGCCTGTCCGCCGGCGCGGGGTTCGTGGTGGCGTTGTGCGGCGATGTGATGACGATGCCGGGGCTGCCGCGGGTGCCGGCGGCGAATAGCATTGGGTTTGGGGCGGAGGGAGAGGTCGTCGGGTTGTTTTAGGAAGAAATTATGTTCTTTTTTGAAAAAAAGAACCAAAAAACTTTTGCTACTCGGCTTACGCGGCGCATGTCGAAGTGGACCGCGTAAGCGAAAGCGCGAAAATTTTTTCTTCTTTTTTTCAAAAAAGAAGTCCTTGCTTCCTTTCTCTGAAAGGTTGACCCCATGCCAGGCCCGCGGTTCGGCATCTGGGCGCTCGTGTCGGGCGCCACCGGCTCGCTGTTCCACCCGGACGACCCGCCCGATGCGAGCTGGGAGCGCAACCGGCGCCTGGTGACGCAGGCCGAGGCGCTGGGGTTCGACAGCACGCTGGTGGCGCAGCATCTGTTCCATGTACGTGATGACGAGCGCGACCAACTGGAAACCTGGACGGCGTGTGCGGCGCTGGCTGCGATCACCGAGCGGATCGAAATCATCGCCGCCATCAAGCCGGCTTTGTTCCATCCCGCCGTGCTCGCCAAGATGGCGACGCAGATCGAGGAGATCAGCCGCGGCCGCTTTGCCATCAATTTCGTCAATGCCTGGTTCAAGCCGGAGTTCGAACGCGCCGGCATTCCGTTCGCCGAACATGACCAGCGCTACGCCTATGGCGCCGAGTGGCTGCGGGTCGTCCGCGCGCTGACCGCGGGCGACACGGTGCGTTTTGCCGGCCGGCATTTCACGCTGGACGGCATGAAATTGCGCCCGGCCGGCCGCCATCGGCCGCGGCCGCTGATTTACGCCGGCGGCGAATCCGAACCGGCGCGCGCGCTGGCAGCGGAACTCGCGGATGTGTGGTTTCTGAACGGCCAGAGCCTGGACCGGATCGCGGCGCTGATCGCCGATGCGCGGGCACGGCCACGCAGCGGCGCGGCCTTGCGCTTCGGCATGTCCGCCTTCGTCATCGCTCGCGACACCGACGCGGACGCCGCCGCCGCCCACGCGGCGGCGCTGGACCTGGCGCGACAGGACGCGCCGCTGCTTGCCCGCACGCTGGCGGCGGCCGACCCGGCGAATGTCATGTTCAAGCCGCTCGGCACGGGTGAGGCGCCGCAGGTGGGCACCAACGGCGGCACCGCGGCCGGCCTGGTCGGGTCGTACGACGATGTGGCGGCGCGGATTTGCGCGTTTTACCGTGCCGGCGTGGAGTTGTTCATGCTGCAGTTCCAGCCTTTTGAGGCTGAAATGCACCGTTTTGCGGCAGAGATTAGGCCGCGTGTCTCTCGTTTGGTAGCATAGCTATCTGCCGTTCACATTTTTGTGCACTGCACCATTTCCCCTGCATCCAAAATGGGCAGCGGCTCGTATGCCGGTAGAGTAAGCCACCCGGCAGCGTGCCGGGGTTAGGGCATCAGGGGATCGGCTGGGGGGTATCATTTCAAATCTGTTGGCAGGCATTGTTGCCTGCGTTGTCGTGGGCCAATTGGCCATGTCGCTGCGATCGGCGTCGACCATGGCGGTTATCATTGCGTCATTGTACTGGATGATCAGCGGGCCGCTGACATTGCTGTCCCATCTTGGCACGGCGATGCAGGCTATCGTTCCTTATTGAGATTGAGGTGGCACACATGACGCGTGTGCCGCGCCATTTATATGCACGCCGTGTTGCAGTATTTCAGGGAGGAGTCGCCGATGCGAGACGACAATTTTCAGTACGCTGAATCGCCAATTACCGGCGGCCGCTTCACGCCCGACGAAGTGCATTGGGCGATGTCCGGCTGGGCCAAGCTTGCCCCCGGGTTTGGCGGCTGGCGTATCGTGGCCCATTTCGGCGAGGATGCGGGTGCCGACGCCAGCGGCGATGACGAGGTCTGGATCATTCCGCCAAGCCCGCTGGCGAATGCGCTGGCCGGTCCTCGCTTTGTGGTCGCGGCGACGCTCGATGGGCGCATGATTCTTTATGGACAGGATGCGCAGGGCGTGCGACGCGAGCTGGCCGTATTTTCGTCCCTTTCGGCGGCGTTGCATTTGCTCTGTCCATTGACCGCGTCGCAGGAGACCGCGGCGGATGTGCTGGCTGCCAGAGCGTTATCGGGTTTGGTCGGCTGAGACGATTTTCGGTGACTCCGAACTCTCCCCGTCATTACGAGCCGCGGCGAAGCAATCCAGGGGGAAGCGCGAAATCTCGCGTGTGACCCTGGTTTGCTTCGCAAGGACTCGCAATGACGGCGAGAGTTCGGAATCAATGCTCACTGATACGACAATGTCAGCGGCGGCAGCGCGCCGGCGGCTTCGTTGCTGCCATAACCCTGCAGCGCTTGCTCGATCGCGGCAGACAGTGCCTGCGCGGGGGCGTTCACGCTTGCCGTGGCGGCAGTGCCGGACAGGCTGAGCGTTCCGGCTGTGGTAGTGCTGGTAACGCTCCCATCGTCGGAATCGACCGACTCCAGCGCGTTGAGATTTCCGCCGCCGCCGCCGCCGCCATGGTGGTGATGATGGTGGTGTGCGGTGGCCGTGCCGGCGGTGCTGGTCTGGTTCGTGCCGGTCGGTTCGGAGCCACCGGGCGCCGAGGTGATGTTCGTGGCCTGGCTTGCCGCCCCGGCCGGTGTGGTCGCGCCGGTGCTGCCGGCGCCGGCCGCCTGCTGTTGCAGGATCAGCGCCTGAATATTTGACGCGAAATTCTGAAACAGGTCCGCGCTGCCGGTGGCCCCCGGCGCGTTGCTACTGGCGGCGGTGGCTGGCGCGACCGCCTGCGTTGCGGTGACGGAGGCGGCGCCAGCGGCTTGCGTGCTGGCGGCGGCCGCGGCCCATGGGTTCCAGGTGTGCGCGGCGGTGAGGCTGACGGACATGTGCGTGTGCTCCGGGCTGCGGTCGATTCCGCGTGCGGTGCGTGGTGCAATCAGGTTGCCAACGGCAAGTGCCGGAAAAGGCGCTATGTCCGGCGGTCGGCGACCCGGCAGATACCGCAAGGTGGCGTGGCTGGGCCGGCATAATCTGCCGGGTTATGCGCAAGAGAGGCTGACACCGACGAGCCCCATGATTGCTTCGCCGCGGCTCGCAATGACATACGCGGTACGGCAGCGTTCGGTTCGGCGGCTTAGGCAGATACCGGAAAGGTCGGCCAGCGTTCTGTGATCTTGCCGTTATCGTAGACCGCCAGGTCGCCGAATTGCAGAAAGACCGCCTCGCTCTGATCGGGCTGCAGAAACACGAAATCATCCGGCTGCAGCTGCACGCGTGTCGAGCCGGTCAGCATTTCCTGGTTGCTCGAGCGGCCGAAGATGCTGTTATAGGCCAGCCCCGGCGGGGACACCGGCTTGGCCAGCCAATGGCCGCCATAAATAAAGAATGCGCGCGCGCTGTTCGGATTCCATAGATTGAGCAGAGGTGCGGCGAATTCCAGGCCGGGAATGCGGGTCTGGCCCACTGCCTTGATCACCGGTGTTGCAATGAAGGCCGCCGCGACATGCGTCGACAATGTAGGGATTTCGAAATCCCCCGGTTTGACGAACGCCGATCCCAGCGCGAGCTCGTTGGCGTTCGTGTCGTCCAGGTGCAGGCGATATGTCGGGCTGCCGGCGGTGTTGTAGGTCATCGAGCGTGGATCGGCCTGCAGCTTTTCATGCAGCACGGCGCGCGCACGCGCGTAACGCGCCTTCACCGCGGCCAATGCGCTGCCGGGAAACGGCACTTTGGCCACCTGCGGATCGTACCCCATCAGCCCGCCGGGCGTGATCCTGCCAGCCGCGCCGCGGGCGAGATCCAGCGCGGCGGCCAGATCCTGATCACCCGTGAAACCGCCGCGATGCAGCCCGACATCGATTTCGAAATTCACCCGTATCCGCGTGTCCAGCGCGGTGGCGAGTTCGATCAACTGCGCCAGCCGCGCGCTGCTATCGACCAGGAATTGCGGCTGTGCAGCCGCGCGGGTATCACCACGATGACGCCGCAGAAATGCCGCGACCTCGGCCGTTGGCAGCGGTTTGCCGAGCAGCAAATCCGCCTCCGGCCGCGTGGCACCAACCTGCTCCAGCGTGGCACCATTGAAGACCATGGCGCGGTTGGTGCCGACGCCGTCCATCACCGCTTGCAGCAATTGCGGCGATGGCAGCGACTTGGCAACGATACGCGTCGCATGACGGTCCGGCGTGATGGCGCTTTTCACCGCCGCGATGTTTGCCGCGAGCCGCGCGCGATCGATCACGAGCGTCGGCGCCGCGATGCGGGCCTGGCGCAGCGCCGCGGCGAGCCTGGTGAAATACGGATCGTGGCCGCCTTCAGCGTGGTCGCGTGGCTTGAGCAGTGCGAGTGCCATCACGGTACCCCCGGCTCCTATGAGCGTGCGTCTTGCCATTTTAGGCGTCATTGCTCACCTGAAAAAGAAGGAAGGTCTTCTTTTTTGAAAAAAAGAAGCAAAAAACTCTTGCCCTTTGGCATACATGGTCCAATTCGAAATGGGCCGCGTGTGCCAACGCTCCCTGTGATTGCGCGTCTCTTCGAAGCAACGCAGGAGCACAGGTGAGATCTCGCGTGTCATCCTGGATTGCTTCGCCAAGGCTCGCAATCACGTACGACGCAGCCGTGGCGCTTGGGTGTATCAAAGTCAACGCAACGTGCTCATTCTGCGCGCTCTGCTTTGTGCCTATAGCTTCATGTTCTCCGTGTTCTTTGTGGTAAAATTTTTGCCGCCCCGCCGCGGATATAACGGGCTTGAAACCTACCGGAGCAGCTTGCTTTGCTCAAGAAAGAACCACTTCCTTCAAATACGCGTTCAGAAATTTCTGCCCCGGATCCAACTGCTGCCGCACCTGCATCGCATCCCGAAAGCGCGGATATAACGCCGCGAAATCCGCCGCGCGCAGGCTGTTCAGCTTGCCCCAGTGCGGCCGCCCGCCATGTCGCCGCAGGATCGGCTCCACCAGCTCGAACAGGAATCCGTAATCGTTCTGGTAATAGGCGTGCACCGCCACCGACCCGCTGGCGCGCTGGTAGAACGGCGACAGCCAGCTCTCGTCCGCCGCGATGCAGCGCAATTCAAATGGAAAAAATACGTCCGGGCGCTTCGCCTCGACGACGGCGAGAATCTCCCGCGCGGCTTCGATCTGCGTCTCGGCCGGCAGATGATATTCCATTTCGTTGAAACGTAGCGGCCGCTCGTTGGAGAGCAGTTTCCAGCCGTCATCCACGGCGATCTGCGGCGGGTTGGTTGCCAGCGCCAGTTTCGCCGCAATGCGCCGCAGGGCGGGGATCGGCCCCAGCACGTCACGCAGATATTTCAGGTCCAGCACCGCCTGATTTTCCGCATCGGGCCCGCGCGGCTGCACCGGGTCGCTGCTGGGGTCGGACGTGATGACGGCGCTCGTGCCGGTGAACGGAATGATGTAGATTTCCGCGGTGCGATGTGCGGCCTTCAGCGCCGGCCAGTCGTCCAGCACATCCTGCGTTGGCCGCAGCACCAGTTGCTTGCGGATGCGCGACAGTTTCCGGTTCTGCAGCGTGACCTCGGTGATGATGCCGAACGCGCCCAGGCCCACGCGGGCGGCATGAAAAATATCCGCGTTCTGGTCCGCCGAGGCGGTGACGATATCGCCGTTCGCGGTGACGAGCCGGAATGATATCACGCCGCCATGCAGCGCCGGCTGCATGGCGCCGGTGCCGTGCGTGCCGGTGCCCAGCGCGCCGCCGAGCGACTGCTTGTTAATGTCCGGCTGCGCGAACATTTCCTGCCCGATACCGGCCAGCGCTTCGCCCAGTGCGCCAAGGCGGGTGCCGGTGCGCACTGTTGCCCGCAACGCGCCATCATCGTGGCTGGTAATGCCGGCCAGATTATCCAGCGAAACGAGCGTGCCCGGCGTCGGCACCAGGCCGGTGAAGGAATGGCCGGCGCCGACGGCGCGGATCGGCGCCGGCGCGCCCTTCACCAGGGCGGCGAGCGCTTCCTCGCTCTCCGGTGCTGCGCGCTGTGCCGGATAGGCGGTTTGAATGCCGGACCAGTTGCGCCACAGCAAATTGCCGCGCGCATCGGTCTGCGGCGGCGCAGCCGGTTCGACATCGCGGCTGCGCTCGACCGCGACATCGCCGGCGGCTGCGGCCGCCGTTGCGACGGACGCCGTTCCGGCGGCGAGCAGTAACGTGCGGCGTGACAGCATCTTCCTGCCTTCAGTGTGCGTCGGCGGGCGCGCCCGCCATGAAACGGATCAGGGCACGGTAATCGTCTTGGGTGCAGGCGAAACATTGGCCGCCGGCCGGCATGCCGTTATAGCCGCCAATCGTGTGGCTCAACAGCACAGGCAGGCCCTGCGACCAGCGCGGATCCCACGCGGCATGATAGCCCGCCGGCGGCGCGCCGCTCTGTGGGTTGCCATGGCAGTTCTGGCAGGACGCGCGATAGAGCCCGGCCAGGCGGGCGTCGTGCGGCAGCATGCTGGCCGCGCGCGCCGCGACCACCTCGGGCGGCTCCGCGCGCGCGGACGGCGCGCGCTTGCAGCCGGCCAGGCCGAATACCGCACACAGGACGGCAAAACTGGCGATCGGACGTTTCACCACGCGTTGCTCCGGCGCTTTTCGCGTGTCGGTATAGCAGGTGTGTGCGCGAGAAGGAAGTGAATCTGACTCAGATTCAGCTATTGCCACGGACATTTGTCATGATTGGGCGTCCGCATCCAAATCCCTGATTCCTGCGTAGCGCAGGTGTTGCGTCATGCCGCAGGGAAGCGGGGCGCGCGTCCAGATAGGTGGGAGATCAGGATGACGACGGAGACTGGCGCCGGCCCCAAACCGCCGGCCGATCTCGAAGAGGCGTTGTGGGCCGCCGTGGACCACGCCCGTAATGTCGGCGACCGCCACGTGGCCGCCCAGCTGCTGCTCATCATCAGCGATTTGCCGACTCGCTGGGTGCCCTGCACCCCGACGCGCCGCCGCACCACGTCGCGCCAGCGCACTCTGGTTGAGAGCTAGGGTAGGCAGTTCTTTTTTAAGGAAGAACAATCTGCCTGCCCGCACGCCCATGCGTCGGTTGCGTGACAGCAGCGCGTTTGCCGCGGAGCTAAGCACGTCCATATCCAAAAGCTGCGCGCTGTAACCCCCCTGGTTCTGCCGCGCCGGGTCGTTACAGCGCACGCCGCGACATCGCCGCCACACGTCAAGCGCGCAAACCTGAAATGCACGTCGCCACAGTCCCACGGCCATCACGAAACCGTGTGGCGACCCGGATTGCCGCCTCAGCCTTCAAAGTCACATTTTTGCGAGATGCGTTGTGGCGCGCGGCAAGTTCCGCGTATGACCCAGCCATTGTCATAAAAGCGAGATGAATATGAGCAGGTCGGAATGGCGCGCCAGCGCCGCGGTCACTGCACTCCTGTTGGCGCCCCTGGCGCCGGCTGAAGCTGCCTGGCACGTTACGGTTCTGCATGATTTTGACCAGCGCGACGGCGCGTTCCCGAATGGTGCGCTGGTGGCCGATGCGGCGGGACATCTTTACGGAACGACCGAGCAAGGCGGCAAATTTGGCTACGGCGCGGTGTACGAGGTCAGCCCGCCCGCTTTGGGCAGCACGCACTGGTCCAGCCACGTCCTGCATTCCTTCGGAGACCCTGCGCAGGGCGGCGATGGCGCGTTCCCGACCGGCAGTCTCGCCTTCGACGCCAAGGGCAATTTGTACGGCACCACCGGGTGGGGCGGTGCGGCCGATGACGGCACGGTGTTCCGGCTGGCGCCGCCGGCCGTGGGCCGCACTGAATGGACCGAGACCGTTTTGCACGGTTTCAGCGGCGGCGATGGGGTGGGCCCCGAAGCCGGTGTCGTGCTCGATGCGGCCGGCAACCTGTATGGCACCGCCGCGAATGGCGGCCGCGCGAATGACGGCACGGTGTTCAAGCTCGCGCCTCCCGCGACGGGACAAACCGCCTGGACCGCGACCGTTCTGCACGCGTTCGGCGGCACCGACGGGCATGAGCCGGTGGGCGGCCTGGCGCTCGATAGCGCCGGCAACCTGTATGGCACCACCGAGGATGGCGGGGCCTATAATTACGGCATCGTCTTCAAGCTGGCGCCGCCGGCGGCCGGGCATACCAAATGGGTTGAGCGGGTGCTCCGGTCCTTCAGCCAGACCGATGCGGGTGGTTCGCGCCCGATGGCCGGCGTGACGCTGGACCTGGCCGGCAATCTGTATGGCACCAGCTACACGGGTGGCCTGGACGGCAGCGGCACGGTGTTCAAGCTGGAGGCGCCGGTGCCCGGCAAGACCAAATGGGTCGAAACGGTGCTGCGCACCTTTGTCTATCATGGCCAGTCCGGCACAACCGGCGAGGGCTCGTTCCCCGCTGCCGGCGTGGTGCTGGATGCAGCCGGCAATGTCTACGGCACGACCGTCGTGGGCGGCACCTCCAACGGCGCCACGGTGTTCCGGCTTTCGCCGCCGCAAGCCGGCCACACCAAATGGACCGAAAGCGTGCTGCGCTCGTTCCCCGACGCGACAGGGCAGGGGTCGTTCCCGGAATCGGGCGTGATCCTGGGTTTGGACGGCGCGGTCTTCGGGACGACCTATGCCGGTGGGACGTACGGGGCCGGATCGGTTTTTGCGCTGACGCCGTGAAGGAAGGAAGTCTTCTTTTTTGAA
>Ga0116226_10006809_pt1 | contig 10290 bp, 11 predicted proteins | sample S1TSphfallax_FD_89692 | JGI IMG/M metagenome (GOLD analysis project Ga0116226, IMG submission 89692) | Host-associated microbial communities from peat moss isolated from Minnesota, USA - S1T2_Fa - Sphagnum fallax MG | ecosystem: Host-associated > Plants > Peat moss > Unclassified | place: USA...
GTAGTCTCAATCATGGCGGGTGTGGCCTCCTGAAGCGGCGCAAGATGGTTTCAGCAACCAAATCTTACACCAATTCAATGAGTTAAGCTACATCCGCCAGCCCAGCTGCATAATTCGGGCTAGTGCCGTGTCAGGCGCCGCCGCTTGAAATCACGCAAGATTTCGCGGGCGGCATTATGGCCGGGGGCGCCTGTGACGCCGCCGCCCGGATGGGTGCCTGAGCCGCACATATAAAGGCCGGGTAAGGGGCCGCGATAATCCGCATGGCCCAGCATCGGCCGTGCCGCGAAGATCTGATTGAGATCCAGGGCCCCATGGAAAATATCGCCGCCGATCAGGCCGAAGGTTCGTTCGAGGTCGAGCGGGCTCATGATTTGCCGGCCGAGCACCGATTTTTTGAAATTGGGGGCGAAATCATTCACCGTCTCAATCATTAGATCGGCCACGGTATCGCGATGATCATCCCACGAGGCGCCGCCCGGCAGCTCGGGGGCCACATGCTGGCAGAACAGGCTGGCGACATGCTGACCCGCCGGTGCCAGCGAATCGTCGAGTGTCGACGGGATGAGCATCTCAACGATCGGCCGGCGCGACCAGCCATGGCGGCGCGCATCGATATGGGCCTCCTCCATATAGGCCAGGCTGGGCGCCATGATGATACCGGATCCATGATGATCGGCCAGGTCACGGCCGGGTAATGCCGTGAAATCCGGCAACTCGCTGAGCGCCACATTCATGCGGAACGTGCCCGACCCACAGCGCCATTTCAGGATCCGCTCGCGAAACGCACTCGGCAGCACGGCCGGATCAATGAGATCGCGATAGAGCAGCTTGGGATTGAGGTTGGAGACGATCGCCGCGCCGCGTATGGCCTCGCCGCTCGATGTAACAGCACCAACCGCGATGCCGCCTTCAACGATAATTTCATCAATCGGGCTCGATAGCTTGATCTCGACCCCCGCCTCTACGGCCGCACGCGCCATCGCCTGGGTGATCGCCCCCATGCCGCCGATTGCATGACCCCAGACGCCCTTCTTGCCGTTGACCTCGCCGAAGGTGTGATGCAGCAGCACATAGGCCGAACCTGGCGCGTAGGGGCTGGCATAATTGCCGACGATTCCGTCGAACCCATAGGCCGCCTTGATCGGCGCGCTTTCGAACCAGCCATCGAGATAGTCGCCGGCCGACATCGCAAACAGGTCAAGCACCTCGCGCTGCAGATCGATATCGAGCCGGTTCAGACGCTTGCCGAGCTTGCCGGCCTTCAGCAATTCCGGGAGCGCGCCGATCAGGCTGCCGCGGATCAGATTGGGCGGGGTTTCCAGCACAAGATCGCGCAGCACATCGCCCACCGCATCCAGGCGGGCGGCATAATCATCGAGGCGGGACGCATCCCGGTTGGAGAATTTGGCGACTTCGCCCTGGGTGATGCCGGCGCCGAGCTTCAGATAGCGCCCATCTTCCAACGGCAGAAAATTCGCGATTTTGCGCTCGACAATGCGCAAGCCGTGACGGGCGAGATCCAGGTCAGCGATCACCTTGGGGTTCAGCAGCGACACGGTGTAGGACGCGACGGAATTGCGGAATCCCGGATAGAATTCCTCTGTAACGGCCGCACCGCCGACCACGCCGCGGCGCTCCAGCACGGTCACTTTCAGCCCGCCCTTCGCCAGATAGGTGGCGCAGACCAGCCCGTTATGCCCACCCCCTACGATCACGACATCGCGCATCGCCGCCCTCTTCCACCACAATGTTCGGCTGCGACCCTAGTTCGTTATTGAACGATCGTACAGCAGGAAAACGGACGGTAACGTCATCCTCAAAAAAAATTGAGGGGGAGACGTAACCTATCGTGCCCCGCCACGAACTCTTGTTTGCAAACGATCTTCGTTTCAACTTTATTTGGAGAACAGCATGCCGCCTTTAGCGCATGGGCTGAAACTGACCGGTCGTGTCCGGAGTGCCCTTTTTGTTGCCCTGGCCGCGTCCGTGTCACCCGTAGCATTCGCCGCGGGGACGCATACGGTTTACATTGACGCAAACGTCCCGACCGCCAAAGCCAACGCGGTTTTAGCCTATAATATCAACAGCGATGGCAGCCTGACGCCGGTCAAGGGGTCACCGTTCCTAACCGGTGGCACCGGCTTTTCGGATCCCAGCTTCAAGCTCGGGCCGTTCGATATCGATCAGGAAGTGACGCTGAACGCTGACAGCAGCGTGCTCTATGCCGTCAATGCCGGATCCAATTCGATTTCTGCCTTTTCGATCGCCGCCGACGGATCGCTGGCCCCCATTGCCGGCCAGCCCTTCTTCGCACATGGCGCCACACCGGTCTCGCTCGGGCTCCGCGACGAGACTCTCGTGACGATCGATAGTGCGCAAAACCCGCTGCTGGCGCCGGGCAGCCACCGTCCGGCGATTTCCGTGTCCCGGATTCTGCCAAGCGGCGCGCTGAGCCCGCTCGTCGAGCCGCGGATTTTCCTGCCCACGACCGCCCAACCCTCGCAGGCCCTGACCACCAACACTAAGCCCTTCATTTTTACGGCAGAATTCCCCGGCGACGGCTCGCTGCGTGCCTTCTATGAATCGCAGGATGGCCAGCTGCGCCAGACCGATCATGTGCTGTTGCCGATGGAAACGATCAATGGCAAGGCCACGCAGCCGCTGCCGCTCGGCCTCTGGGCGCATCCGACCCAGCCCTATCTCTATGTTGGGTTCGTCAATACCAGCGAACTCGGCGTCTATCATTGGACCCCGACCGGCCACCTCGACTTCGTGACCAAGGTGCCGAACAAGGGCAAGGCAATCTGCTGGCTGCGCGTATCGGCCGATGGCAAGTACCTCTACACGGCGAACACCGCGTCCGGATCGATGTCGGTCTATGACCTGACCGATCCGACAAATCCCGTGGAAATTCAGGATGTTGTGGTCGGGGGCCTGGGTGGCGTGCAGCAATTCTCGCTGACGCCCGAAGGGGATTATATCTATCTGCTGCAACAGGAGAACAGCACGGCCTCGGTCGGCAAGAGCAACAAGCTCTATGTGCTGAAGGTCGATGCGACCACCGGCAAGCTGACGCTGCTCGACAAGGACACGGTCACGCTGCCCGTAGCGGCAAAGACCCGACCGTTTGGTGTTGCCATTCGGTAGTTAGGTGAAGGGGGTTGGGCTCATTTCTATAGAAATAGAGCTCAACCCCTTTGTCTATTGGTTGATTTTTGGCGAGGCTTCGGAGAGGTTTGGCGTGGCTTGCGGTAGCTTTGGCGAGCCTTCGGCGTGCCGAAACGGAGTCGGCGTGTCTATCACGCCAACTCACTCGACTGAATGCGCTTCACGCCCGCCTTCGTCATCTTTGCCCAAGCCTGACCCAGCGACCCAGCGGTATCGATGCCGCGGCAGGCATCCTCGATCACATAGGTGTCGAACCCGGCCTTGCGCGCATCAAGCGCAGAGCTCGCCACGCAGAAATCGGTTGCGAGGCCGACGATGAACACCCTGGACAGCTTGCGCGCCCGCAGCAGGTCGGCGAGGCCGGTGGTGACGCCGTCAGCGTCCGCGAAGGCGGAATAACTATCGGCGGATTTATTGAACCCCTTACGGATGATCAACTCCGCCCGCGGGATCGAGAGCGCGCCGGACAGGGCGGCATCGTCGGTCCCCTGCACACAATGGTCCGGCCAGAGTATCTGCGTTCCATAGCCAAGCTCGATCGTCTCAAAGGCATGTTTGCCCGGATGGCTCGACGCGAACGAGGCATGCCCGCTTGGGTGCCAATCCTGGGTCAGGATGATGTTGGTGAAGAGCTTGGACAGGCTGTTGATCACCGGCACGATCTCATCGCCATGCGAAACCGGCAGCGTTCCGCCGGGCAGGAAGCAATTCTGGACATCGATGACCAGCAGCACCGAGGCGTCGTCGACCTTGATCGCCTGCCAAGCATGGGCGCGATCGCGGGCGAGCCCCGTGAGGCCGAGGGCGCTGATCGTCAATAGTAGGTCTCTGCGTTTCAGCATCGTTATCGGCCCTATTGTTCGTACATTTGTCAGATAGCATGTTCACGACCTCAACCCATAGGACGGCGGGACTATTGACACTACATCGAAAGCAATGCGAATGGTCGGGCTCTTCGCTGAATTCGGGCGCGCCATGATCCGTGAACGTTCACCCGCCGAACCAGCCGTGACTTGCGCCGAAGCCGCATAGTCGGTCATGACTAACCAGAATCACGCGGCTCCGGCGGCGCCACGCCCGACAAAAAGTCGGCAAGTAGCGGTTTGGCCCGGGACATGGCAAGCCTCAGCGACGGCATTATTGTCGGGAATTGCGTGCTGGTTTTTGGTGCTCCCGCAACTGGCAGGCGAGAGCCGACCTCAAGGCGACAGAGTCAGCATGGCAAGCGAGATCGCCGAGGTCGCCGATGAGGATCTCACCGGCGCGCTATCGACGATGAACGTCGCAGGCCCGATGCTTGAGCGCTTGCGGAGCGGCACCCGCGACTGCGGCGCCAGGCTTGCCTGGGTAACGCTGTCACGGCCGAACGATGACACGGCAAAGCCGGTTCGAATAAGCTCGGGCACCTATGTTTCGCCCTCGTTTGTCGTGGCGAAAACACCTATTCGCGTTGCCATCCCCTATCCGGCGCCCTACGAGACCGGGCACGGCAGCCTGACCGTGTTTGGCGTCAATAACAATCTAACGGTTGCGCTTAGCCCTGCCTGGCAGGTTTCGTCCGATACAGGCACTGCCACCCAGACCGTCATCTGGCATCCAGTCAAGGCGTGCGTCAAACCATGAACAAGGCAAAGAGCTGGGTCAGTCGGCAGCTCGGGCCAGCGCCGCTCGTGTCTCTGTGCATCTTGGCAGAGACCATGCTTGCCTTGCCGTTTACAATATTCAAGGTCGGGCATGTTCTGCCATCCGGCTCAGGCATCGTCTTGGCCCTTGGCATGGTGGTAACCGCAAACGCCTATGTTGCCGTTCAAGGGGTTCGACTCTGGAAGCGCGTGACAGGAACGGCGCCTGGCAATTTCGAGGTCGCGCCAAAGCGCGATCCGTCGGCCGAAGATCCCATGGTAACGCTGCAACGGATGATCGGGCTGGATCAGGTCAAAATCGAGATCACCACGCTGATCGAACGGCTAAAAGTGGAAAAGGCCCGGCGTGCCGCCGGATTAACCGTGGCCCCGCTATCGCTGCACATGGTGTTCGCCGGACCGCCGGGCGTCGGCAAGACCGTGATAGCGCGGCTCTATGGCGCCATTCTGCATGATCTCGGCGTTTTGGACAGCGGCCATCTGGTCGAAACCGATCGCGCGGGTCTGGTTGCGGGATATGTCGGACAGACCGCGCTCAAGACGAGGGAGCGTATCGAAGACGCGCTCGACGGTGTGCTGTTCATCGATGAAGCCTATTCGCTGGCGTCTCAAAGCCCGCACGATTTCGGGCGGGAGGCGATCGATACCTTGCTGAAGGAGATGGAGGATCGCCGGGATCGCCTCGTGGTCATCGTTGCCGGCTACCCCAAACAGATGCAGGATTTTCTCGACAGCAATCCGGGACTGCCGTCCCGCTTTGCCAAGACAATCAATTTTCCCTCTTACACGCCCGCAGAACTGGTGCAGATCACTCATCGTCTCGCGGCGGCGGAAAATCTGTTGTTGGACCCGGCGTGTGACGCAGGCTTGGTGTCCTATTTCGCCGAAGCCCAATCGCGACCGGATTTTGGCAACGGCCGCACCGCCCGCACATTGCTGGAGCGCGCCCGTGAAGCGCAGGCCCGGCGTCTGGCGCCGCTGCTATCGAGCGGGGCCGTTGACCTGTCGTCACTGACCACGCCTGACATCGAAGCCGCTATCGTGACGTCACGATGAAGCTGCTCCTGGCCAAGCTCGGCTTCGTGCATCGTCGACTATGGCAGCGCGATGGGACATATCGCATTGCCGTGCTGCTCGGCCCACCACCGCTCCTTGGGGCGGCTGTGGCTGCGCTGGTGTGGGGCGGCGTCCATTCCCTTGCACCGCCTTCTTCCACCCAATCGTCCCAAGCTCCTTGGGCGGTTCCGTCCGGTCCGCACCTCCCCGCCAGCACCGATCCTCCGCGTCCGATCGCCCCTGGCATGGCGCTTCCCGACTCTGGAGTACCCGCCGGTTTGGTTACGGGCTGGCGCGGCACGATTCAGCCGGTCCGGATTGACGAAGCGATGGATTTTAATGTTCTGTCGACCCGGCTGGCGCCCTTGGTCCTGGATGATCCGAGCCTTGACCTGGGGAGGGTGATCGCGGCCAGCCCCGCAACCGGGCGTTTCGTCGGCGTCGGCATGGCCACGTTGGTCGTTCGCACGGCAGGCATTTATGGTCTGACACTCCGACTGGAGCGTGCCGACAGCGACCGAGCCACGTGCCTGCAACGGCTTTCCCTGGCCAAAGAGCGTGTCGTGAGCAACGTCGATGTCAACCTGTCCGGCCCCGCGACGCGGCGCTACGAGCCGGTGTCGTTCGATCTACAGCCCGGACTCTATCCGATCGCCGTAGCATTTGGCTGCTGGGACTCTCAACAGGAAAAGGGCGCGGGCACGTTGAGCGTGATGATCCGCCACCCAGGCGAGGAGGACCTCCGCCCGGCCCGAGCCGACGAGATCCTCCGATCGGAGGTCACCAAACCTTGAGCCGGGTGGGCAAACGCAGGAGGTAAGTCAGATGAATTATGAATTACGGTGCCAGTGCAACCAATTCCTAAAATGCCAGGCGAAGCTATTGAGTGCAGTGTCACCGTATCGCCGAGTCATGATGCTAACCCAAGTTTTTCCAGAAGGACAATTGATTGGCTGAAGCAGTTCGGTTGGTCCGGTCCAACCAAATAGAAGTTAGAAAGGAGAAAAATAACGTGACGATAAATGAATCTATGAAGCGCTTGATCAAGCAGGAGAAGTTTGATGATTTTGATCGTCTTCTTACAAAAAGAAAGTGGGATGAGGTGCCGTTTTTTAAAAAGTTTAGCACAATAGAGTTCATGCATGGTATGAGCGTATTAGAGAAGAGCGAAGTATTAGTTAAATTTTCTGTTCTTCATCTTGATAAAATATTGGATTATGTTAATTTAAAAAAGCGCTGGGACGTGGTAATTTTAGTTTCTATTCTAGATTTTGATAACATCAAAATACGTGGGGACGAGCCTGTTTGCCCAAATTTTTGGATTTCGAGCAATATTGAAGATGAATTAGGAAAGTTTGGTTTAGTTTATGGTAGATCGGAAGATGCTATGCTTGTAAAGCAATGGCTACAGGCTGCTAACTTAAGCAGTAATCATATGGTTTTAACTCAGCCAAACGACGAGTCTGATTGCGAGTTCCGTCGTGTTTATGTGGCTAGGCACGACAGTAGAAATCTCGATATACTTCTTCGAAATGGACAGAAGTATATAGATGCTCTGTAAAGACGAATAAGCTGCTGACCGGTATCAACTGGTCTGTCGCCATGATATTGGCGCTCTCATGCGGCGGTTTAGGATTATCCCCGTCGAGCAATAGAACAAAAGCGGAAGACGCGGACTTCTCTCTTGTCGTGACCCCTCTATCGCTATGCCGCCGGTAACCCAGTGAATTTGGTCGATCCGACGGCAATACGGTGCCAGTGCATTCAATTCCCAAAAAGTCAGGCAAAGCTATTGAGTGGAGTGTCACCGAAATCCACTCGGATTGCGCTCCAGCATGGCCAACAGGATGCGCGCCGGCTCTTCAGGCGTCCGGCGCCCCTGTTCCCAATTGCGCAATGTTGCCGCCCAGACGCCGATCCGGCGCGAAAAGGCCATTTGCGATAGGCCCGTCCGCCGACGGACCGCCGCGACATCGACGGTTTCGGGTACGTGCAACACGAGGCCGGGAATTTCAGCACCGCTTGCGTGCTTTACGGCCTCCTGAAGCCCCTGCATGATCCGACTAAAGCTAATCTCAATCAAAGAAGATCAAGAAATTTCGACGGAATTCCTCTGACAAACTTCAATGAGTATTCAACAGAGCACCTATTTGTATCACTGACCAGAAAATCCAATCGGAATCTAAACGCGAATTTTGAAGACGATTCGTAAGTAAACGTGCCGGACCAAGTTCCCTTTTTCGTGCTCAGCGGCGACGGATTTTGTACAGTGAGCGTACCTTGAGCCTGAGAGTATGGTTTCTTAAAACTATTATCCGTTTGTAGTCCATATACAATCTTCTTTATTGCAGCTCCATCAGAGAACACAACGTTAAAATGGCCCTGGGTGACGTGATGATCAAAGCTAGGAGGTTGATCAATTCGAGAATCACCAGGCGAAATGCCCGGGAAGAGCGCATATCCCAACACCTTTGTGCCCGATGCATGCGGGCATAACGAGCTGGCAGATGCAACTGTTCCAGTGAAATTATATGGACCGCTCGCTGGAAGGGATGATGCTGAAGCGTGGTTCAGATTGCTCGCTAGAGCTGACGTCATCAAGATCACAACAAGAAACCAGACAGCCTTCATCTTAAACCCTTTTTTGAAGTTTCGCCCTAACGGAACTGATCAAAAGTCGCCATCTGTGTTTCGGTGACTTATATCTGCTTGCCATTTGCCGCTTCCATGCGCTTCTTGGTCTTGTCCCGAGCATCGGAAATAGTTGGCTCTGTCATCAGCAGGTCGAGATGTGCCCACACACGCCCGCTGGGGAAAATATTGCCAGTCCTGACTTCATGAGCAGGCCGCATCGCTGGGCCAAGGTGGTAAAGGAAATGCGGATCAACCTCGGCCGCAGGAACGGTGGGAAAGTGCTGATGAAAGTCGGTGATTATTTCGTAGTGATCAACATGATGAATGGACTGTAGACGTCCGCTCCAGCGAAACGCAATGTAGTTTGGTGGATTGGCTGGCCACCCCGAGGCAATGGGATGAAAATACTTCCCAAATTTCTCTACTACTTCGATGAAAGTGGTCTCGCCTCCTGCCCATGTGTCCTGGCTAACTGAGACGACATAAGTCTAGTTGGATGTCACGGTCTGCATCGATAATAAACTTTCGATGAAATCTCCAAGCTGGCGCAGCAGCGCTTTTCGGGTATTATGTGATGCTGGATAGGCGCGGTCAATTGCCTCGTTGATTTGCTTCCAAGATAGCACCTGGACCGGAACTCCGAGGACAAAAGCCGGCACGCTCCGCTTCAACCAAAGATCGCGTCTATCTGATTGAGCAAGAACAACGAGCATCTTGGCTGCGGCTTCTTCGGTTTCGTTATTTAGCTTTGTCGCATACTTTTTGAGCTGTTCGATGGAGGGCGGCTCGTGACCGACTTTTGCCTCGATGATCCAGGCAAAATGACCTGGAGCGCGAATCTCGATATCGGTGATGCCATTCTTGCCTGAATGCTCCTGGAGAACGACCTTAACACCTGTGCCAATCTGCGTTGCACCGAGAAGTTTCATAAGCTCAAACAGCAGACTTGGCACCTTAGTCAAGCACCAACCGAGTGCGAATGTAAGTGCATTTTCGTTTCTGCCGATGAGTTCAAACATCGCCCCTACTTCACGGCCTCGGAGGTGAAGCGTTGGCTCGCCGTGAACTAGGTTTGGCGGTTCGGTCTGCATTTATCCTCCTTCAATACTGGCCTCGTAACGCCGTTTGGGTAGCTCCGGGCATTGAGCGCCTCGAGCCTTGCTCGTTATCTCGATGTTCTCGAATTACGGTGCAGTGCATTCAAGTCCCAAAATGCCAGACGAAGCTATTGAGTGGAGTGTCACCGAAATCCCGCCAAACTCTGATGAGTCCAGGCCCGTAATTATCCACGCCGCTTCGCCGCCATATCCTTTGGCGCCAATATCGTTGGTTTAGGCCGCGCCGGGATTTCAAACACGGTGCCCTCGGGATGACTCGCGCTTGCGTCTTGAAGGGTCGGAAACCAGCGAACCATGAGCGACGCTTGATCCCAAAAACTCATGGATAGCCATTTTGGATGAAGCAGGAACAGTCTGACCTTGCTCTCGCGCAGTGCTTGGACTTCATGAGGCCGCTTTAGGATATTCTTATCGGCCGTAATAACCGACCAATCACCTTCTTGACCGAGCGCTATCAGCCATTCCGCGTCGGAACAGGACGCGTCGAAACGGTCCCGAAGATGAACGACCATACAGCGGTCACGCTGTGCCAGGACGTTCAAGGCGGCAGCTAACCCGAATTATGCACGAAGCTGGCTGATCTGCTTTGGGCGCCGCGACGTGCTCGCCTTCAGGGTGTAATCGGGTATGGTGATGGCTCGCCGTGTTTTTCGGGCGACATTAGGGCA
>Ga0116226_10006810_pt1 | contig 10289 bp, 6 predicted proteins | sample S1TSphfallax_FD_89692 | JGI IMG/M metagenome (GOLD analysis project Ga0116226, IMG submission 89692) | Host-associated microbial communities from peat moss isolated from Minnesota, USA - S1T2_Fa - Sphagnum fallax MG | ecosystem: Host-associated > Plants > Peat moss > Unclassified | place: USA...
ATCGCCTCGATCACCCGCCCCGCACGTGACGTCACAACGTAGCGGCAGACCAGATAGGTAAGCGCCAGCGCCAAAGCGGTGATTGCGAACAGCGCGCTTCGCATCCGCGGATTATCCAGGCTTACACCGAGTAGATCCTTGAAATCGGTGAAACCATTATTGCCGCCGAGTCCCATGTCATTGCGGAAGAAGGCCAGCATCAGCGCGTAGGTAAGCGCCTGAGTAATGATCGAGAAATACACCCCGGAAACGCGCGAGCGAAAGGCGAGGAAGCCGAATACCAGCGCCAGCGCTGCCGGCACCAGCACCACGAGTAGCATCGCGTAGGGAAACGATTGCAGGCCGTGCCAGAACCAGGGCAGCTCCTTCCAGTTCAGGAAAATCATGAAGTCCGGGAGGATCGGATCGCCATAGACGCCCCGCGTACCGATCTGGCGCATCAGATACATGCCGATCGCATACCCCCCCAGCGCGAAGAACGCGCCGTGACCGAGACTCAAAATGCCACAGTAGCCCCAGATGAGATCCACCGCGATCGCGAGCATCGCGTAGCTCATATACTTGGCGAGGAGCGTCATCGTGTAGCTCGAAAGATGAAGCGCCGAATCAGCGGCGGGTAGAAGATTCAGCAGCGGCCCACCGACGCCGACCAAGATGAGAACCGAGAGCAGCATTCGACCACCGCGGTCCTGACGGAGTATCTCACCCATCGGCGGCCCGGCCAGTCTGGGGGAAGAGACCTCTCGGGCGCCACTGAATGAAGAGGATGAGAAATACCAGCACGACGATCTTCGCGAGCACTGCGCCCGCATAAGGCTCGAGGGCTTTATTCACGATCCCAAGCGCATTCCCTCCAATTTCCGTTCCCCAGAGATTGCCGACTCCGCCGAATACCACCACCATAAACGCATCGACGATGTAGCTCTGCCCGAGGTTAGGCCCGACGTTGGTGAGTTGGCTTAGCGCCACACCGGCGATGCCCGCGATACCGGAGCCTAGGCCGAAGGTCACCGCGTCGACCCATTCCGTATGAATACCCATCGCTTTGGCCATGGCACGATTCTGGGACACCGCCCGCACCTCGAGGCCGAGCCGCGTGCGCTTCAGCACCGCCAGCAATCCGATGAAGAGGGCGAACGTGAATACGATCACGTAAAGGCGAATATACGTAATCGCCAGCACGTCGTTGATCTGCAGCGAACCGGCAAGCCAGTCCGGCGTCACCACCGGACGGTTATTGGCAGAGAAGACGTCGCGCGCGGCCTGTTGCAGGATCAGGCTCACACCAAACGTCGCGAGCAAGGTCTCGAGCGGCCGCCCGTAGAGATGACGCACGATGCCACGCTCGATCGCGATCCCGACCAGGCCCGAAAAGATAAACGCCGCGGGAATCGCGACGATGATCGAGGCTCCTGGGTGGTTGGGCATGATGAGCTGAACTACATAGGTCGTATAAGCGCCAAGCATCATCAATTCCCCATGCGCCATGTTGATCACGCCCATCACGCCAAAGGTGATAGCGAGACCAATCGCGCCCAGGACCAATACCGAACCCTGGCTGAGACCATATATAAGAGTCTGCAGCGCGGAATAGACAGCTCGCGACCGATCGATGCTCCTCAAACTCCGCGCAGCGGCCGCCCGGACCGCAGCATCCGGTTCGCCATAGGTCCCATCGGCCGACTGCTGCACCATCGCGGACAGCCGGTTGTACACGTCGGGATTGAGGCTGCCCGCCAGACTCTTGACCGCCCCGAGCCGCTTATCCACGTCGCTGCTGTCGAGATCCGCCAAGGCAAGGCCGACCTCGATCTCTTTGCGTACCGCGACCTTCCGCTCCTCGCCGAGCCGATCGCGCAACAGCTTGTCGCTATCCGGATCGAGTGAGCGCAGCAGTTCCTTCACCGCCCCGAGCCGGACCGCGTCGTCCGGACTCGCGAGATCAAAGCGCGCGATCGTGGCACGCAGCTGCTTCCGGAGCTGGTTATTCGCGCCGATGGTGCTGAGGGCGTCCGCCGACTCGCGCCCCAGCGCCTCCCCGGTCAGAACATCGGTCAGCGCGACATTCGCATCCTCGGCATCCCCGATCACCACCCGGCCGTCCTGGTTTCGAACGAACAACCGATCGGCGAGCCAGGCGTCGAGGAGCGCGCGCACCCGCGGATCCTTCAGCGCGCCGAGCTCGCGAACTATGTCGCGCTTGTCAGGGAAACTCGCCTGGGGAAGCGCCGCAACGAGTTGCGGAAAATCTCGACTCGAGCCTGGCGACTCCAGAGCAAAGGCGGGTGGAGAGACAAGGCCTCCCCACCCGCACAAAATCACCGCCCAGAACGCGAGCGCAGACCAAACTAATCGCTGTGATCGCGACATCAGGGCGTCCCTACCGATTCCGGCCGTCGTGAGCGACGACCGGAACCGTACTCCTCTACTTAAAGTTCTGTCCAGAACAGACTTTGGTCTTCGTGTTGTAGTTTCCGCAGTTCAACGTGACCCAGTCAGCCTCGATATCCTTGCTCCCCGGCAAGAAATCGGACCAGGCGTCGCCGGGCACTTCCTTGTCGGTCTTCCAGACCACATCAAACTGACCGTCGGCGCGGATTTCGCCGATATACACCGGCTTGGTGATGTGGTGGTTCGGGAGAACCTTCGCCATCCCACCCGTGAGGTTAGGCACTTCGAGACCGGGCAGCGCGGCAATGACCTTCAGAGGATCGGCAGTACCGGCCTTCTGGACGGCCTTCACCCAGAGCTGGAAGCCGATGACCGTCGCCTCCATCGGATCGTTGAAAGTACGCTTCGGGTTCTTGGTAAACGCGTGCCACTTGGCGATCCACGCCTTGTTCTGCGGGCTGCTGACGCTTTCGAAGTAATTCCACGCCGCGAGATGTCCGACGAGAGGCTTGGTGTCGAGACCCGAGAGTTCCTCTTCGCCCACCGAGAAGGCCACGACCGGGATGTCCTCGGCAGAGATCTTCTGGTTGCCGAGCTCCTTGTAGAAGGGCACGTTCGCATCGCCGTTGATCGTCGAAACGACGGCGGTCTTCTTGCCGGCGGAGCCGAATGCCTTGATCTTAGCCACCTCACTGGTCCAATCGGAAAATCCGAATGGGGTGTAGTTGACGACGATGTCCTCGGGCTTGACGCCCTTCTGCTGCAGATAGGCTTCGAGGATCTTGTTGGTCGTGCGCGGGTAGACGTAATCCGTGCCCTCGAGCACCCAGCGCTTCACGCCCACTTCCTTCATGAGGTAATCGATCGCGGGAATCGCCTGCTGATTGGGCGCCGCACCCGTGTAGATCACGTCCTTGGAGGACTCTTCCCCTTCGTACTGCACCGGATAGAAGAGAAGGCCCTGATCCTTCTCGAACACCGGCAGTACCGATTTACGGGATACCGAGGTCCAGCATCCGAAGACCACCGACACCTTATCCTTCTCGAGCAGTTCGGCAGCCTTCTCGGCGAACAGCGGCCAGTTGGAAGCGGGATCCACCACTACCGCCTCGAGCTTCTTGCCGAGCAGCCCTCCTTTCTTGTTCTGCTCGTCGATCATCATCAAGACCGTGTCCTTGAGGGTCGTCTCGCTGATCGCCATCGTGCCCGACAGAGAATGCAGCACGCCGACCTTGATGGTGTCCTCAGCGGCCGCGACCTGGCTGCCGATTGCGAGCATCGCAACCGCAGCCAACTTAAGATTCTTCCCCATATTCATCGTAGTGATCTCCTGTTTCGCTTCTTACATCTGGAGTTGTAGTTTCAAACCGATTTCCCGCTTCGATTCGGCGGAATTGTCGTCCTTCTGGTCGAGCCAGTAGAGACCCGTCCGGGCGTTGAACGCCTTGATCACGTAGTTGAAATCGATTTCGGACGTCTTGACTTTGTCCCCGCTGACATAGGTCAGCTGCTCCGAGTCGTTGACGAAGCTCGTCGCATCGATCGTCTTTTGGCTGTACTTGCCGAGAACCTGGAACTTGCCGATACCGATCACCTGCGGGAACAGGTAGCTCGCAAGGCCGTACCATCCGTAACTCGGCGTGGACGAGGTGAGCCCGTTGTCCTTGAGGTACTCCGCCTCGACGCTCACGACGCCGAGATTCGGCAGCTTCTTCTCGAGCAGCCCGTCGATGTTCCAGGCGGTCTTGCTGTCCTGGTTCTGAGCGACGAGGCCGAGCGCGAGAATGTCCTTGTCACCGTAGTAGGTACCGTTCAGATAGTACCCGGGTTCCGGATCCCAGAAATCGAGCTGCAGACGCCCGGCGGTCAGCAGCTTGCTCTTGTCGGCCACCGCGCTGTTGAGGGACTGGCCGTCGAAGGCGCCGACCTGGACCTTGAGAATCCCGAACTGGCCCCAGTAGGCGAGACCATTGTCGCGGCCGGTGGCCACGTCTGGATAGAAGTCGGCAACCCCGTCGGCGTACGGCGCCCAGTTATTGGCATAATACGGACCGTAGAGGTTGGCCCGATCGCTCGGCGGGAGAAAGCGCCCCGCCCAAATGTTCACCTTGTCCGAAAATTCGAAGCGACCGATCGCATCGAGCACACCGACCGTGTTGGTGCCGCTGCCGGTGTACTCGGTGTTGAACGTAAATTTGATGTGGTCGGTCACGACGCCGTTGACGTAGAGGCGGATGCTGTCGAGGGCAAAACCGCTGACGGTCGAGTCGCCGTTTGGCACGGTGCCCGGGCTATACACACAGCCCTTGTCGCATTCATAGAAATTGGTCTGAACGCCTGCACCCACCGTCACGGTCGGCAGCGGCAGGTCGGCGCGGGCCGTCTCGACTTGCGTCAGGAGTGCGGCGGCGCAGGCGGCGAGCGCCAGTACCTGACGCCCCAACGGACGGCACTGAGTTTCATTAAGTCGCATGGCAATGATCCCCCGAAGTGTGGTGGTCCAAATTCGCTGGCTAACGCACGGCTTTGGTGCGACGAGTGCCGCCCGCGCCCCCGAGGGGCAAGCGCCTCCGCTCGCCTTCTTATTTCCGTGCGACGACTACGCTGGCGTCGCGGGACGGAACGCTAAGGGAACCTGGATTGATCGGGCTATGAGTCGTTTGACGTAGAGGGCGCGCCCGAGCCTTCGTGCATGGCGCGGCCATTTACCGCACACTTCGCCCTATGCATCCGCAACGCATCGTTCGCGAACGCCGCCAGTACAACCAATGGGTTGCCAGCCAGACCCTGGAGGATTACGCGCTTCGGTACACGGCGTCTTCCGCGCGCAAGTCCTCATTTCGCGTGGGAAATACCGCGCTCGGACCGATCGCCTTTTTGGCCTGCGAAGCGATCGGCGGATCGATGACGATCGCTTACGGTTTTCCCAACACGTTTTGGGCGATCGTCGGGTTCAGCGTTTTGATGTTCCTGATTGGACTACCCATCGCCTACTACGCTGCCAAGTATGGCGTCGACATCGACCTTCTCACCCGCGGCGCGGGTTTCGGCTATCTCGGCTCGACGCTGACTTCACTGATCTACGCTTCGTTCACCTTCCTGCTCTTCTCGGTGGAAGCCAGCATCCTCTCGGTGGCGCTGGAGTTGCTGTTGGGGATCCCGCTGCGCATCGCCCATCTGCTGAGCGCACTGGTCGTCATCCCGATCGCGATCTACGGGGTGAGTCTCATCAGCCGGGTCCAGCTCGCCACCCAACCGGTTTGGATCGTGCTGCAATTTGTGCCGATCCTGTACCTCGTCTATCGACACCCGGAGGCGGTTTCCGACTGGACTCACTACGGGGGTCACGCTGGACCCCATGGGCAATCCATCAACCTCCCGATGCTCGGCGCGGCGGCCGCGATTCTGCTCTCGCTCCTACCCCAGATTGGCGAGCAGGTGGACTACCTGCGATTTCTGCCGGCGGCCGAGCGTCGACGTCCATTTGGCTGGTGGACGGCCCTGCTCGCCACCGGCCCCGGTTGGGTACTGATCGGTGGGTTCAAGCTCCTGGCCGGCTCGTTCCTCACGGTACTGGCCTTGAATCATGGCATCGGCGCGAGCGATGCGAGCCAGCCGATGCGCATGTACGTCGTTGCCTTCCAGCAGGCCTTCGGCTCTCCCGCCATGGCGCTCGTGTGCACCGGCGTATTCATCATCGTCTGCCAGCTGAAGATCAACGTCACCAACGCCTACGCCGGCTCCATCGCCTGGTCGAATTTCTTCTCTCGCCTGACGCACAGTCATCCCGGACGAGTGGTATGGCTCGTCTTCAACGTCTTGCTTGCACTCTTGCTGATGGAGATCGGCGTCTTCAATTGGATCGACCGGATCCTCGGCATCTACGCGAATTTCGCGGCGGGATGGATCGGTGCTCTCACCGCCGACCTCGTGATCAGCAAGCCGCTCGGCTTGAGCCCGCGCTATATCGAATTTCGCCGAGCTTACCTCTATGACATCAACCCAGTCGGCGCCGGCGCCCTGCTGCTCTCGATCATCGCATCGAGCGTTGCGTATCTCGGCTACTTCGGTTCCGCCGCCGCGATCCTCTCCCCGTTCGTCGCGCTGCTTACGGCTTTCGTCGCCGCGCCGTTGATCGCCTGGGGCACGGCCGGACGCTATTACCTGGCGCGACCCGCCGATGAGATTCACGCCGACGCGAAAGAAGTGCGTTGCACGATCTGTGAGAACATCTTTGAACGGCCGGATATGGCGACCTGTCCCGCTTACTCCGGTCCCATTTGCTCCTTGTGCTGTACGCTCGAATCACGTTGTCATGATGTATGCAAGCCGCATGGGCGGGTGGCTCATCAGCTAGGGTCGCTCGTTAGGCGTCTGCTTCCGACCGACTTCGCTACCGCTCTCAACTCGCGCGCCGGACACTTCGCCGGCATCGTCCTCGGTTGTAATCTCGTCGTCGGACTTCTTCTGTCGTTCATCTATAACCAGTTCCGCCATACCACCCCGGAAGCGCGAGCCAGCGTCGAAATGACGCTTTGGGTCGTATACCTCAGCTTTCTCCTCCTCTCCGGTATCGGTGCGTGGCTGATCGTGCTCGCCCACGAGAGCCGCCGGGCCGCCGAAGCGGAGTCGGAGCGGCAGACTGCCATGCTGATGGATGAAATCGACGCGCATGGACGCACCGAGCTCGAGTTACAGCGGGCCAAGGAAACGGCAGAGGCGGCGAACCTGGCCAAGACGCGCTACATCGTCGGTATCAGCCACGAGATCAGAACGCCGCTCAATTCCATTTTCGGCTACGCGCAGCTTCTCGAGCGTGGCACGGTGGACTCGGCAGGCAACGCCGTGCGCGTCATTCGCCGCAGCTCCGAGCATCTCTCGAACCTCATCGATGGTCTGCTCGATATCTCGAAAATCGAGAACGGCATGCTGCGCCTCAATAGGGACCTGGTTCAGCTCGGCGCATTTCTCGATGAACTCGTGGAAATGTTCCGTCTACAGGCGCTCGCGAAGGGCCTCGATTTTCGCTATGAGCGCTCCAGTAGTTTGCCCGCCTATGTACACGCCGATCAGAAACGTCTGGGCCAGATACTCATCAACCTACTTTCGAATGCAATCAAGTACACCGAGGTCGGGTCGGTAAGTCTCAAGATCCGCTATCGGGGCCTTATCGCCGAATTCGAGGTGTCCGATACCGGCCCCGGTATTCCCGAGGAATTCCGCGACAAGATCTTCGAGCCGTTCGAGCGGGGACCCCAGCATGCCAGCGACGGCGTGCCCGGTACCGGCCTCGGTCTCACCATCACCAAACTTCTCGCCCACATCATGGGCGGCGACGTCCAGCTCCAGGCGACCTCAGCGTCGGGAAGCACCTTTATCCTCCGGGTATTACTCTCCAGCGTGCACGCGGAGATCACCGCACCCGCCCCCCTCGGCAGGATCTGCGATTACGTCGGTCCGCGCCAGCGCATCCTGGTCGCCGACGACGATCCGCTGCATCTCGACCTCGTGCAGAACCTCCTTCGGCCGCTCGGCTTTACCGTGTTCGTGGCGCGTGATGGCAAGACCTGCCTCGAGCTCGCCGCACAGTGTCAGCCGGATCTCGCCATGATCGATATTTCAATGCCCGGGCTTTCGGGTTGGGCCGTCGCGCAGGAACTTCGGGCCAATCCGGAGCTCCCCATGCTCAAGATCATCATGGTCTCGGCGAATGCGCACGAAAACACCTCGCAGCGCGCCTCCCTGCACGACGCGTTCGTCATGAAGCCCATTAAGCTCCAGCAGCTCCTCGAACAGACCGGTGCTCTGCTCAATCTCCGCTGGATTCATCAGAGCGAGACCGAGGACGCTGCGCAGGCGGGTGCCCGCCCGCAGCGGACGGCGCTGAGCCAGCGCTCCCGTCACCACCTCGACGATTTGTATCGACTCGGGCGCATCGGACACGTACGCGGAATCGAGGCAAAGCTCCGTGAGCTCGAACTCGAGGACTCCGCGAATGAAGCCTTCGCGCGCCAGTTGCGCACGCTCCTCGCGAGCTTCGACATGAAGCGGTATATGAGCGTACTGGAGACCATGCGTGCAGATGCCTGAGCCTCTCGCCTCGCGCCGCGACACCGTGCTGGTCGTGGACGACACGCCGGACACGCTGAGCCTCCTGACCGATACGCTCGATCGAGCCGGATTCACGGTGTTGATCGCTACCGACGGTCAGGAAGCGCTCGATCTACTCGATCAGGTGACGCCCGACCTCGTACTGATGGACGCTCTCATGCCCGGCATCAGCGGCTTCGAAACCTGTAAGCGGTTGAAACGCGACAAGCTGCTATCGCATCTGCCCGTCATTTTCATGACCGGCCTTTCCCAGACGGAGCATGTGGTCGAGGGATTGGCGAGCGGGGGCGTGGACTACGTCACCAAGCCCATCGTGCTCGAGGAGCTGCTCGCGCGCATACGGGTACACCTCGGAAACGCACGCCTCGCCCAGGAAACCCACGCCGCGCTCGATGCCACAGGCCGGTTCCTGTTCTCGACGGATCGTGTGGGCCGCATCCTGTGGTGTACCCCCAAGGCGCGCCGGCTGCTCGGAGACTCGGAGGCGCGACCGGCCGGGGACCCAGCGCTGCCGCCGGAGGTCATCGAGAGGCTACTGCGGCTCCGGCATGCCGATGGCCGTGGGGCAGCGAGAGTCGCGCTCAACGTAGGGGGTCGGCGGCTTGACTGCTCCTTCCTCAGCAGTCTCGGGACCGATGAGCTGCTGTTCCGTGTCGCCGAGATCGGTGACGGTGAGCTCGACCAGTCGCTCTTGCAGAGAACCTACCTTCTGACCTCCCGCGAGGCGGAGGTATTGCTCTGGATCAGCCGTGGCAAGTCGAACCGCGACATCGGGGAGATTTTGAAAATCAGCCCGCGCACCGTCAACAAGCACCTGGAACAGGTCTTTGTGAAGCTCGGTGTCGAGAACCGGGCCGCGGCGGCCGCCATGGCGGTCCGAAGCGTCACGCGCTAGGAGTCCGCGTTTCGACGGATCCGTCACGGAATCGGCCGCGCTGAATGCCTGCCTGCGCGGTAGGATTCGTGAATGCTGTCCTGGGATCGCATTCAATCGGTTTACGAACCTACCGCCGAGCGGCATGCCAAAACCGCGCAACTGGTCGGGTTGCGCTGTCCGCTGCCGGTCTTCGCAGCCCTCTTTCACGATCGAGGTGAGGATCCGGCGCTGGGGCGGCTGCTCGGCGAGGTCGATCTCTCGCCACTCGAGTGGGCGCTCGAGCTGCGCTCGGGACGCGAGCTTCGCGACGTGTTCGTAGATCGCGACTTTCAGCCGGCGGTCGACGCCGCACACCGCGAGCTGCTCCATGAACCCGCTCTGCATCGACGCGACGAGGTGGCTGAATCTTGGCTCGAGTTCGGCTCCTGGAAAGAGCCTCCGATTTTGCTGGCGGGCGAGGTCGTCGGCAGCGCCACGGCGGATGTCCTGCTCGTAGGCTCGACCCGCCTCGGCCATCTGGAGGCGCTGCTCGACCGAGGTCTGCTACCGATGACCACCGCGCACCAGGTGTGGGTCGGACGTCCGGCGCAATCCGCCAGGAGCCTGTCTGGTAGCATCTCCGGATCAATTCAGAAGTCGTCGAATAGCCGGCCTTCTCCTGCCCGATAACGCGTGCCGGCCGCGATGCCGGGACGGGCGATTGCGGAAATCTTCGCAAGCTCCTCGGTATCGAGCGGGCAGTCCACCGCCGCGAGATTCTCCTCCAGATATTGCCGGCGTTTGGTGCCGGGAATGGGTACGACGTCTTTGCCTTGGGCCAAGAGCCACGCGAGCGCGAGCTGGGCAAGCGTGATGCCGCGGGCAGCGGCCAGCGGCCGTAGCGCATCGACGAGCCGCATGTTGTGATCGA